>CDZB01067551.1_pt1 | contig 22173 bp, 17 predicted proteins | sample 554961 | NCBI WGS metagenome assembly CDZB01 (sample SAMEA3182106, study PRJEB8094) | gut metagenome | biome: human; feature: gut; material: Stool; isolation source: human stools | place: Canada | collected 2013-02-26
GGGTCTGGGGAGGGGAGAGGGGGCGACCCAACGGGCGGCCCCTGAGGGGCCGTGACCGTTAGGCGAGTCTTCGAGCCTTACGGGCATCGACAGCAGCGCAGCCCTTCTTCAGAAGGGTTCCCTCTCCCCTCCCCAGTTTTGCTACTTGTTCAGCTCACGTTCCTGCGGGAACATGGGAAGATAGCGGTAAGAGATGGCAAGGCAAAGCCACGAGTAGGCGATGACCATGAAGGACGCGCCCCATTCGGCCCAGTTGGGATTGTAGAATTCCCACGTGTCGAAGGGCATGACCGGGATGGCGAGGGCCTGAACGGTCATGACGTAACGGTTGATGGTCACGCCGACGCAGGCGAGGATGCCGCCAAGGTAGAACAGCGCCGGGTTGGAGCGGCACTTCTTCGAGAAGAGGAGGTATGCGGGCAGAACGCCGCAGACCACGAGTTCGGCGAAGAGGAGCCACTTGCCGTAGATCCAGCCGTGGAACATCTGATCGAAGGTCATGCCGGAGCGGGGCAGGATGTCCATGACCCAACCGGCTGTGTCGATCAGCTTGAACACCATGTAGATGGTGAACATCGTCCCGGCGATTTTGCCCATGAGCTGCTTCACGTCCCAGGAGACGAGCTTGCGGCCGGTGAGCTTTTCCATGAACGTGCAGACGAGCACGGTGAACATGGGGCCGGAACCCACGGCGGAGAGGATGTATAGGAAGAACGTCCACGGCCAGATGAAGAACCCGTCACGCAGGATGTAGGGACGGCCGAAGAGCACGCCGTACATGCCGCCGAGGGAGCCCTGGTGGAACGTGGACAGGAAGGCGCCGATGCCCGCGAACAGGGGCATGATCAGGTGGAAATTGTGGGCGATGGCGTGAGCGAGCTTGTTCTTCGCCAGCTGCCGGTTTTCCAGTGCCAGAGGCACGTACTCGATGATGAGCACGGTGCAGTAGCAGGTGATGCAGAAGATGACTTCGGTCAGCATGGAGTGGACGTTCGGATGCCAGTAGCCGAACCATGCGCGGAGCGGCTGGCCGATATCGAGAACGAGCACCAGCATAGCGCCGGAGTAGCACAGGAAGCCCACCACGACCGTCAGGTTGATGATGTTCTTCAAGGCGTCGATGTTCAGCAGGTAGCGCAGCGCGCCGGTGAAGAACGCGCCCGCGCCGAGGGCGATGACGGCGAGGTCGAAGGTGATCCAGAGGCCGAACCCGAAGTAGTCGTCAAGGCCGGTCTCGCCGAGGCCGTGGGCCAGGACGCGGAAGGCGGCATAAGCGCCCCACAGGCCGACCGCGGCCACGGGAACAAGATGCAGCAGGAATTTCAGCAGCGAACAACGTGGGCACCCTTCAGGGAAGAGGGAGGCGTCGACGGGCTGGTTGTAGTTTTTCACTTCCATTGACCTACCCCTTGGTCTTTTCGTTTTCCAGGTAGTTGTCGCCCTGACGGCGCACCCATTCGCGCTTGCTCAGGTAGTACACCTGCGGGTCGGTCCCCAGGCGCTCCAGAAGGCGGAAGGCGTGGGGGCTTCGGATCAGCTCGTACACCTTGTGTTCGGGATTCTTGGAATCGCCGAAGGAGATCGCGCCGTTGGGGCATACCTCGGTGCAGGAAGTCACATACTCCCCGTCGGCCAGCTCATAGGGGTTGCGTCCCTCGGCGATGGCCTTGTCCTTGGCCTTCATCCAACGGTGATGGCAGAAGGTGCATTTTTCCACCACGCCGCGGGGACGCACGGAAACGTCCGGGGTGAGGGTCTTTTCCATGCCTTCCGGCCAGATCGGATCATACCAGTTGAAATAACGGGCATGGTAAGGGCATGAGGCCATGCAGTACCGGCAGCCGATGCAGCGGGGATAGATCTGGCTGACGATGCCGCCGTCCTCGTTCTTGTCGGTGGCGACGACGGGGCAGACGGACACGCAGGAGGGCTTCCCGCACTGCATACAGGGGCGGGGCAGGTAGGCCGTGTCGTGTTCCGGGAACGGTTTGTGGTTGGAGAGGCGATACACCTTCATCCAGTTGATGGAGCGGACCTTGTTCGTGCCGTCGGGGTTGGGGGCGACATTGTTTTCGGCCTGACAGGCCACCATGCAGGCGCCGCAGCCCGTGCACTTGTCAAGATCGACGACCATCGTCCATTTGATGTCGAATTCTTTCACTTCGGACATGATTACGAATCCTTATGCTTGGGCGACGTTCACGCGGGTATCGTTCCAGACGGAGAGGCCGGAGCCGGGTTCGGAAGAGGGCGTGACGAGGGCCATAACATCCATGCCCTTGCCGTCGTTGAACTCTCCGAAAGCCGTATGCCCGAAGCCCATGGTCAAAGCTACGGTATCGTTGGTCACGCCTTCGAAGACGCGGATCTTCGCCATAACCTTCCCGGCCTTGCTGGTCAGGACGATGCGGTTGCCCTCGTACAGGCCGAGCTTCTTGAGCGTGGCCCCGTTGACGGCGGCGACGAGCATGTTCTTGTCCAGCTCATCGTCAGTGATGAGCTTGGTGTTGAAGGGCGGAATGGCGGTTTCGGGCGTACCGAGGCCAAGCTTGCTCACGAAGGCCACGGCCAGCTCCTTGCCGGAGGAGGCAGCGGCGGCTTCGGCCTTCTCGACGAGAGCGAGGTCGTCGGGACTGAAGCGGTAGGCCAACGTCTTGTTGGGGACCACAATGTCGCTGACGTAGACGTTGCCGTCGCTCAGGGAACCCCAGTCGGCGCCGATGTTGAAGGCTTTGGCCTTGAGCATGGTCACGACGTCGGAAACGCCGAGGTTGATGCCGAGCTTGTAGGCCATGTCGATGACCACGTCGCCGGCGGGGCGGGCCTGATAGAGCGGCTCGGCCACCGGGCGGACCAGCGCGTACACGAACTTGCCGTAGCTGAAGGGCTCGGCCACGTCGTCGTAGCGTTCGAGGCCGAGGGCGTTGGGCAGCACGAGATCGCAGCGGCGGGCGGTTTCGTCGAAGAAGCAGGTGAAGGCCACCGAGAAGTCGCTTTTCTTGAAGACGGCTTCAATGTCCTTGCCGGGCAGGGCATAGACGGGGTTGGCCTCGTAGACCATGAGCACGCCCACTTCGGGCATGTTCCCCTGCGCCATGTCGGCGGCGTAGCGGACGAGATCGCCCTGCATGAGCACATCGTAGGACGCCGCGCCGTTGACCGCCGGGGGGGCCAGCGGGATCATGCGCATCCCGCCTTCCTTATTCACGCGGTCGAGGAGCATGTTGATCGCCATGCCGATGCGGACAGGGCCGGTGCCGCCGCCCTGATCCATGTCGGAACCGACGACCACGAGAGGCTTCTTGGCCTTTTTGAGCCCGTCGACGACGGCGGTGAAACGTTCGGGCATGAGGCCCGTGATTTCGCAGACTTTTTCCGGGGTCCACTTGGCGACCAGCGCCGCGAAGTCATCCAGCCCTCCGGCGGGGGCGGCCACGCCGTCCTTGATGAGCTGGCGGGCGACGCCGAGGAGCAGGAACAGCTCCGTGCCGGGCTTGATGGGCAGCCAGAGATCGGCGCCCGCGGCCGTGTTGTTCTGCACGGGCCCGGCATAGGCCAGACGCATGGCGGGTTCGGCGCCCGCGGGACGGGCCTGCCCCCACGCATGGCGGTTGACGACCACCGAGCCCCACGTTTCCAGCACGTTCGCGCCGACGGCGAACACGTAGTCGCTGTTGGGGATGTCGAAGCCGACGCGCCCACGTCCGCCCATGAGCTTCCACGCCTGCGCGGTGGCCTGTGCGTCACTGGGCATGGCAAAGAAGCGGCCCGAACCGGTCTGGGCGGCGAAGCCCGCGAGCAGTTCATTCATGGTGCCGTTTTCGTCGCCGGAAATGCAGACCACGCTGTCGTGCTCGGTCTGTTTCTTGGCTGCGGCGAGTTTTTCGAGCAGCAGCTTTTCAGCCTCTTCCCAGGTGATTTCCCTGTAGCCGCCGTCCGAGTTGCGGAGCAGGGGCCGTTTGAGGCGGGCCGGGCTGTAGCGCATCTGGACTTCGGTGACGGCCAGCGCGGAGACGCCGCCGCCAAGCGGGCTCTCGGGATCGCTGAGGACGCGCACGGGACGTCCGCCCACGAGACGGATTTTGGTGGCTCCGGCGGCGGGACAGAGCTTGCTGACCGTGCGGACATAGGTGTTTTCGTGATTGCCGTATTGCAGGGAAGGGATCCACGGCCAGTTTTGCGACCAGATGGAGATGTCGTCCAAACCCTTCCAGACCACAGGAGTCGCCAGCGTACCCACGGCGGCCCCGCCGATGAATTTCAGAAAGCCTCGTCTGTCAAGCATTGGCGTCTCCTTACTTGTGGCAGACAAAGCATGCGTTGCTGGCATTGGTGCTGCCAAGGTGATTGGGATTGGCATGACATGCTTCGCACTGCCACATCTTCATGGTGTTCTGGCTGTAGCCGGAGATCCTGTTCTCGCGGAACACGGGCGGCTTTTTGCTGGAAGCCATGTCGAGATGGCACGTGGAGCAAAGCTCCCGCTCGGAGAACTCATGACAGTTGTTACAGGTTGCCAGCGAGTGCACGGCATGGCTGAAGAACACGTTGTCAGGCTGCTTCTGGTAGACTTTCCAGTCCACTTCCTTGCCCTTCTTGACGTATTCGTTGAAGAAGACCCGTTCGGCCTCGCTTTTGCCGAGCATCTGCGAATGGCAGACAGCACAGTCCTTTGTAGAGGGCAGGGCGTCGAACGTCCCGTCCGCACGGAGATGGTGACAGACCGAGCAGTCCAGAGAAGCATCCTTGAGATGCGTCTCATGGCTGAACTGCACGGGTTGATCCTGTCTGCTGAACAAAAGTTCCGGGAAAATCCACCAGCCAAACACGAGCGCAACGACAAGACCGACGATGAACGGTGCGGGACCGAATTCAAGTCGTTTTGCCAGACTGCGGGCCTTCTCGTGGGAAGGCGCGTTGTTCTGCCTATCCTCCATACCCTTCGCCTCTTGAAATGGTTGTGTTGCTGAAAACCATTCGCCTCTTGGCCGCGACACGTCATGAGACAGGAAAACCGTCCTTGGCGCCTCTTCCCACAGGGGAACGGACGCGCTTTTTCACCGTCATCATGGTGTAGGCGACCGGGCAAACACGTGTCAAGACGCAAGGCATGGCAAGCGCTTGGCAACATGTGGCCCCGGTCGGCCGCCGCCGGCCGAACATGCCGTCCTGACAAAAAACGTCCGATCAAAAAAGCATGTGGTTCCTGAAAAGCGTTCTTGCGGAACGCATTCCTTTTTCAGGAGATTCTGGGTGGGTCCGAAATGTGCTTTTTTTCTCGAAGTATGCGAATTCTGTCAAAATCGTCATACCGTACAATATATCACCCGTGTTGGAAAGGCTAAAAAAATGTAAAAAAACGGTATGAGATTTTTATGAAATCGAAAGCTTCCACGGGAACAGCAAGGGAAGGAAGGGAAAAACAAGGCGGTTCGGCGGCGGGGAGGCGCCTCTGTTTCCACTTGACCCACGGGCCGCTCCGCTTTATGACGTTCAGTACTTGTCGTTCGCTTGACGAGCGGCATGAGCGGAAGGGTGGCAGAGCGGCTTAATGCGGCGGTCTTGAAAACCGTTGTGGGGGTGACTCCACCGGGGGTTCAAATCCCTCCCCTTCCGCCAGAATTAAAAATAAAACACTAGGTTACAAGAAAAATTTTTCTTAGTAACTTGGTGTTTTTTTAGTTGTATTGCCTTTTTGCTCCAAATTTGCTCCACTTGCTCCACACCTTTCGTGAGATAAAAAGTGACAAGGAGGGGCATCGTGGCCACCATCCGCAAGCGGGGCCATCTGCAATGGGAAGCCCGCATCCGGCGCAAGGGGTATCCTGTCCAGTGCGCGACGTTTGAGAGCCGCGCTTCGGCGGAAGCCTGGGCGCGTCAGATCGAGTCGGCCATGGACGGGGGCACGTTCGTTTCCCAGAAGGAAGCCGAGCGCACCACGGTCAGTGAAGCTTTGGAACGTTACATTCATGAATATATCGAAAAGACCTTGGCCCATGCGGACAAGGAAGTGACCCGCGCCCGGCGGTTGATGAAGTATCCTTTTGCCCAGAAGAAGATGGCAGCCCTTCGCGGTACGGACCTGGCGGCATACGTTGCCGAGCGGGAAAAACAGGGGCGGGCCGCTAACACCATTGATCGGGATCTGGGGCTGCTCTCGCGCATGTACGAAGTGGCCCGCGCCAACTGGGGTATGGAAGGATTGCAAAATCCGGTGCGCAACGTCATCCGCCCCAAATTGCCGCAAGGGCGGACCCGCCGCCTGCGCCCCGGCGAGGAAGAAGCGTTGCTGGAAGCCGCTCCTTCCTCGTTCCGCCCGTTGTTCCTTTTTGCTCTGGAAACGGCCATGCGCCGGGAAGAGTTGGTGAACCTTTGTTGGGAACATGTGGATATGGAGCGCCGCACGGCGTTCCTGCCCAAAACGAAAAACGGCGAAGCCCGGACCGTGCCGCTTTCTCCGGCCGCGCTCACAATTCTTGAAGCGTTGAGGGAAGAGATTCCGGGTGCGTGCAAGGGACAGGTCTTCGGCTACACTTTGAACAGCGTCACGGGCACCATGCGCTCCCTCTGCGCCAAAATAGGCATCGAAGATCTGCATTTTCACGATCTCCGGCATGAGGCCATCTCCCGCCTGTTTGAGCGCACGGATTTGGATCTCATGGAAATCCGCATGATCAGCGGACATAAGACACTGGCTATGCTGGCTCGTTACACCCATTTGCGGGCGGATCGTCTGGCCGACAGACTGGCGGGAATGAGGCGGGGGACGGTCCCGGAGAGAGAGGACTGAACATGTTGTTCATGTCGGTGGCACCCCCCGAATGTCGCGGGCATAACGCCTTCAAACGAGACGGTATCCATATACGCGAGTGTATTATGGATACCGTCTTTTCTATCTGTTTTCATAAAAAGAAACGAAAGCCATTTTTCGGGACGGGACTGATGAGTATGAGGAATACGACCTTTAGCATCACTCCATCCACAGCTTACACTTCCTGCATGACCCAGGCCAGGCGCCCGAGAATCTGATTCGCAAGGTCCGTTTCAATCCGGATTTCCGGATAGGCCGGACTTTCCGCCCGCAGCACAAAGCATTCCTCCTTCGGATCCAGAAACAATCTTCTCAGGATCACTCCCTCATAGGGCAGCGATACGGCGAACAGTTCCCCGCTCGCCGGGTGGTTCGTCAAGGTATTGATGCCGACATACGCGCCCCGGCGCACGGTGGGAGCGGCGGCTTCGTTATCCACAGCCAAAACGCCGATTCCTTCCCTTGCGTATGCTTTCGGAAGAGCGAGCTTACATACCGGCGGAAGCTCGGCCATGGATGCAACGCTCTTCGCTTCTTTTCCTCGCATGGCATGCACTGTGGCAAGGGTGGGCTGCGCCAGCGGTGAACCCACTAAGTCCGGGTCAATAGGTATCCCGTCTCCATCGCCGGGGATGTATCCGGCCTCGGTACGCAGGTAGACCGGCCCTGTCCCTTTTTTCAACCAATCCGGATTTACCCCCAGCTTTTCAAAAAGCTTCATATACCAGTCGGCCGGGATGGATTGTCGTCGCTTGGAGTCAGAGATGCTCGACTGCCGGATTTCGAGCAGGGCTGCCAGTTCCACCTGAGTCCGGGTGTGGGTTACGGTCTGAATTCGCTTTAAAATTTGGTCATAGCTCATCGGGTGACCTCCACAAAATAAGAAGAAATTGTATTGGGACAAACAATAGACAGTAAATTTGCTGTCTACAATTAGATTTTTTTTCCTCGTATGAATAAAAAATGAGGAATATAAAAATATTACCATGTCCTTTCGGGCAAATCGTTTTTGAGGCGCGGAAGAAACAAAAAATTTCACGATATAAGCTCGCCCAGATGGTAGGCAGGACTCCTCAACAACTTGCAAAAATTGAAAAAGGAGAAAATGAGCCTGTCATTTCGACAATTGTGGGGCTCGCCTATGCGCTGGGGCTGGATCCATGCGAACTATTTTGTGAAACAGTAAAATTGATGCCTTTTCCTCAAGTGAGAGAAGAGACTTGTGTGGAGAAGGAAGCGGTAGGGCAGAGAGAAGAAAAATGTTAATATAGAAAGCAAATTTGCTGTCTATAATTGTATTCATTTTCCTCATACAAAAGGAAAATGAGAAAACTCAAAAGAACACCGTGCCCTTTTGGGGGAGTTGTTTTGACTGCCCGAACTGAACAAGGCATTTCACGTTATCGCTTGGCAAAACTGATCGGGCGCACCCCGCAGCAGTTAGCCAAGCTCGAAAAAGGTGAAAATGAGCCTGTACTTTCTACTATTGTGATGATTGCCCGCGCCTTAGGGATGGATCCTTGTACATTATTTCGTAAAACAATTGAGCTCATGCATCCTGAGCCACTAGTAAATGAAACTTCGGTAAAGGAAGAAAAGGATTAACGAGAGAAGGCATCTGTTTAGTTTTCAAATCACACATAGTGCAAGGACATATAAGAGCAGGCCGCCGAGTCTCCCCGCCGGCCCGCCGGATTTTATCGCCCCTTCCGCTCTCGCCCCGACTCCTTGTCGATCTTTTTGAGATGCCTCAACGCGGCCCGCACATTTGGGGGCGTTTCCTCCAGAACATGGATTGCTGTTTGTATCCTGCCTCTTATGGCCTGCCGTTGTCCCTTCCAGAGTTCGTCTTTATCCCTCAGTCGTCTCAGTTCCGCTTTCCATGCGTCTACTTTTTTCTGTTCCATCTCCAGCTTTTTATGTCGTTGTACCAAATAAGCCTGATAGCGCTCCTGGGCCTGTTGCTCAAATTCTATCTCCCCTTTCTTTTCCGCGATGAAGCGGGCGGCAAGTTCATCGGCGCGGGCGACGGCCCGTGCCTCACAATTTTTGTCGAGTTCCTCGCGTTTTCGCGCCAGTTCGTCCCGGTCAAAAAGATAGAGCGCAATCACGAAAAGAAGTATGCCCGCATATCCGGCCAGTACCCAGACAGCCCATCCGTTGTCCCAAAACACGCCGAGCGACACGGCAAGCTGACTCAAAAAACCGCTTTGGGAAAACGCTTCTCCCCACCGCAGCCGGAAAAAGCCCCAGAGTACCGCCGAATAGCCCAGGAGCCGGATGATTTCTCCCACACTGAAGAAAAGGGCCTCCTGCCGCCAGCTCATGCCTTCCTCCTGAACGTTATGCCGAACTCAATGCAGAATTGGCGCAGATAGGCCGGGCTGACGGTAAACTTCAAATGTTTACGAGCATAGGCTGCCATCTGACGAAGACTGCATCCCTCGTCCGCCAGTTTTTGCAGCGTCCCCGCGTGCAGTTCCAGCTTTCTCCGTAAGGGAGCCTTTTTGCGGCGCAGGGCCGTGATCGTCTCCAAGCGCAATTCGTGGGCGTCTTCCAGAGAGGACAAGCCGGCCTCCGTGTTTTTCCGTTCGGTCAGGGCCAACGTCTTCCGTACCTCCTCCACGGACGCGAGCAGGGCGTACAGCCGGGCCTCCTCCGGCGAGCCCATTTTCCGAAATGGTTTCGGATTGAGCCGCCGCATCACCTCCAAACGGGTCTCGGAGGGTGCCGCGGCAAACCATGCCAACAGATCTTTGTGTGTATCCAGAGAAAAACAATGTTGCATGGCGTTTACTCAACTGTATGAAACGGGTGTTTGCCGTAGTGTTCAGCAAATGGAAAAAACCACAACGAACAATATGGAATTCCTGATTTTCATTTTCTTTCTCCTGTACAGGGTAACGGTGGTGATTGAAGCGCAATTGAAATGGCATCCTTGACAAAGTACGTTCCTTTTCCTATATAAGCGGCATAAAAATGTCCCTCATGCATTTCATGAGGCGGGATTCCCCTCCCCCGGCGACTCGACAGCATTTCTCAAGGAGACGCTGACGACTTCGCAAAAGAGCGCGTACTCGGGCCTTCCCATTGGCCTCGCATCGTGAACCGGTGCCAAAGGTGTTCGGGTGCTCCATCCCGCGACTCGGCAACGGGTCGAAAGGCAGCGGAACGCCGCGCTTCAGACGGCAAGACGCGAGGAGGCACGCGTCGGGCACAGCCCGAAGATTTTCGGATACGGGAATCAGCCTGGCGGACTCAACAGCAGGTGGCTCAGGCGCTCCACGGGCGACTCGTGGAACGGACGGGAAGACCGCCCGGAATTTTTCACTCCCAACCTCTTTCAGACAATCAGAACGGGAGCGTTGTTTCCGGTCTGTTTTTGTGCCCTGATTTCCGCCCATCCGAGGCGCTCATGCACGGTAGCGTGGACTATCAAATCAACCGGATTTTCATGGAGTCGGGCATCTTCAAACCCGCTACAAGCCGCCATGAGGCCAAAGATGCCGCGAAGGCGGCCCTTGCTTCGTGCGGCCTGACGGCCACCAGTTCCCGTCTGGCGTCTTTGACCCTGCTCAATTCCTATGAGTACGCCCGCGACTGCAAAGACACATGGCATCGCCTGGGACACTACACGCGTGAGAGTCTTGGTCTGCGGGATATGGCGAACCTGAACGGTGACCATGCGGAAGCCTATCTGCTGCGGCGCGTTCAGGACGGAATTCACTACCGTACCTGGAGCAAGGAAGCGGCGCACATCGGCAAGCTGGAAAACGCGTTGGCCGCTTATTACGAGCGTTTTTCCCTGTCCCTGCCGGAAGCCGGTTTCGGTATCCGGGAAGCCTGTCAGGATGCCGAGTTGCGTCTGCTGGCCCGAGAAACGCTCAAACACGGCTTGAAGCCGTTCGGGTATTTTGAACACCCCGCCGCCGTGCTGGGGGAACTGCGCTCCACACCACAGACGGACGCGGAGCTTGTCGCCCGCATCCAGTGGGAAGGTGGAGCGCGTTGCCGGGAAGCCTGCCGCATTACGCGGGAACAGCTTGTGGGCGGGACCGTGGATGAGTTCACCGGCAACGAGCGCGGACGGGTACTCCTCACCGACACCAAGGGCGGCAAGCCACGCACCATCCGGATCACAACGGAAACCTATGCGTTTCTGGAAGCGCGGGTCCGCCATTTCCCTTTGCACATGAGCATGCACACCTATGCCGCTCTGGTGCGCCGGGCGGCGAAAGCTTGCAACGAAGCCAACACGGGAACCCATGCCTGGCGCTACTGCTTCGCCCGTCAGCGCTATAAAGAATTGACCGCCCTCACGGCGCGGCAATCCTTGAGCCATGAGGCCGCCATCCAGCAAATCTCCTGGGAGATGGGCCACCAGAGGGCCAATATCACGCTGTTGTATTTGCGATGAAGAGATATTCCGCATGCGTTCAATCCATCCGTTGGGTGTCGGGTGAATTTGTGATGCCCTCCGACCTGTCCCCCGTTTTTTCATCGCCGCTGACTGTGCAATATTCTTTGGGCTTGCCCGTTTCGCCGTCATGTACGGCATGACCGACATATTCCCTGAAGGTTGCCAACAGTTCAGGATTGAACACCCGCGCTCTGGAATGCCCAACGTAGCCTTGGGCTATGCCCAGATTGGTTGCCGCCTTTCCGATGCTGCGAGGCTCGGCCTGAATGGGCAGGTGTTCTTGTACACGTGCGATGAATTCGTTGTTGGGCATACGGTATTGCAGCTCTTCGATGCGCTTTTCCGCTTTCACAACACTCAAGATGACAGCCCGTTCAAGCGGCGTGCTCAGACGAGCGCGTTGTTCTGTGGCAAAGAGACGCCATGTCTGTATCTGGTGCGATTTGATCCAGTTTGCCAGCAGTATGGCGCGCCGCATGGTGCCTTCAGAGATGGATTCAGTGTGATTTTTCCCTTGCAACGCCAAGTCCGCGCAATGCAAAAGGAGGCACAAACGCAGACACTGCCCCCGGAGTTTGTCGAGCAGGGCCGTGCTCAAACCTGATTCTCCGGGAGTAACCCAGGATTCAAGAGCAAGCTGGTTATGCCACTCCACGTACAGTGCACGAGCCGATGGCGCAGGGTGCAACACCTTTGGCCGTGTACCTCCGTCTTCCGTCATATCCACATCCCATTCCAAAAGGCGCGTCAGAATGCGATACAAAAGCTCTTCCGACTTCGAAGAAAGACAGGCGTCCGTCCATAGCGGAGGTGTCGAACGTTCCGCCCGGATAAAGATCATTCGGGGCAGGAAGCCGGAAGAAACATCGTGTCCCTCAAAAACACGCGTCAAAATGCCGGGCTGGATGCCGCCGAAAATAGAAACGCAGGCGGCCGGAACATACTGATTGCGTTCGGCATCCGTGCGGTTGGTTTTCCATTCCTGGCAGTCATACGCGGACAAGAGACGGGAACGGGTTCCTCCTTCTCTGCCGCTGGCGGCATAGCGATCAAGATTGGCGATCATTCCGGCCAGTTCGTCCGCTCTCCACAGTACCCCGCGCGGGTTCTGCTCCAGAACAATGCTGACAGCCTCGGGTGTCGCATCTTCCACTGTGTACTGAACGCGAATGGGTTTGACCGGTGCCTCACCGGACCCCTCGCCGTCCTTACTGCGTTTGAAATTCTGTTTCTGTTCGTGATACCTGTTCATGGCGTCCTGCCATTCCTTGAAGCGTTTGAATTCCGCTTCACGAAGAGGCTTGAACAGTGCGGCGGCACAAGGCGTTTTGCCGACGCCGGATTCCGCGACAAGGCAAAGCCATAGGTTGCCGTGCTCCAACCAACCCGGCTTGATGCTCACGGCTCGGCTGCGACCCACCGCGCAGGACAACGCGCCGAGGAAACAGGCTGTCGGAACTTCCAAAGGCACCACAAAGGCCTGCGCTGCTTCATGCAGCAGCGAAGAAACTTCGGCGGGAAACGCCTCCGGAGGAACCGGGGGCGGAGGAGGCAGCGTCCGGGATTCCGGGAAAAAATATTCCGGTGCATCCCATCCGTTTCGATTTGTCCGTCTGCTTTTCTGCGCCATACATTCTCCTTGTATTCCAGAGAGGAGTCTCTATAATCAATTTTGAGCGGAACAGGTTTTACGCGGTCGGCCTCGCTGTTTGGTTTTCGTTTGATCCTCACGTTTTTCATGAGCACAAAGCCATTCCTCAACAGCTTGAGGACGCCACCCGATCACCCGTGATCCGATGCGGACAGGAGGCGGTAAGCGATGAGGCGCGCGGCTCAAATCATTGCGGACGGTTGCAGGGGCACGATTCAGGACAGCGGCCAACATGGTGATGGTCAAAAGTTGTTCCATAGGGCTCCCTTTTGTAATTTTGTTATCAAAATTGATAATAGCTCAAAACTGATAATTATGAGCCTATGAGATGTCAAGCTCCTTCGATCCTAAACTGAGTGACGCTCTCTGCACCCTTGTTGAAGCCAAGGACGCATTGCAGGTGCTTGTGGATGCGACCGGACTCAAAAAGTCAAATATCGTCGCTGCATTGAGAGGGAGAAGACCCGTTCCGAGACATGCTTTACCGCTTTTCCAAAATGCGCTGGGGCTTGGCCCGGATGGGAAATTGGATGTTTCCCGCTTGCATGTTCTGGTTATCCAGAACATTACTCCGGAGGTTTTCTCCTGGGTCGGGGGAGAGAATGAAGAGGCCTTGCCGCGCGTCATCTCATTGGAACGGGAATTGGTCTTGAGTGTACGCCTGAGGAATATGTTCAAGTTACTGGATATCGGTATGCTGGACGGATGGGAAAGCGAACCGGTTCACGTCGGTCGCAGGTCCAACGGCAAGGCGGTGGAAAGCACCTTTTTTGTAGGCACTGACACACGGGGATGTACACTGATTATGGAAATCGCCCCCCGCTCATTCATGCACAGCTTCCCAGGGGAAATTCCCTTTCGCTGGGAAAACTTGGACGCGGCTCCTTTTGTCATGAAACCCGAGGTCGCCCGGAATCTGAACGCCATGACGCCGGAATCGCTCTACAAAACGTTAGGGCTCCCTCGCCAGTTCCGAACCTGGGAAGCCTTTCTGACCGAAGCGAAGGCAAGGTCGTTCACGCCGCAACGCTTGGCGGAGATGCTGGGGTGGAAGTAAAGGGAGTAAATCAAGTGAAGTGCTATGTCATAGAGAATTCATATTGACCAATGCCGTCTTGTCCTCCATCATTAAGAGAGGATTATACAGCTATTCCTGCTCTTCCATACCCTCATACAACAGCTTGAGAAAAACATGTCCCAACTTGAACACATTGAAGCTATTGAAAAAAGACTTTGGAGCGCGGCCGATACTCTGCGGGCCAATTCCAACTATGCCAGCAACGAGTATTTTCTGCCTGTTATGGGATTGATATTTCTGCGGCACGCATACAGCCGTTATCTTGCCGTGAAGGATGCCATTGAGGCCAATCTTCCCAAACGTGGAGGCAAGGCCCGGCCGCTCACTAAGGAAGATTTTTCTCAAAAAGGCGCTATCTTTCTACAGCAGGCAGCTCAATTTGACACTCTGGTGGCTCTTTCTGACAGCGACGATCGCGCCGCCGCCCTCATTGCGGCGATGGAGTCCATAGAGTCCGACTATGCCAGCCTTGAGGGGATATTGCCCAAAAACGAATATCAGGAGTTGGACAATCAAGTGCTGGGGCAGCTTCTGCGCACCCTGAACCCTGAAGAACTGAAACGGGTCAAGGGCGACGTCTTCGGGCGCATTTACGAATATTTCCTCACGCAGTTTGCCGATCAAAAAGCCCACGACGGGGGAGAGTTCTTTACGCCTATCTCTTTGGTATCTCTCATCGCCAACATTCTGGAACCCAGCGGCGGCATCGTGCTTGACCCCGCCTGTGGTTCGGGCGGCATGTTTGTACAAAGCGCTCGCGTCGTGGAGCGCCAGCATCAGAATCCCAGCGAAAAGCTGACCTTTCTGGGATTGGAGAAAAACGCCACCACCATCAGGCTTGCCAAAATGAATCTGGCCGTACACGGTTTGGAAGGCAACATTCAGAAAGCCATCACCTACTATGAAGATCCGCATGAAATGCTGGGTAAGGCACAGTACGTCATGGCGAACCCGCCCTTCAACGTGGACGAAATCGACGCTGAGAAGATCAAATCCGACCCTCGGTTGCCTTTTGGCTTGCCGGGCATCAACAAGCAAAAGCGCGTCTCCAACGGTAACTACGTGTGGATCAGCTATTTCTATGGCTACTTGAGCGAGACGGGCCGTGCAGGGTTTGTCATGTCATCCCAAGCGTCCAGCGCCGGGCGCGAAGAAGCCAAAGTGCGGCAAAAGCTGGTGGAAACAGGCGATGTGGACGTGATGGTCGCCATCCGTCCCAACTTTTTTTACACGCGTACCGTTCCCTGCGAATTATGGTTTTTTGATCGCGCCAAGCCCGAAGATCGTCAAGACAAGGTGCTCATGATCGACGCTCAGGGCATCTACCGCAAGGTGACGCGCCGCATCTACGATTTCAGCCCGGAGCAGGAACAGAATCTTCTGGCGATTGTCTGGCTGTACCGTGGGCATACGGATCGGTATCTGTGTTTGCTCGCCAGCTACTGCCGGCGCATGCTGACGGAAGGGGAAGCCTGTTTCGCCCGGCAGGATGCGAACGGTAATTCTCCTTTGCCCGATTTTCTCTCCGCCTTAGATACCCTGTTTGCCGTCATGAATCCCTTTCTTGATTCCTTAACCAAGGATGCCCCCCATGCGGCGGCGTTGGAAGAATACGCCACCGGTCGCGAGTCGTTCAATGCCGACGTGGAGGGATTGAAGGTCGCCATCGCCGAACAAAAGACCTTTTGGAAAGAGCAGGCAGGAACCAACGCGGAGTTGAAGGCCGCCGTGGAGCGGCTGGCCCCTCTGGCTGAAGCCAGCCGTGATCTGATGAAGACGGCGGATCAACTTTACAAGCGTGCGAGCCGTCTTGCGGAAACGTGCGAAAACGACTGCGCCGCCCGTGACAGCGAGCTTTGGTCTACACGCGACATCAACCGCGCCCGCAAAAATGCCGATGCGGCTCGGCAGCAGGCGGTGGAACAGCTCAGACTGATTCGGTATTTCCATCGTCAGGGCCTCTGGCTTATTGAACGATTCCCCTATGCGGCCTTGTGCGATGTGCCGGGCCTGGTCAAACTGGTGGACAAGGCTGAAATCGCCGCCAATGACTGGAGTCTGACCCCCGGTCGCTACGTGGGCGTGGCCCCGGAAGAAGAGGATGAGGATTTTGATTTTGAAGAAACCCTGCGCGAGATTCATGTGGAGTTGGAAGATTTGAACGCTGAGGCGGTTCAGCTCGCCGCGAAGATCCAAGAGAATTTCGCGGGGTTGGGGATATGAAGGGATGGACTGAAAAGACTCTGGGGGCGTTAGGTACTATTGGCAGAGGTAGATCAAGACATAGACCTCGTGACGCGAAACATCTATATGGTGGCCCATATCCTTTTATCCAGACTGCTGATATCAAGCGCGCAAATTTATATATCGACTCGTATAACCAAACATATAGTGATGCTGGGTTAGCTCAAAGCAAACTTTGGGAGCCTGGTACATTATGCATCACAATAGCAGCAAATATTGCAGAAACAGCAATTTTAAAAATACAAGCGTGTTTTCCAGATAGTGTAATTGGTTTTATACCCCATGAAAAAATTTCAGACGTTCGTTTTGTAAAATATCTCTTTGATGCCATACTGAAGAAAAAATTTGAATCATATTCAAAGGGATCAACCCAAGATAATTTGAGTCAAGAAAAAATATTGTCTCTTAAATTCTTCGTCCCCGCTTTTGAGGTTCAACAAAAAATTGGCGACATTCTTTCCGCCTACGACGACCTCATCGAAAACAACCGCCGCCGCATCCAACTTCTCGAAGAATCGGCGCGAATGCTCTATAAAGAGTGGTTTGTGCGCCTGCGTTTTCCCGGTCATGAGCATGTGAAAGTGGTTGATGGCGTGCCGGAGGGATGGGAGACAGTATTTTTGGGAGATGTTTTACTCCTACAAAGAGGTTTTGATTTACCTGCGCAACAACGTAAGAAAGGAAAATATCCTGTTTGCGCATCAAATGGAATCTGTGGATACCATAATGAGTACAAGGTAACTGGTCCTGGTGTTGTAACAGGTCGGAGCGGAAGCCTTGGCTTGGTTAGCTTAGTAGCCGAAAATTTTTGGCCGCTGAATACTGTTTTATGGGTAAAAGAATATAAAAAAACAACACCTTATCATGCTAATTTCCTTTTGGAATCACTTTCACTGGCTCGTTTTAATGGTGGGGCTGCTGTCCCAACTTTGAATAGAAATGATGTGCATGCTTTGAAAATCTTATTTCCCCCAAACTGGATGATCAAAGAATTTTCGAAAGTTGCACAATCATTTTTTTTGCAACAAATATCGCTAAAAAGACAAAACCATAAACTCGCTCAAGCCCGCGATTTACTCCTTCCTAAGCTCATGAGTGGAGAGGTGACCGTATAAAATCAACTTTTGGCTCGGATATGTAACTTACATCCTCATTTGGCACAGGGCCGGAAAGGACGCTTTATGACCACACCCTATACTGAAGACCTTCTGGTACAGCAGACCACCTCCGAATACCTTGAAAAGGTGCTGGGCTGGGAATCCGTCTATGCCTTCAATACCGAAACCTTCGGGCCGGATGGCACCTTGGGGCGCGATTCGGATAAGGATGTCGTGCTGAAGCGTCCCCTGCGGGTCGCGTTGGAACGGCTCAATCCCGGACTACCCGACGAGGCCTATGCCGGCGCCCTGCGGCAGCTTGTAAGCGTCAACGCAAGCCAGTCTCTGCTTGCGACTAACAGGGAAAAGTACCAGCTTTTACGCGACGGAGTGCAAGTGAGCTTTAGCAAGCCAAACGGCGAACGGGTGAAACAACGTTTGCGCGTCGTGGACTTTGCCAACGTCGATAAGAACCACTTCCTCTGTGTCCGGGAACTGTGGGTACGGGGCGATCTGTACCGGCGCAGAGCCGACATCGTGTGTTTTGTCAACGGGCTTCCCGTCGTGTTCATGGAGCTGAAAAACGTCTGCAAGAATATTCGCTCCGCCTTTGAACAGAATTACAAAGACTATAAAGATACTATTCCCCATCTTTTTCATCACAACGCTTTGGTCATCCTCGCCAATGGCGTTGACGCCAAACTGGGCTCCATCTCCAGCCGCTTTGAACACTTTCACGAATGGAAGCGGCTGGATGAGGGCGCCGAGGGCGTTGTGGATATGGAAACCCTGCTCAAGGGGGTATGTGACAAATCAAATCTTCTGGATATATTGGAGAATTTTATTCTCTTTGATGATTCCGCCGGAGAAACCCGCAAAATTGTGGCTCGCAACCACCAGTTTTTGGGCGTCAACCGTGCCGTTGCCGCCGTGCGGGACAGAGAGAGCCGCAACGGCAAGCTTGGCGTATTCTGGCATACCCAAGGGGCGGGCAAGAGCTATTCCATCGTTTTTTTTACCCGCAAGGTGCATCGTGTCCTGGGAGGCAATTTTACGTTTGTCGTGCTTACCGACCGTGACGACTTGGACAACCAGCTCTATAAAACCTTCGCCGGGTGCGGCGTAGTAGACAATGACCGCGAGCCCTGCCGCGCCGCTGACGGCAGGCACCTTGCCCGCTTGCTGCGCGAGCACAAGGCCTTTGTCTTTTCCCTGATTCAAAAATTCAATCAGACAGTGGACTGCGGGCAGGAATACAACAATCGCGACGACGTCATCGTCATCACTGACGAGGCGCACAGAACACAATACGGCAGTTTGGCCCTCAACCTGCGCAATGCCCTGCCCAAGGCCAGCTACATAGGCTTCACGGGAACGCCGCTTTTTTCCCACGATGAAATTACCCGTCGCGTCTTCGGAGACTATATTTCCACGTACGATTTTCAAAGGGCCGTGGAAGACAACGCCACCGTTCCGCTCTATTACGATGCGCGCGGCGACGCTTTGGGGCTTGCCATCGGCGACCTCAACGAGCGCATCGCAGAAAAGCTGGAGGAGCTGGAAATTGAAGACATCAATGTGGAGCAGCGTCTTGAAAATGAACTTCGACGTGATTACCACGTAATTACCGCAGAAAAACGCTTGGATCAAATCGCGCTGGATTTTGTGCGGCATTACGCGAAAGCGTGGGAATCCGGCAAGGTCATGCTCGTATGCATCGATAAAGTCACCTGTGTCCGCATGTATGAATTGATTCGAAAATACTGGGCGCAACATATCACTGAGCTTCAGGCCGAGTGCAAAAAGTCCGTGGATGATCAGGATGAAGCCTATCTCCAGCGGCAGATCGTATGGATGCGGGAAACCCAAGCCGCTGTGGTGGTGAGTGAAGAGCAGGGGGAAGTGGAGAAATTCCGCCAATGGGATCTTGATATCACCCCTCATCGGCGCCTGATGAAGGAAGGTATGGAACTACCGGAAGCGCTGCGCCAAAAGCCGCAATTCCAGAATTTACAGCGCCTCGCTCTTGATGACGCCTTCAAGGAAGCGGAGCACCCCTTCCGTATCGCCATTGTCTGCGCCATGTGGCTGACCGGCTTTGACGTGCCGTGCCTTTCAACACTTTATCTGGATAAGCCGCTGAAGGCGCATACGCTTATGCAGGCCATTGCCAGGGCAAACCGTGTCAATCAGGACAAGAATAACGGCCTGATAGTGGATTACTGCGGCATCTTGAAAAATTTGCGTAAAGCATTGGCCACGTTTGCCGGGCAGGGTGACGGCGGACATGGCGGCAAAAATGTTGAAAAAGATCCTGCCAAACCCGAAGAGGAACTGTTGGCCGATCTTGGCGAAGCGGTGGCTTTGGTGCGTCAATTTCTTGTTGACCGTGGCGCGGACCTTGATGCGATTCATACTCTGACAGGCTTTGAGCGCAATGCCGCGATCATGAAGGCGAAAGAAGCCGCCAATGAAAACGATCAAACACGCAAACGCTTTGAAATCATGTGCCGTGAAGTCTTCAGGAAATTCAAGGCCTGTATCAATTCCAAGGGCGTCAATGACTACCGTTCCGCTTATGACGCCGCCAATGTGATCTATCGAAGCTTGCAAAAAGACCGGGAGCAAGCGGACATATCCGGTATCATCAAGCGATTGCACGAGGTTGTGGACGCAGCCATTGAAACAAACGGTCAACCGGAGGGCGGTGAGCGTGAACCGTATGACATCAGCAAAATCGACTTTGAAAAACTCAAGGCCGAATTTGCGCGCAGCCCGCAAAAGAATACGCTGACCCAGTGCCTGAAAGACGCTATCGAAAAAAAACTGAGTCGTCTGCTGGCGCAAAATCCTTTGCGCACCGATTTTCAACAACACTATGAAAGCATCATTGTGCAGTATAACACGGAAAAGGATCGTGTTACCATTGAACAGACATTTGAAAAACTGCTTATCTTTGTAAAGAGTCTCAGCCAAGAAGAAGTACGGGCCAAACGCGAGGGTTTGACGGAAGAAACACTGGCTGTCTTTGACCTGCTCACCAAGGACGGGCTCACCAGTAAAGAGATTAAGCGAATCAAAGGTATTGCCGTTGAGCTTCTGCAAAAGCTCAAAGCTGAGAAAATCAATGTCGATCACTGGCGAGACAAAGAAGCCACGCGCGATGCCGTGCGCGTCGCCATTAAGAACTTTCTCTGGAATGATCAGATCGGTCTTCCAATTGACGCTTACGATGAACAAGAAGTCATCCAGAGGGCCGATGCCGTCTTCGCTCATATATTCAGAGCCTATCCCAAGGTGCCTTCACCTTTATTTGAGGTAGCGGTATAGGCACAGAACTTTCTCAGGGGTGACATGGCACCATCAAGCCGGCAAAATTCCAAGGCGGCTTGATGGTGTCTTTTTCTTTATATGTAACGGGGATTGATGCATAAGAAAAAGGATCGGAGTGTACGGCATACGCTGTACACAGGTTACGAAGCACATCTCACATACGCCGTTTTTTTCCCCGCGCCGACCTTCTGAACATACCCGGACTTCACCAGCTCCCCGAGCGCGGCTTCAATGGTGGCCAGGCTGATGTCGGGGCAGGCTTCGGCAATCTCTTTTTTGGTCAGCTTACCCGGCGTTTCGTCAAACATGGCCCGCACCCGTTCACTCTTGGACAGTCCTTTGTTTCGCACGTGCTTCACTCTTTCGGTGAATTCCCTGTAGGCATGGAGCACCACGCCCAGAGAATATTTGACAAACGGCACATAGGTATTGCTCCCTTCGTGCCATCCTTGGGAGCTGGCCTGAAGCGCTTCATAGTAAGTTTCTTTCGAACGTTCGATGATCATCTCAAGGCTGACGTATTTTCCGACCGGATAGCCGGCCCGGTACAGCAGGAGGAGCATCAGCAGCCGGCTCATGCGGCCGTTGCCGTCATTGAAGGGGTGAATGCACAGAAAATCCAGAATGAAAGCGGGAATGAGCAGCAGGGGATCAAATTTTTCCGCCCGGATGGCTTCGAGAAATGCCGCGCACAAGCGTTCCACGGCTTCCGGCGTTTCAAACGCCGAGAGGGGTTGAAAGCGGACCCGGCGCTGTCCGTCCCGGTCCGTCTCGGCGATGACGTTGTCCCCGTTTTTCCAGGTTCCGCCCGACGCTGATGGGGTGAAGGCATACAAATCCCTGTGCAGTTGCAGGATGACGTTCGGACTTGGCGCGATGTATTCATAGCTCTCGTGGATGGTGGCAAGGACCTCCCTGTATCCGGCGATTTCCGCTTCGCTGCGGTTTCGCGGTTCGGCCTTGTGCGCGACCAGTTCCCGAAGGCGCTCGTCAGAGGTAAAAATGCCTTCTATCCGGTTCGAAGCTCCGGTACTCTGGATCTTGGCGACTTCCAGCATACCTTTGAGGATATCCGGTTCCGCCTCGATGAAAAGGTCATGTCTGCCTTTGTATTCATGGACTGTGGACACCATATTCATGATTTCCGGCGTGAACAGATCTCGTTCCAGGTCGTCGTAATGGAAGACTCGCATCGTGTACTCCGCTTCTGCCTGATGGTGATACTTTCTGCCTAGTTTTCCAAAATACTATGCAGAAAGCAACTTCTTTAGGCAGAAGGCTGAGAGGTTGGGGGAAAGGCCATGGGAGGCCGAGATATTTTTTCAAAAAATCTCAAAAAAAGATCGTCTTTTTTTGCTCCAATTTTGCTCCACTGCGATGGAGATTCTTTGATGGAAATCAGTTTTCCTATGTTACGAATAGTGAATGATTTTACTGTAGTACGGTGATAAGTGCCTGTATTCCTTACCCCCGCAACAGGTCTTGAAAACCGTTGACGTCGTGAGGCGTCCGGGGGTTCAAATCCCTCCCCTTCCGCCA
>CDZB01009863.1_pt1 | contig 22098 bp, 15 predicted proteins | sample 554961 | NCBI WGS metagenome assembly CDZB01 (sample SAMEA3182106, study PRJEB8094) | gut metagenome | biome: human; feature: gut; material: Stool; isolation source: human stools | place: Canada | collected 2013-02-26
AAATAACTTATTTAGAGGTCGGAAATGACTTGTTTCTGAGCTGCGTCGATTGACACGTTGGATAAAAAGAAACACCTCGGAGAACTGTAATTTTGAAAAAAAATCAACTTTATCGTGACATTAAATGACATTAAGTGACATTAAGTGACATTAAATGACATTGGGGATTTTTTATTTCGTACCTTTGCATTGTCAATCAGAACGGTTGGCGATGCCGCCTGAAACTCAATGCTACCATCAAGAGAGCAAGTACCATATTGGGTGATGATAGTTCAAATGGTGAGAACGCTGGAGGCGGTTCTGTGAACGGTGATGCCGGCGGTTCGGGTGTCAACAAGCCTTCTGGCGGTAATACCCAGGAGAGTGGCGGCACCTCTCAGGGCACAGGATCTGAGAATGGAGGCAGCGGAGAAGATAATGAACTGTAAAACATAGGGTTAGGGATTCGCCCCTACCCTTACTCTTTTACTTGCTTACATAAAATAATAATTGAATAAAACATTTGGATTATGAAAAAGGAAGCATTTTTGCTGTTGACGTCAGAGGAAGGTATGAAGCACAGGAGTCAGAGACCGATAGAGCCAGAAGCTGCGTTTTGACAGATGAAGGAAGACATGCATTACAAGCGATTCAGGCATTTCGGAAAGGACACTTTTGCGCAGTTTTGTTATCGATAAAACAAGAAAAGTAAAGCTTCTATACAATATAATAAGATTCCCCTTGTAAAGAAAGACTACGATTCAACTAAAATATACAGAAAAACAATCGAGTAGGAGAAAAACTACTTCGTTTTCCTCCTACTCGATTTATGCAAGGTATAATTGCGGAGCCGCTTACTATCAATAAATGGTTAAAATATACTTCCAATTTGCTGGATACATATTTTTTATTCTATCCACAATTACTTGTGGAATTTTCACGGCATCATAATCAAGTCCTTTTTCTCTTAACATATCTATCACTTTTCTTTTTTGGCAATATCTTTCACTTGGTATTTTTTCAACGTAAGTTCTCAACACATCTGTAATAAGCAACGAATCTCCGGTTTCAAAATTTTCACCAACATACCTGTTTGCATTCACGCCTGCTTCTAAGAGAGAGAGTACGGAGAGATAACTATCACTATATATCGCAGAAGAAAGTGGAGAATTTCCAAATTCGTCCACATAATCAACATTTGCACCAGAATGAATCAAAAAAGCCATTAATTGAAGACCACCACTACCAGCACTGCAAGCACAGATCATTGGACTGTAGCGAACTTTATTTTGGGGATACAATTGCCCATTTTCCACATCGTTAACGTTCGCTCCTTTATCTACAAGTAATATTACATATTTTAGCCCTTCATCTCCATATTCACTAGCTATTATTATGGCAGAACTTCCTTCTTCTCTATTATGTATATTTACATTAGCTCCCAATTCCAATAAGCATTTAAATGAATAATATTTATCATTCATTATACATAGAGCTAATAGTGTATTCCCATAATAGGGATCTTGAATATCAAGCAGACTTGGCTGTTTCTTTATAATGCTCTTGATTAAGACTGTGTCTTCACATTCTACAGCTTCAGCCAATTCTTCAGCTTTAGTATTCTTGAACACCATAAAACTGGAGCTTGAAAATTTCATATTCGAATTAAAACAAGACACCATAAATATATGAAATATGACCAGGACTATTTTTGCTTTTATATTATTCATAAGGAAAATTTTTTTAAATATTGTTTATTGAATGTCCATTTATTTTAGAAGGAAAATCTACCGGATTCAAATAGATATGATTGCCATTTGCTGTAGGCAAGTTCAATTTCCGCTGAACAAAATCCAAAGGGTCAGTCTTTAATATATATGCAGTTATTCCAGACTGACTCTTGTTATTTACCCTAAATCTTACAAGAATTGATTTATGGAGTTCTGCAGCATTAAATGTTATTGCCTTACGATTTGTAACCAATGCACATAATGCGGCTTCACTACCTCCAAGTGAATGTCCGACAAAAGTCAATTCACTATCAGACTCTTTAAGTTTCTTAGATATTACAGAAGCATTTAACACGGCATTATCATATTGTCTACTGCCAAAGCCATACGCTTGCTTAACATCAGCCTTTACATCATTATATTCAGACATATCTGTTCCCGCAAAGACATAAGCATACTCTGTCTTACCATTTGTTGTTCTTTCGTAGACTGCTGAATTTAATCCACTCTTAGAATTTACCAATTTTATTGCTCCAAAGCTCTTATTTGAAACTTTCCAACCATTAATTAAAATATTTTTTTTGTCACCATACACATGTGCAGCCATACGAGCAGCCTCAGAAGCTGTTGGTTCCTCCCCTTTAAAATCAACAAATTTTAAAGGATTATCCTTAACATAACAAAAGCCACTAATATTGGAATATTTTTCAACTAACGGATCCATCCCATACCAAATGCCTAGCCACAGGATTCATGTACCTTGCACCATAATAGTACAAGCCTGTCTCGTCATCGAATTGTTTGCCGTTGAACTTATACGGCATATCCTCAGATGAAGTATGTTCATCCACCAGTAACTCTCCGTATGGCAGGTAGGCATCCTACTGGGTGATGTTACCTCTGTCGTCCGTAATGTAAGACGTAGAACCAAGGTGGTCACTGTGATAGAAGAAGTTTTCCTCCTTCGTTGTGTCGTTTGGAATATAGCCATAACCAGCCTGTGGATCATCAGGATTGCTTGGGTCATTCCAGCTTACAGGTGGACCAGGGTTAGTATTCGGTGTGGTGTTAGGGCGTGGAGTCTGAATCCACCCCTGTGGCACATCATGGTTGCCGAGTTCTGTGAGGACGGCATTATATCCAACACCCGTGTTCTCTGGATCACCGTACGCACCCTTTTCTGTCGGTACACCTGGTGCAATGCCCTGCTGCTTATAGTATGCCTCTTTCTGCTTCTGTATCTGATTCATGCGTTCAGCATAGTCCTGCTGACCAGCGGTGACGTATGAGCCGTTACGCCCATAGACGTTGTTAAACAGACCCGTTCCTATCCTTGAAGCAACTCGTTTGTCACCAATAAAGTAATGCTTTGTAAAGCGATTCTTGTTGATGCTGATTATCGAAGCAGGGTAGAGCGTGAAGTTGTCCGTTTCATGGAAGGTGATACCCTGTGGCGCACCATTGATATACACACCCTCCATTGTACCATAACTCTTCATGATACGTTCACCGGCAGCGTTGTAAGTGTAACGACTCGTTTTTCCATTGTCAGAGAGTACCATCAGTCGGTTGTCTTCATCCCAGTACATCTCACGGGTAGTATTCGTAGAGTCGTTCGTTACCAGCGTTGGATTACCGTTGGCATCATATGTGTAATGATCGTTACCAATCTGCGTTGGAGCTGTCGGATGATTACTGTCCTCATACTTATAAGCAAAGTTATAAGACTTGGCTGTTGTCGTTGAGTCCACCTTCTGTACCTTAGTGAGCGGTTCACTCATCCGTCCGAACGACATTACCATATCGTAACTTGCACTTTTTGCCTTACCGTTTGCATGAACAAGGCGGTTCAGTTCGTCATACTCATACGTATGCGAACTCTTTCCGCCCAGCTTCGCCTTGTTGAGTTTTGTCAGCGATGTTGGGTTGGCGGCATTCGTAATACCAAGGATATTATCCACAGCATCATACTGGTACCTGTTCTCCATGACAGTCTGACCGTCCGCTGTAAGGTTCATCACTTGCAGACGTTCACGCTGCTTATCGTAGGTATAGGTAGTCTCCGTGCCGTTACCGAGCTTCGTATAGACCGTATGACCCTCCTTATCGTAACCTATCCTGTCAACAATAACGCTCTGACGTCCCTGTTTATTGCTCGTAAGACGCTCAACCTGTCCGGCAGCATTGTAGTGATAAGTTACCACTTCACCATCAGGATAAGTCATCGTCCGCACACGGTTCCAACAGTTGTAGGTGATAAAATTAACGTGATATTCTTTATTATTAGTCAAAAGCATAGTAAACTGTAGAAACCCTGTTATCTACTTTACTGTTAATCTTTCTCCCGTTGAATTCCACTTTTAACGATGCTGGAATCATCTTTGTATGTTTTAACTTTAGAATTCTCCCCGTCTCAATTCTAAACATTCTATTTTCATCAATGTTGGAATTTATCTTATTGACAATATTTATAACGGACTTTTCCACTTCTGCTTCTATAACTGTACTATCTGAATATTTAGGATAGATGACATACAGGCTTCTTTCTTTATTACGTTGTATGCTATCTTGAGAGAACTTGTTAGTCATGTCATATCCACTCTTATCCAACACTTTAATAGAACACAAACTATCAATACTTCCATTTCTCCCTGGAAGAAATGGTGCTTTAAGAAATTCATAAGTAAAATTGCAATATACAGCTTCAAATGTTAGTAAATAATAATTGTCATAAGTTTTTCCTTTGAATTTTATCTTTTGTAAATTAACATTTATAATTTTATAATTATGAGGTACTCTGTCTATGCAAATATTTCCTATTACATAAAGCACTGCTATAATCAAGGATATTCCTATAATTTTCTTCATCTTGGTAAAATAAATAATTGGTGCATTCCATTCATATGATTTCCAGATGTTTTGTGATGGAAGAATGATCCCCATGACCAAAATCCAATTAAGCCACTTTTATTAATACCAGTTATATTTATATAATGATTAGTTTTCCAAGATGATTCAATTCTTCCTTTTTCCCCATTATAATATGTCGTTGCAATAACAAAATTCTTCTTAAAATCAATTTTAGAAATTTCATTATTCGTCGGCCAATTATTTATTATAGATCCATTTTTCCCCATGAATCTACTTACAAAAAGGTTTATAAATCCAGGATACATAAACGAATTCATACCAGACTCTCCTTTAAATGTATTAATACTTTCGATATAATTGTTTGCATTTATAATTGCACCTTGCATGATGGCATCTACTGAAGAAATACCACCACCACGATTAGGTGATTTCAAATCTCCCACTGTACCTTTCTCCATGTCTTCTGTAACAGACAATGTCATATGTCCACCTTGAGGAGTATAAGTACCCTTGGAATATAATCCAATTGCGGTTTGAGCATATAAAACGGGATCTGCCTCTGCCATATATTTACTAAGTGCTGCAGCTCCACAAGTTCCATTGTTTCCCTGCTTAATTGAACTAGGATCATTTATTTGTTTTAACAAATCCTTTACAAAAACCGACTTGGGAATATTCTTAAATACACTTGTAGTATTTTTATTTGCAAGAAACTCATTTACTATTTTACGTGCATCATCTTTATCAGCCATGCCTGTTGGATCCATTAGCACAATAGGATTTGCGTGATAATACAGGTAAGATGAGATATTCACATATTTCTCCGCCAATGGGTCCACCCCATACCAAATACTTGCCATAGGATTCATATACCTTGCACCATAATAATACAGTCCAGTTTCTATGTCTAATTCCTTACCATTGAACTTATACGGTAGGTCTTCAATGCTACTGTGCTCATCAACTAACAGCTCACCGTATGGCAAGTAGGCATCATACTGCGTGATGTTGGCTTTGTCATCTGTGATGTAAGATGTACTGCCGAGGTGATCGCTGTGATAGAAGAAGGTCTCTTCTTTCGTAGTATCGTTTGAAATATAGCCATAACCAGCCTGCGGGTCATCTGGGTTGCTCGGATCATTCCAGCTTACAGGTGGACCAGGGTTGGTATTCGGTGTGGTGTTAGGGCGTGGAGTCTGAATCCAACCCTGTGGCACATCATGGTTGCCGAGTTCTGTGAGGACGGCATTATAACCAACACCCGTGTTCTCTGGATCACCATACGCACCCTTTTCTGTCGGTACACCTGGTGCAATGCCCTGCTGCTTATAGTATGCCTCTTTCTGCTTCTGAATCTGATTCATACGTTCAGCATAGTCCTGCTGACCAGCGGTGACGTATGAACCGTTGCGTCCGTAAACGTTGTTAAACAGACCCGTTCCTATCCTTGAAGCAACTCGTTTGTCACCAATAAAGTAATGCTTTGTGAAGCGGTTCTTGTTAATACTGATTATCGAAGCAGGATAAAGCACCTCATGCAGCCGTTCGAAGTCGTAGGTGTAAGAGATGTAACCCTTGTCAGATATCGACTTCCTAAGTTCCGCCGTAAGCTTCGTCAGGAGGTTACCTGCCGCATAATAAGTGTTCCTACCTTCGTGGTCAGGCAGTTGCCACTTGCCTCGTCGAAGTTCGATTGGAAGAAGGGGGAGGCTGAAAAGAGTACCTCGGTGTTATCAGTTCTGAATATAAATAGGTATTCTAGTTATATGATACATCACATCTTTATTGTATATATGATATTATGATTTAGTTCATATTGGACAAGCCCCAATGACTTATTCCAAACAATAGACTTTACTTCAAGATGAGGCTGATCACCTAAATTATTATTCATGTTGTTTGAATTAATCACAAGGCAACTATCTAATTTACATCCATGTATCTGATATTGAGAAAATTGGACATTTTCATATGAAGTGCTTTTTTCACCAAATATTATGCTATAACGTAGAGGATCTGTATTTTTATTTCTTCGAATATAAAATCCTACGACAAATGATGTACCGGAATGTCTTAATTTCATCTCAACATATGCATTCCCATGAAATTCATGGGAGCCATTATACCATCTAACTCCTTCTGGGTCAAATACAAAGGTATTCCTTGGGTTTGAAACTTGCATTGAAATTAATGTTAACGTATCCACCCCCTTGTTTGATGTGAACACAAGTGTATCTGTATCATGGTAATGGTCAATCCATGATAAGTCATCTTTAGTTAGTTGAACCTTGTGTACATAAGGTAAACCACACGATGTTAACAGAACAAGAAAAGAAAATACAAATAGTTTATTCGTCATGATCCTTATAAAAATAGTTGTAGAAATCATCAATTGTATGAGTTGCACCAGTACCAAGTTGAATGTAATTTATAGCACCTGGTATATCTACATTAGTATTTGACTGGAAATTATGTAACATGTCCCCACCATAATAAACGTTTTTTCCCAAAATAGTAAATAATTTCGTTCCTAATGCGATATTATTGGTAATATGACTAGGATTCCCTAATAAATCATCACTTGTTACAGCTGCTGGATTGAATGTAATTGCATCAAAACCAGTTGCCATACTTGCTGCTGCCGCCTCTCCACCACCAAGAGAATGACCAACAAATGTAAAATCTACATTATTGCCATACTTTTCTTTCAATATACTTGATAATATCTCAGCGTTTGCAACTGCCATTTTGTACTGATTTGGGCTTCCTCCATAGTATTGGTCTATGTCGTCAACAACATCACTCCAATCGTCTGTACCAGCAAAAGCATAAACAAATTCTACATGTCCATGATTTGTTCTTTTATATAATTGCGCTTTATAACCATTATCAGATTCACTATTTAACAATACATCATTAATGTTTTTCGTAATTTTATCCACTCCTTTTACAATTTTCCACCCGGAAGCTCGTAGGTCTTTCCGAGTTGTAGTAGCATCATCGCCCCCATAAACATGTTTGGATATAAGAGCAGCTTCAGCAGTTGATGGACGTTTGCCTCTCTGATCTATTAATCTTATGGGATTATCCAACGTATAGACATATCCTCCCGTCGTTGCATATTTCTCAGCTAACGGATCCACCCCATACCAAATACTAGCCACAGGATTCAAGTACCTTGCACCATAATAGTACAAACCTGTCTCTTCATCGAACTGTTTGCCGTTGAACTTATATGGTAGTTCTTCACTGCTACTATGTTCATCCACTAACAGCTCACCGTATGGCAAGTAGGCATCATACTGCGTGATGTTGGCTTCGTCGTCTGTGATGTAAGACGTTGAGCCGAGATGGTCACTGTGATAGAAGAAGGTCTCTTCTTTCGTAGTATCGTTTGAAATATAGCCATAACCAGCCTGAGGGTCATCAGGGTTGCTTGGGTCATTCCAGCTTACAGGTGGACCAAGGTTAGTATTCGGTGTGGTGTTAGGGCGTGGAGTCTGAATCCACCCCTGTGGCACATCATGGTTGCCGAGTTCTGTGAGGACGGCATTATAACCAACACCCGTGTTCTCTGGATCACCGTACGCACCCTTTTCTGTCGGTACACCTGGTGCAATGCCCTGCTGCTTATAGTATGCCTCTTTCTGCTTCTGAATCTGATTCATACGCTCAGCATAATCCTGCTGACCAGCGGTGACGTATGAGCCGTTACGCCCATAAACGTTGTTAAACAGCCCCGTTCCTATCCTTGATGCTATGCGCTTATCACCGATAAAGTAATGCTTCGTAAAGCGATTCTTATTGATGCTGATTATCGAAGCAGGGTAGAGCGTAAAGTTATCTGTTTCATGGAAGGTGATACCCTGTGGCGCACCATTGATATACACACCCTCCATCGTTCCGTAACTCTTCATAATACGTTCACCGGCAGCGTTGTAGGTGTAACGTGAGGTCTTGCCATTATCGCTTAAAACCATCAGGCGGTTATCCTCATCCCAATACATCTCGCGGGTAGTATTCGTAGAGTCGTTCGTTACCAGCGTTGGATTACCGTTGGCATCGTAGGTGTAATGATCGTGTCCTATCTGCGTTGGAGCCGTCGGATGGTTACTGTCCTCATACTTATAAGCAAAGTTATAAGACTTGGCAGTTGTCGTTGAGTCCACCTTCTGTACCTTAGTGAGCGGTTCACTCATCCGTCCGAACGACATTACCATATCGTAACTTGCACTTTTTGCCTTACCACTGGCATGAACAAGGCGGTTCAGCTCGTCATATTCATACGTATGCGAACTTCTTCCTCCTAACTTTGCCTTGTTGAGTTTCATCAGAGATGTTGGGTTGGCAGCATTCGTAATACCGAGGATATTATCCACAGCATCATACTGGTACCTGTTCTCCATGACAGTCTGACCGTCCGCTGTAAGGTTCATCACCTGCAGACGTTCACGCTGCTTGTCGTAGGTATAGGTAGTCTCCGTGCCGTTACCGAGCTTCGTATAGACCGTATGACCATCCTTGTCGTAACCTATCCTATCAACAATAACGCTCTGACGTCCCTGTTTATTGCTCGTCATGCTCTCTACCTGTCCAGCCGCATTGTAGTGATAAGTCACCACTTCACCATCAGGATAAGTCATCGTCTGCACACGGTTCCAGCTGTCATAGGTGGCACCATAGACATAAGTCCTGATATCCGCCACGCTCGCCATGACTGTACGGACAGTCTTCGTCACCTCACCCTGTCTGCCATAGTAATAGGCTTCACCGCCACTCGCATCCTCTACAAGGGCAAGACGACCGGCACGGTTATACTTATCGCCAGCCTTACCATAGGTATAAGTAACACGATTAAAGAGGTTTTCTGGATAAAGTACCTCATGGAGTCGCTCGAAGTCGTAGGTGTAAGAGATGTAACCCTTGTCAGATATCGACTTCCTAAGCTCTGCCGTGAGCTTCGTCAGGAGGTTACCTGCCGCATCATAGGTCATGTCCGTCTCACCTGCATCAGGATGATTCACCATCAGTTTGCGACCAAGTAGGTCATAGGCATACTTCGTCTCCTTGCCGTTAGGATGCTGAACCGTCATCACCTGTCCGACAGGGTCATAGCTGTACTTCACCGTGATATCCTCACCACGGGCATGCTGCACCGTCTCCCGATTGCGTCCCTTGGCATCCGTATAGCTCTCCGCATGTCGTCCCAGTGCATCCGTGACTGTTGTCTGGAGCATCGGTTCACCGTCATGACTGCCGATAGAGTAAGCCGTACGTGTAACACTTCCGTCAGCAAGCGTAACACTCGTGGTACGGTCGTGTGCATCATACTCTGTCTTTGCCTGCAGATCACCCGTAGCATGGTTGTAAGTGCCGATGTTACCATAGCTTTCCGTCATTGGGTAATAAGCTGTAATGTTACGTCCGAAGGCATCGATGACAGCCCTTCCACTGACGATGGAGACCTTTTGATTGCTTTCACCAGACCACACCACACCCGTCTGCTTCGTCTGGACAGCACGCATCAGTGAGTCGGCGAATGTATAGGTGTCAATGTTTCCGTCCTTAGAATAATGGATGGTATGTGCCTTACGTTCTGCAGGGAAGTACTCAAAGCGGATAGTAAACGGCTGACCGCTCTCTATCTCATACGGAGCACGGATAGTCATCTGTCTGCCCAGTGCATCGTAAGTGTATTCCATCTTCTGCCCGTTGAGGTCAGTCGTTACAGACGGAGCATTCCAAAGACCATCATAAGCCGTGCTGGAGCTATAGCCGTATGCATCCTTGACACTTGTCACAAGACTATGATAGAGGTCATCATAGGTATAGGCATAGAACATACGCTGATGGTTATAGTTCTCCGGCTTCGTCATGCGTGTGATATTACCATAGCCATCGTATGTCATGTTATAGACAGACGGCTTGTCTCCGTTATGGAGCACGATCTCCGTTATCTCACCGTTATCGTCCACCTTCGTTGAGCGTTCACGGTACGTCTTACCGCCACTGCTGACAGTGATATGGCTCGGAACACCAACGATATACTTATCGGCTATCTTATGATAGTTGATGTTTGCCTCTAAGCTATAGCCCGTTGTCGTTTCCTTATATCCCTGCAGGTTACCATAGTCATCGTAAGTATTGCTGACAGCAACCGCCAGACTGTCCCCACTATTTACATCAAAGTTACTCTGAACAAGAGTCTTTAGGGCAGGGAAGACAACAGTATCTGTCGTATTATTACCAACGGCGAGTGTCTTCAGGTCGTAGTCATATAGAGATCCCTGCAGTTTCTTTCCATCAGCGGTATAGAGATATTCACTCGTAACAAGCCCATGCGTATAGTAATCCCTGTTCCTGCCATAGGTCTGTACGGAGTAACGATAGAGTCTGTCGCCGTTCTCTGTATCTATCTGATTAGTACGTACCTGCTCGAAACCATAGAAGTCACGCTCACGACGGTCACGATAGCCACCGCTATATTCAAAAGTATTCCTGCTTCGTACTGCTCCGTTCTCCTTGTATCCACCTGTCGTCTCAACCGATGACATCACCCAGCGACGTCCCGGCAAGTCGTAACTTGGAGTTGTCTGCTCATAGTTGATATTAATATGTCCACCAAAAGGAAGAGTCACAGAGCGCAGCATGTTCGTTCTGCCCGTAAGGTTACGGTGGACAATAAGCTGCTTTGCCTCGTCAGATATGATAAGGTCGGGACGTCCGTCACCATCAATATCTCTCAAGGCTGCGCTTGTAAAACTAACGCCACTTGACCAAGATTTGGTAACCTTAGTTGTAAACCTTAGTTTTAAAAACAGAATATGTATTGGAATGGAAACAGCAAAATTACCATATTGAGAAACGGACGTTGCCAATGACTCATTGAAACAACCTTGTTGTTCTTCGGAATAAGGAATAAAACCAGAACCCGTATTCAACATTATAGTGAACTTTCCACCACTACGAGTTACCATATCAGGTAAGCCATCGCCATTAATATCTATAAAAGATACATTATATTTTGTTGTCGTCTTTGTTCCGTTGACACCGAAAGAAATATCAGCATTACCAAGTACCCCAATGGATGTACCAAGTCCTGCACCCCATGTGCTATTTTCAGAAGACTCCAACGAAGTTACACCACTACTCTCCTCATTTGTAAAGTTATATCCAAGACCAAACTTCACCTTGTCGCCCAAGAGCATATCAGGTAATCCGTCGCCATTGAGGTCAGTCCAATCACTTTCTGTATGAGAGGTACCAGAAGTAAAGTTCCCGCTTGCGCTCACTGAGACACTGGAGATGGCATTACCATTGGATGAATTCTTCGTATCACTACCGCCTGGTGTTTCATCGTCTTGTGGTTTAGGATTGATACTGATAGCTAAAGCGTTCTTTGCCGAAGCTTGTTTTGATAGACTTCCATTTGCTCCGACAGTAGAAGAACTTGCTTTGAATCTTGGTCGACTGACATTTAATTTCATGCGATCTTCACCAAGTGTACCCGTTGCTTTTGTGTATTGAGTAACAATACTGCCATCCACTTCCTCTAACCAATCAGGGTAACCATTACCATTGATATCCATTAGAGCTACCTTGCTATAAGAAGTCTGTGTACTCTTACTGCCACTGAGTCCTGCATAGGAGATTCCACCGCTTACACCATAGCCATTACTCTTTGACTCACTCATGAGCACAGGGGCAGACAATTCACCTGCATTCTTAGCATAATAGACACTGTCTATTATGATAGCATCCTCGCCGATACGAGAGCTACAGATTGTATCTAAAGAGATAAAGACATGCTCAGATCCACCAACATACATCCTCTTGTTTGCATCATATCCCATAACAAAGAAGCGCTGTTCGTTGACAGGAGTAAGACTATTTGCAAGTTGATTGCCATCATGTGTAGATTTATAATGCTCGGCTATATCCTTATATTTATCCCTGTCAATGGTCAGTGCTGATACTTCTATTGGCTGGGTAGCATAGGCTTTATTGCCATTATAGGCGAATTGTCCCCATCCTCGATAGAGCCTTCCATAATCAACAGAGTTATACCCGGAGAAAACACAAGCCTCTAACGTATCCACAAGAACACGCTGTTCAGCAGTAACAACTGTAGATGTGGCACTTTGGTAAGAAAGACTATCGCGTAAAAGACTAACTTTGGCATGAGTAGATTTAGATAATTCGTTACTTACTGCAAAAGTAGCAGTCACCTTACCTGTATTTAATCGTTTGATAAGTGTTGTGTCTGTAACTATGATAGTATCTACCTTGAGCGTATTGGAAGTATTCAGACGACAGGTGTGGTGCAATACGGGAAGTCCGTTTTGATCATGTAAAGTGAGGTAAACTGTAGCAGTATCTGTGTCATTCTTTTTATCTTCACGCACAACGGATAGTGTTGGAACAATAAAAAGTTTAGGACGGTATTGTCTATTCAATGCGGTAACACCCTGTTTCAACACTTTGCTCCCAGCTATACTAACAGGCTTGTTGAACATCCTACGAGATGCAACAAAACGTACACTTTCTTGGTCATCTTCATAATTATAGCTACCCGCCCATTGTACTTTTGTCCAATCAACTGGGGATGTGGTTGTGATTTCAAAGAAGAATGAAATAGAATCATTCTCATTTATGTCATCAGTATAATCGTAGGAGCCATTGACTACACTATCAGCTGGAAGTTTAAGCCGTTTTACAATCGTTTCACCATGTTGATCCAAGCGTGTGACGATAAGTGTAACATCATCAGAAGTCTTCCCCTTCATATAAGGAGCGTGAAGCGTAACCTTACCAGTACGATTAAATATAGCAACATTGTTTTCACCTTCTATATAATCAGCCTTGCTATTATATGTTTTTAAGTCTTCTGACAGATACCTATCCTTGCCAACAGGCAAAGATATATAAGTAATTATGGGATTCCAAAGAACTCTGTCGTCCTCACCATCATATCGAGACTGAAGACGGAAGAAAATTCTGTCTCCTACTTTTACATCACAATTAAGATTGTTGGTTTTGCTACCAGCTTGTAATAAAGAGTCGCGGACCATGAAACCATTGTTCTCATGTTGAATGCTGTAGATGATGCCATCACCTTGATTGCTAAGTTTTTTTATAGTACTTTGTATGTTGACCTTGCCAGCAAAAGGTGCGCACCACATCCGGACGGCATCATTCAGTGGATATTCCTTTTCCAAAGAGTCACGGATAACCTTATAGTCTGGAATAAAATGCTTATCAATAGGTGATCCTTCACCAATAATAGGATTGGCAGTCACATTACTTGCAGGACTAAATACAGGTTTACCGTCTACAATATGATTGAAGTAGACCTGACCATTGACTGCTATGTCTGTAAGTCCATCACTGTTGAAATCATAAAGATAGGTGGTAGTCTTGTCCTGATCTTTTGAATGTGTATAAGAAATTCCAACAGAAGCACCAAGTTTATTTGTAATACCAACTTCAACAGCAGCATCTGCATTAAGAGAACGACTGATACTATTACCTTCAGAGAAAGAGTTTACTCCTCGTATCCGTAACGCTTTACCAAAGAGTAAATCCTTTCCATCTGCACTCATGTTTTTACGATAGAAAAGTTCGTTACCTCGTTTGAAAAGCTTATCAGGCAGTCCATCACCATCAATATCTACGAAAGCAACTTTACCTGTATTTGAACTTTTGCTATTAGAGAAAGATGGACCGACGTTTACGGTTCCACCAGTGAAACCTACACCTATCATTGTTCCCCCACCTGTAGTACGGCTTTTTGAAGCTCCACCACCAAGAATACTAAGATTGTCATCACACCCACGAACAGAATGACTGAGGAATGCTTCGTAATCTTCTCCTTCGGCCTTCCATATCTCTTTCTTAGAAGAGAAAAGCCCATTTTTGAGGTCATTGTAATAGTCAAAGGATTGTGTAGCAACCTTACCATCCCTACTATCGTTCTGATCAATGCTCTTTAGCAGCATTTTGCCAAACGGTCCTTCTTCATAGTTTAAGCTATAGCTGCGGAGTTGCTGACCATTATTCTTCACTGTGACCTTACGGAGTAGCCCTTTGTCCCTTTGCATAATGCCAAGTCTTCCACTACTCGTTACATCTTTTCGGTTTGTGGCTATAGAGTCAATATTGAATTCAATGCTATACAGTCCTTCCGTCTCCCCGAATCCTGTCCATGTATAGCGTTCAGGATAAAGGTTATTGCCAGACTTCATGTAATGGAAAGCAGCAAAGTTTCCGTGAACATCGGTAACACGGTCAAGTGCCCATTTGATACGGTTACCCTTGGTGTCGGTAAGAGAAGTTGCATCACTGACATGACCACCATGACCACCATAACTGTAGACTGTACCATCCTTGCCAGTCACTTCCCAGTAATAGTTCTTCGGGCTGTTACCCTTTCGGATAATCCTACTGAAACCGCCTTCAGTCATTGGATAGAACTGCTTGTCTGCCTGCCTTGCCAAAGAGACAGTCCTACGATAGAGTCGGTCACTGAGCTGCTGTCCCATGAGAAGATAGCTCTCACTTTCTGACTTATCATCGAAACGTGGTACACCCCATCGGGTCTCTATGTCAATACTCTGTACAGGAATACTCCATCCATAGCCAACAAAGCTACTACCGCCCTCGCTGCTATACTGTAAGCCGGCACTTACACCAATATCATTACGCCCTGCAGGAACTTCGAAAGGATAGGACAGTGACGCCGTACCATTCTGATTAGCTGATGGGGCTTCTATCTGCTGAATACCCGCTGCTGGGTCAGCAGCCTTCAGCTCACTGATTCCTGTAGGGACATAGTTCTGTGTTTCGGGACTCTCTGGAACCTTGATGATACCGTTGATGACATCCGTAAAGTGTGAAGTCTCTGCCATTGCCACCTCACGTTTAGTATCAATACCTTTCGACTGGAGCATTGTCCAACGTTGGTGCAGTTCATCATAATAATAGGTGTGGATATCATCTACGGTATAGCCTTTCGGTATCAACGTGCTGTCGTAAGGTACTGCGATACTTGCCAGATGATGGACGAAGTGATTGCCATGAGGTAAGAAGCGATACCCTGACACAGTATCTGTTCTTGCCATTAAGGTGTCACAGCCACCTGTAACATTCAGCATACCCGTAGGCAAGGTTGGTAGTTCACCCTTTCTAAGTGGCGTAATACTGAGAACTTTACCCTTTTCCATAGCCTCACGTGGTACGGCAAGCTGGGCACGCCCAACATTGAGCGTATCGCTGTCGGAGTTGGTAAAGAACTTGCTGACGGTACGTTTGCCTAAGTCTGCAAAAAGTCTTGCAGACTTCCTGCTCGCCTTGTGAGTATCTACACGATTCCCCTTCTGATTTCTTGCGATTTCGTCGGAGATTCTCTTCACAGGTAAGTTCTGTACACTGTCCTTAACTTGTTTTCGTAAGGAAGTAGCCTTTCGGGAAATGCTATCTTTTTGTACAGAAGAGACTGTATTAGTACATGTAGAATCACTGATTACAGTTTCTTTAGCAGAACGATTACTTCCACCATTACAGGAGTTTAGTATGATTCCTGCAAGCAACAGGAACGGAAGGAGGAATGAATGTGTAGAATACTTCATTATTCTTGCTATTTTGTTTCAGACCTAAAGGTCCTCAGTATATATACTTGCGTTGGAAAATTTATAAAGGATAAAAAGAGAATTACTTTCTCACCAGTTTAAATGTCTTTTCTTTGCTGCCACTTTGCAGTGTCAATAAGTAAACACCTGTCTGTGGAAGATAGACTTTAGTGGAGAAATATGTATCTGGCATATTCGCCTGACGACTGACAAGAGCTCCACCCGCCGTATAGAGTGCCATGTCCAATGGAGCAGCTTCGCTCAGTTCCACCTGGACACCGACATATCCATTCGCCATTGGATTAGGACTTACACTTACATTCGCAAAGAAGTCACTATTTACATCGGAAGGATTCATGGAAGGAATTTCTGTGATACCCGTCTTAGATATCTGAAACTCATTCTCAGACTTATTGCCCACATGGTCTGTCGTCGTAAGAAGGTATTTTCCTTCTATGAGTCCATCAGCAGACTGTATGCTGTCGCTTGTAGTACGATTGAAAACAGACATGTGTTCTCTCTGTAGAGTCATCTTGTAAGGGGCAATACCACCTGTTACTCTGACAGAAAGTGTTCCTGTGCTGCCGCTCTTCTCCGTTGGCTGCTCTACTTCTATTGTTGTAAACATATCTTTGGCAGCTCGTAGCGTGAATACGTCACGTTTGCCTAACGGTATATTCTTAAAGACAATACTATCACCAACTGTCGTATTTGCCTTATGATAACTTAGAGTTTTGACAGGAAAGCTACCTGTTCCTGTAGGATCAACGGCAAGATAGTAGCTCTCACCTTCTGCAAGAGGCTGTATCTGGCGTAGCTGCTTGCTATCAGCTACAACATCAACATTGGGCTTGTCAATCCGTGTTGCTGTATCCATCCATCTTCTACCGAGCCACTTGCCGTAAGCCTTACTCTGACGGAAAGAAAGTTTACCATTGTTGTCACCCCAAAGAAGACTCTCACCATCTTCAAGAGGTTTGCTCATACTGATTGTAAGAAAACCGTCTTCCTCACAGCTCTTGGCTCTTGTCTTATGCAGGGCAGAGGCTTTGTCTGAGATAAGACCAGCTATACGGTGGCTATAGTCCTTGTTGGTATACCCATTCCAAATAACCTCGCTTCTTGAATTAAGGTAACTACTGCGAAGACTCACGCCGTATTTCAATGCGAGGTAGCTTTCCACACGGCAACGTTCTGTATCAGAAAGGCGGCGATCGAAGACGGTATACTCAACAGTTCTGCCATCAAGGTTCTTTACAGGCAGCTTAGCGTTCCCATTCCGACCGATATGCAGAGTCTGACCGTTGCTCATATTGGAAGAGGTCGTATAGCTGTAAAGTCGCATTTCAGGCAGAGATTCCTTGGCATAATTCATAAAAGTACCGTCACCAAGGTTAGCAGCACGCTCGGTTGTCTGTATACGGGTAATAGATCTTCCGCTTCCAAGAGACCATATTGCCTGTTCCTTTTCGCCATATACATTACTTACGCCGATATAGGTAAGACCAGCACCAGCAGAGACACGGACAGAGGCAGAATCGTGTGACCAGACCATTGGCTTATCTACACCACCAGGGGTCTGAGCTGTAGCAGAAAGAGTGGATATAAAGAATAAAACTGCTATGAGGTATTTATGTTTCATAATAGAGACTGTTTTAATATGATTCGAAAATGCGGTTTATTTAGCTTTGCCAAGTGGAAGACTGTAGCCAATGGTAAGACTGACTGTCTGCAGATTGTTCATACGCTCCTGATATCCATAGTCATTGGCACTGGTGCGGAGCACATCATTAAATCCGAAACCGTATTCCAGTCCTGCCTCAAGACCGTTCTTTATATCAACATAGCCAATCTTTATGGTAGGAATAAATGTCACTCGTGCTTTGACAGATTCTCTCAGATGATCCTGAGTACGTTCAGCCTGCTGTCGGTATACCTCCCCAATGCGGTCATTGGTGAAGTCGATATTACGGCTGCCAAACGGAATAGCAGCACTGATTCCTGCTCCCATATAGAACCTTGGGAAAGCATAGAAGCGAAGCAGGATTTGTGGAGTAATGAAATTATAATGAAACCGTGTAGTCTCGGTTATATTTTCAGGTTTCTTGTACTCCGTCAGCTTGCTGGAGAGACGAGTATAATCAATGCTCAACTCTGCACCTAACCTGCGATATTGCCATGTACCAAAGACTCCAATACGAGGATTTACACCACCACGTTCATTCATTGTGAAAGTAGGACGTATATCATAGTTCTCAATAATACTGCTTAATCCTGAAATGCTGGAATAACCAACTCCTGCCCTAAGTCCAATCCGAAAAAGATGATGGTGAGGAAAAGAGTAAGTCCTCATAGATGGAGTTTCTTTCGGATTCTCCTGTACGATAGAGGGCTGACTATTCATAGAGCTGTCAAGAACAGATTCACCTGTTTTCTGATTAGTAGGTTCATTGTCAGGTTCTTTCTTCTCGTGTTTCATACTGGCTGTTTTATCGTTTACAGATGAATTCCCCAGCTTATTATATACACAATCTGAACGTCCCGAATCCTTCTGCACATTTGTCTTGTCTAAAGAAAAAGAGACTGGTGGTGTAGCAGACTGTGATGGAGCCTTGTCTGCTGTCTTTTGTTCTATACTCTGCTCAGACTCTGGCTCGTCATTAACACAGTGTTCTATACCCAAAAGAGCAGCTATGCCAAGAAAGATTCCTGCCAGAATATAACGTTTTTTTCTGTTGCTCTTGTCCTTCATAGATAAACTCATAAGGGTTAAAGTTTAAAAAGATAGCTGATACTAAGCTCTATGTTCTGTCCATGGGTTGAATGTTCTGCCCAGTTATAGTCATTACGCTCTGTCTTGATGGTAGAGTTCAAACCATAAAAATAACGTAGGTCCACAGCCCAGTGGTTGCCAATTTCATAACCGAAGCCACCACCAACGGCAATATCTGGCTGCCCCGTCAGTTTCTCCTTCATCAAACGTTCCGTCTCAGCTACAGTAGCAAAATGATAGTTTGCAAACTTATTGTCTTCTTGATTACTCTCGTAAGATATGCCCTTGCCATTAAGATTGGCTCCCGCACGCCCTCCAATTGAGATATTGAAGCCTTTGCGCCAAGGATAAATCTTCAGCAGAGCAGATACACCAATGTAATTATAACGAGGTGTAACCTTATAGTTTAACTCCTTATCATCATTATAGACAAGCTGTGATGCCTTCTGCCAATAGCTAAATCCACCTTCAACACCAATGATGGAACCATCAACATGATACTGGGCAAATACACTAACTGTTGGAGTAAACTGCCACTTGTCTTTGAAATTGTAATTGGAATAATAGTCTTCAGGAACAAGGATTTTATCCATTCCTGTGTTGACAGACATTCCACAACCTAAACGGACACCTAACCGGATTGGTGAAACCTGCGCTGACAAGTTTCCTCCAGAAAGGAATAATACTGAAAATATAGCTGTATTCAAGACTGTCTTCATCATACTCATACACTGTGGTTACATATTATTAAAATGAGGCAAAAATACAAAAAAGAAAGAAAACTATTCCGTAAATCATCATATGCATGGGCATTTTTGGCAAAAGCAAATGTACTGATGAAAAGTTTCAAGATTACCTTCCAGCGTAAAGTCGTCGTTGCAACACGCTCCCAGTGTCCAATAGGATTTCTGTGCATAATACTTTTTTTCATATTTTTATTACTGTTATTAAATGTCAACTACACACTCGAAGTGTGTAGTTATGTTTGTTTACTTGGAAAAATATCAAATAGTAATTTTACCAGTGGCAATCCATTACTCACTTTAAATGCGTAGAATGATTATACCACTATATCTGTATGGTATATCCAACACTGTATTTATGCAATGCGAATAGTCCAGCGTATTTCCATTTATATCACATAGGAATAATTGAACTTCAACTCCCACGTCACTGGAAATCACAGGATTCATATACCTCGCCCCATAGTAATACAATCCCGTCTCCTCATCGAATTCCTTACCATTGAACTTCGGATACTGTATCCAGCCTTCAGGAACGCAGTGGTCACCCAGGTCTGTAATGATGCTGTTGTAACCAATACCTGTATTATCTGGATCTGCAGTTGCACCCTTCGTCGTCGACACTCCTGGCGGTGTGCCGAGCTGCTTGTAATACTCCTCAAGCTGCTTTTCTATCTGCATCATGCGGGCGGCATGCAGTATCCTATTGACAGCAGAAACATCGGGGCACTTTTAGGGTTAATCGAAACTTGTATTTGGCTTTGCATGTCTCGATCAAACTCATTATTACTTTTACTGACAGAAGATTACTTAGAGCCTTGCCGAAGTATGCTTTGCCCTGTGTATTCCTGTCTGCTATACGAAGTAGGATCATTCTTCCTTGTTTCATATTTGGGAGCAAAGATAATGATTTTTGAGTAAACTGCCAAAAAACAGATCATTTTTATATAAATCTTTGTGCAAATTGTGCAAAAAGCAAATATATTCTGCATTTTCTTACATAAAGCGGTAAATTTACTACTTTGTTATGGATATGTCTATATAATATGTTTTATCCATCCCTGTACCCACTTTTATTTTTCCCTGCCCACGGAAAAATTCTTGCGTGGGCAGGGAGAAAAATATACCCGGGCAGAGAAGGAAATTTAAAAGAGTATTTTGGAGAATAGGGAGTGTAGTCGAAAAAGATTATGATTTAGCATTGCTTGTAGAAAAATAGAAATAGAAAAAGGGTGCGTCATGTAGTTATGACACACCCTTATTGTTTTATTTCTTCTTTAAATACAGAATCACAGAAAGAATCACATAGGCAAGTATGATAATCCACCAGGCCTGAAGAAATCCGATAGCGCCCTCTGTGAATACAGAGCTGGCAAGAATGATAACGGTCAGACCTATAAAGAAATACTTGACTTCGTTACCTTTGAATGACCATTGCTTGAATTTCAGAGCAAAGAGTGGCAATTCACATACAAGCAAGAAACTGGTAATGAGAATCATTGCCAAGATGATAGCCACAGACCATTTGTCGTTGGTTAGCCATGAAGGACTACTTACTATCAGCGATCCCCAAAACAGCGCATTGGCAGGAGTCGGAACACCAATGAATGATGTCGTCTGTCGCTCATCGAGATTGAACTTTGCCAATCTTAGGGCAGAGAAGGCTGCGATGATGAATGCAGTATAAGGTAACCATGAACGTAATGGCTCTAAGATTGCCGGATACTCCATCACGAAAAGTTGTGAAAAAACGATGGTTGAAGGAGCAACTCCAAATGTTACATCATCAGCAAGAGAGTCAAGCTCTTTTCCTATAGGTGATGAAACATGAAGTAATCTGGCGCTCATGCCATCAAAAAAGTCAAATACTGCGCCTATGATAATCCAGAGAAGTGCCATCTTGGGTGCTCCTCCGAAAGCATATGATGTTGCGATGCAACCAGATACGAGGTTACAACAGGTAATCGTGTTAGGAATATGTTTCTTTATATTCATTTTTATATATAATGATCAGTAGTTGAATGGCTCAACTTGCCCGAAAACTATTTCAATTTGGCGATGATGGTCTGGTCGCCTGTCGTAGATTGCCCCATCTTGACGCAAATCTCGGTACCTACAGGCAGATAGACATCAACTCTGGAACCCAACTTGATGAATCCCAGATGCTCATCAATATAGCATTCTTCACCTTCCTTGGCATAAGTAACGATACGGCGTGCCACAGCACCAGCAATCTGACGGCATAATATATCCACGCCATCAAGAGTAGTAATCATGACATCAGAGTGCTCGTTTTCTTCGCTCGCCTTAGGAAGCCACGCTTTGTGATAATTGCCATCTACGTGTTTCACGAATTTCACCTTGCCGTCAACAGG
>CDZB01031288.1_pt1 | contig 22075 bp, 13 predicted proteins | sample 554961 | NCBI WGS metagenome assembly CDZB01 (sample SAMEA3182106, study PRJEB8094) | gut metagenome | biome: human; feature: gut; material: Stool; isolation source: human stools | place: Canada | collected 2013-02-26
CATTAAATGTGGTATCAATAAATACCAAGCATACGAATGGGGTAATACTCGCAAGGGCTATTGGCGCATAGCTGACAGTCCTGTATTAACGAGGGCGATAAACAACAATAATCTGCGCTCTGCAGGGTATGCTACTTTAATGGATGCGTATCTCGAATGGTATCCAAAATAGGAACCGCCGTATGCCGAACGGCACGTACGGTGGTGTGAGAGGTCGGAAAACGAAAGTAGGAAGAAAACTGCTTCGTTTTCCTCCTACTCGATTCTTTGAATTTCTTAAAAAAGAACTTTTCTTTCTCTATAAGTACCTTTTGGGGTTGAAAGAGGTTTGGCAGTCCCATCGTAAGTGCTTTCTCTTGGTTGGCTGTTTTTGGCAATTGAAATGCAAAAACTGACCGTTTTTACCCTGAAAATTGAGGAAAAACACCAGAAAATGCACTTTTTTGAAGAAAAAACGAAAAAAGTTGCTGAAAAATTTGGTGGAACCAAAAAATAGTCGTACCTTTGCAACCGCTTACGAAAAGTAAGGGCGCTTAGCTCAGCTGGTTTAGAGCATCTGCCTTACAAGCAGAGGGTCGGCGGTTCGAATCCGTCAGCGCCCACGGGGGTGTTCCCTGTGATTCACTTTAGTGGTTGCAGGGACTTTTTTAAGGGCGTTTAGCTCAGCTGGTTTAGAGCATCTGCCTTACAAGCAGAGGGTCGGCGGTTCGAATCCGTCAGCGCCCACGGGGGTGTTCCCTGTGATTCACTTTAGTGGTTGCAGGGACTTTTTTAAGGGCGTTTAGCTCAGCTGGTTTAGAGCATCTGCCTTACAAGCAGAGGGTCGGCGGTTCGAATCCGTCAACGCCCACAATGGTGAAGGTCTTTCAACAAATGTTGAGAGACCTTTTTTTATGCTTTTAAATTTATTTATCATTATTTTCTCTGTTTTCTCACGATAATTCATTAATTTTGCACCCTATATATAATACGTATTGTTATGAATTTAGATTTATTGACTGCCATATCACCAATTGATGGTCGTTATAGGGGAAAAACAGAGCAGCTCGCTAAATACTTCTCAGAGTATGCTCTCATTCGTTATCGTGTACGCGTAGAGATTGAATACTTCATTACTCTATGCGAGTTACCTTTGCCACAGCTTGCTTCTTTCGACAAGTCGCTGTTCGAACGTCTGCGTGACATTTATCGTAATTTTGACGAAAATGAAGCACAGCGCGTAAAAGACATCGAGAAGATTACCAATCACGATGTAAAGGCTGTAGAGTATTTTATCAAGGAAGAATTCGATAAGATCGGAGGCTTGGATGCTTACAAGGAATTTATCCATTTCGGTTTGACATCTCAGGATATCAACAACACAAGTGTACCTCTCTCTGTAAAAGAGGCTTTGGAAGAGTGCTTCTATCCGCAGGTTGAAGAACTGATTGCACAGCTCCAGACTTATGCTGATGAGTGGAAGGATGTGCCTATGCTGGCTAAGACTCACGGACAGCCTGCTTCACCTACCCGCCTGGGCAAGGAAATCATGGTTTATGTTTACCGTCTTACCGAGCAGCTTAATTCGCTCAAGGCTTGCAAGATTACAGCTAAGTTCGGTGGTGCTACCGGTAACTACAATGCTCACCATGTAGCTTATCCACAGTATGACTGGAAAGCATTCGGTAACAAGTTTGTCAGTGAGAAACTCGGTTTGGAACGCGAGCAGTATACCACACAGATCAGTAACTATGACTACCTTGGCGCTATCTTTGACGCCATCCGTCGTATCAACACCATTATCATCGACTTAGACCGTGACTTCTGGATGTATATCTCTATGGATTACTTCAAGCAGAAGATCAAGGCAGGTGAGGTAGGCTCAAGTGCGATGCCTCACAAGGTGAATCCTATCGATTATGAGAACAGTGAAGGTAACCTGGGCATAGCCAATGCCATTCTTCAGTTCCTGGCACAGAAACTTCCGGTTAGCCGCTTGCAGCGCGACCTTACTGATAGTACCGTACTCCGTAACATCGGTGTGCCTCTCGGTCATAGCGTCATTGCTATCCAGAGTACATTGAAGGGCTTGCGTAAACTGATTCTTCACGAGGAGAAACTGCAGGAAGATTTGAATAATACATGGGCAGTTGTAGCTGAGGCTATCCAGACTATCCTTCGCCGTGAGGCATATCCACATCCTTACGAGGCATTGAAGGCGTTGACACGTACCAACCAGCACATGACAGAGGAAACTATTCATGAGTTTATCCAGGGATTGAATGTGAGTGATAGTGTTAAGGCAGAACTGATGGCAATCACACCAAGCAATTATACAGGTATCTAATATACACAAAGGAATTTTGTAGTTTTAGTACATATATATAAGTAAAAATTAGATTTATTAACCCAGCCGTGAGGCTATTAAGTATTTTAAGAAAATGGATTCAGAATTTGAAAACAAACCTCAAGATCAGTCTTCTGAGAATGAGAGAACCCGTGAGGGCTACAACCCAGCAGGTGGTTATCAGAAGAATTATCGACCAGTAGGTCGCACACAGCGTCCTCGTATCAATTCACATCGCGCATACAGCAGCGACAGAAGTAGCAGTAACAGCGAAGGCGGTTTCCGTCCTGAAGGTTTCGGTGCTGGCTTGCAGAGTACAGGCAGCAGCGAGCGTCCACAGCGCAGCAGCTATCAGAGCCGTGGTGGTTATGGTAACAGCAACCGTGGTGGCTACCAGCCACGTCAGCAGGGAGGCTATCAGTCTCGTCCTCAGCAGGGTGGCTATCGTCCTCGTTACAACAATAATGATGAGCAGGGTGGTTATCAGCCTCGTCAGCAGGGTGGCTATCAGCCACGCCAGCAGGGCGGCTACCAGTCTCGTTCTCAGCAGGGTGGTTATGGCAACAACCGTGGTGGTTATGGTCGTCCACAGGGTGGCGGCTATGGCAACAACCGTGGTGGCGGCTATGGTCGTCCTCAGCAGGGTGGTTATGGCAACAACCGTGGCGGTTATGGCCGTCCACAGGGTGGTGGCTATGGCAACAACCGTGGTGGCGGTTTCCGTCAGCACACTCCTGGTTACGATCCAAATGCTAAGTATAGCATGAAGAAGCGTATCGAATATAAGGAGGAGAACATCGACCCAACAGAGCCATTGCGCTTGAACAAGTTCCTCGCCAATGCTGGTGTATGCTCTCGCCGTGAGGCTGATGAGTTCATCCAGGCTGGTCTGGTAACTGTCAATGGTGAGGTAGTTACCGAGTTGGGTACCAAGATCCTTCGTACCGATGAGGTGAAGTTCCACGACGCTCCTGTAACTTTGGAGAAGAAGGTATACGTATTGCTCAACAAACCAAAGGATTATGTTACAACCAGCGATGATCCTCAGCAGCGCAAGACTGTGATGGACCTCGTAAAGGATGTTTGTCCTGAGCGTATCTATCCTGTAGGTCGTCTCGACCGTAATACAACAGGTGTACTTCTCTTGACCAACGATGGTGACCTGGCTTCTAAGCTTACTCACCCTAAGTTCCTGAAGAAGAAGGTTTATCACGTTCACCTCGATAAGAACCTGACAGCTCACGATATGGATCAGATCCGTGAGGGTATCACCTTGGAAGATGGTGAGATCAAGGCAGATGCTGTAGAGTATGCTGATGATCGCGACAAGGCACAGGTTGGCATCGAGATTCATAGTGGCAAGAACCGTATCGTGCGCCGTATCTTCGAGAGCCTCGGCTATCGTGTAACCAAGCTCGACCGTGTACAGTTCGCAGGTTTGACTAAGAAAAATCTCCGTCGCGGTGACTGGCGCTTCCTTACTGAGAAGGAGGTAGACATGCTCCGCATGGGTGCTTTTGAATAAGGATAATAAGATATAATAAGAAAGGAGACTATCTGTTTAGTCTCCTTTTTAACCTATTAATTAACAATGGAAAAAGTAAAAAGAACTAAAGTTGTAGACTTGCTCAAGAGTACAGCCTACGGCTCAATCGTGAATGTCAAGGGATGGGTTCGTACCCATCGTAGTAGCAAAGCAGTCGATTTTATCGCTCTTAACGATGGTTCTACTATTAATAATATTCAGATAGTAGTCGACCCATCAAAGGTCGATGAGAATCAGCTCCGTCAGATTACTACCGGTGCTTGTATCAGCGCCGTAGGTACGCTGGTAGAAAGTCAGGGTGCCGGACAGAGTGTTGAGATCCAGTGCGAGAGCATCGAGATTTACGGTCTCTGCGGCAGCGACTATCCTATGCAGAAGAAGGGACAGAGCTTCGAATACATGCGTCAGTATGCTCACCTCCGTCTCCGTACCAATACCTTTGGTGCCGTGATGCGTATCCGTCATAACATGGCAATGGCTATCCACACTTACTTCCATGAGCATGGATATTTCTATTTCAATACTCCGCTCATCACAGCCAGCGACTGTGAGGGTGCTGGACAGATGTTCCAGGTAACCACCAAGAATCTCTACAACCTGAAGAAGACCGAGGATGGCAAGATTGACTATTCTGATGATTTCTTCGGCAAGCAGACTTCATTGACCGTTTCCGGTCAGTTGGAGGGTGAGCTCGGTGCTACAGCACTCGGCGCCATCTACACCTTCGGTCCAACCTTCCGTGCAGAGAACAGTAATACTCCTCGCCACTTGGCTGAGTTCTGGATGGTAGAGCCTGAGGTTGCTTTCTTGGATATGGATGGTTTGATGGAGTTGGAGGAAGACTTCATCAAGTACTGTATCCGTTGGGCACTGGAGCATTGCAAGGACGATCTTGCTTTCTTGAACAAGATGATAGACAAGGGCCTGATTGCCCGTCTGGAAGGCGTATTGAATTCCGACTTCGTTCATCTTCCATATACCGAGGGTATCCGCATCCTTCAGGAGGCTATTGCCAACGGCAAGAAGTTTGAGTTCCCATGCGAGTGGGGTGATGACCTGGCTTCAGAGCATGAGCGTTTCCTCGTAGAGGAGCACTTCAAGCGCCCAGTTATCATGACCAACTATCCTAAGGCTATCAAGGCATTCTATATGAAGATAGACGAGGAGGAGAGTGGTTTCGGTGGCAAGAGCGGTCAGACCGTTCAGGGTACCGATGTACTGTTCCCACAGATTGGTGAGATTATCGGTGGTTCTGTCCGTGAGGAGAGCTATGACAAGCTGATGGGTGAGATTGAGGCTCGCAACATCCCTATGAAGGATATGAACTGGTATCTCGATACCCGTAAGTATGGTTCATGCCCACACGCAGGTTTCGGTCTCGGTTTTGAGCGTCTGATTCTCTTCGTAACCGGTATGCAGAATATCCGCGACGTGATTCCATTCCCACGTACACCAAAGAACGCAGAATTCTAGAATAAATAAATGAAGCCTGTTTCGATGTCCTTCGAAACAGGCTTCATTGCTCTTCGCAAGTACTTGCGATGGCCAACGCAGCTACTTGCGTCAGCTTACGGATATATGGTGAACGAAAAACGGGGCATCCCTGAGGAAGCCCCGCCACCAATTAAACGGTTCGGGTTCCAGCCACAAAAGAGGTTAGAGAGGTTGAATATCTGCATGAGAAAAAGTTTTTTCTCAATTTTATTGCCACATTTGCCACACGCATACTAACTTGCTGGTATACAGTAGTTTAATGGTGGCAACAACCCCTGTTTCTATTGCCACCTTATTGTCACCTATTGCCACACCATAGGTATACAAAAACCGGCATAATTAACTGGTATTCAGGTGCTTCCTGCTTACTTTTTGTTTTTCTATTCATTGGAACGCTTGGTGCAACGACTGAACAAAACAAGGTTTTTTGCGTTCAATATAGCCCTTTTTTCGTCTTTTTATCACCAAAAATGGAAGTGAGGCTTACGTAATGTTTAAGTAGGGCTCACTTGAACTTTAAATGAGGCTTATTTGAAATCCCAAAAAGGCTCTTTTGAACTTCAAAAGAGCCTTACTTGATAATGGACAGGATGCTTCTGAAATTGCGTCGCGACGTAGCTGTCACTACGTCGGGGACGTAGTTGTTGCTACGTCGTGACGCATCTGCAACTACATCGTGACGTAATTTCTCCTGTATCGTCGGCAGAATTACTCTATCTATGTGAATATTATGTTGCATGAAGTGCTTTGTTGTATAACAATTTCGTAAACTGCCAACAAAGTTACGATTAATCTCTTGATTACCCAAAGCTTTTTCCGATATTCACATCTCAATGCCAGTATATATGATAAGGTGTAGGGACTCCAGCCAGTTTAAGTAAGCAGATGAAATCATGTACGTCATTTAACAAGTTCATACGTTTCATTGCGTCGATAGATATGACTGCGTTGGGTTAAAGATACGACTGCGCTGGGCGGAAGATTCGACTGCGCTGGGTTAAAGATTCGACTTCGTTGGCTGAACGAAGTAGCTCTGTTAGCTGAATGAAGCACTTGAGTTATCAGAATGAGGCGGCTTGGTGTAAAACGACTCGCTAGTCTGTTAGGCGCTCGGGGCTTACTGTCCAGCCTTTATTAAAGGTAAAAGAAAGTGCGTCATGGACTGATGACACACCCTCTTTGAAATATTATACTTCTTTCCTATTCTTAAGCACCCAACCTCCGAATTGTATGAAGCTCCTATATATAATAAGGTGTAGGGCCGTTAATTAAAAAGCAGTCGATAGTGAAAAGTTCACTGCCGACAGACTAACTTGTTTTTGAGTCTGTAAAGTTATCTCCATAGGGGCTCGGAAATCCAATTTTCAGGAAAACCCATAGCGGTCGGATCTACCTGTGAATAAGAAGCGAGTAAGGATTTGAGCTTGTTCTTGAAGTCCAATCCGTATCCCATGGAATCAAGCCAATATGCAATACAACAGGCTATAGCATATACTTTGTTTGCATCTACACCTTCTATGTTCACCCATGCACCACGTAAAGAAGCGCTCATTTGAGGAGCTGTAGAAAGATAACGGTTCCAGAGGCGTGAGTGGTGAGCGCAACAGTTTCTCAAGACAGTTACGCTACGCATCCAGCTTTCCAATACCTCATGCTGAGGAAGATTGAACTGACGAGCTACACGCTTCTTCAATTTCTTGTCACAGAAATTGTAATAGAGTTTTGAAAGCGTACCGAAAGATGCCAGTTCAAGAGTTTTCCATGCTGGTGGGAAAATTGGCTTGTCATAGTTGCGCCTATGCTCCTTGATAAAGTCCTCTTTACTACGTTGAAGCTCTCTGTCTATGGAGTTCATATTCTCAATAAACTTATGTTCGTCATCAGCAAGGCTTGTATCAAAGAACCAAAATGGTCCATGTTCCAATGAGAACTCTTGTATAATTTTTGTGCGCAAAGCTATCTCTAATCGTTGGATAGCTTTGAACATCAAGTCTCTCAACTCCATATCAAAGTTGTAGAGAGCTACGGCATCTTCAAATCTACTATTAGGCTTAAATTGATGTGAAGTTTTATCTGCCTCCATTGGACGAAGGTATTGAACAAAACGAAAATAACTGACCTCTCCAAGAAATTTTGCAGTCTTGGATGAATCAGCAATATTTAAGCCTCTACTTTTTAGTAGTTCTATTTGTTCAGAAATAGAAAGAGCCTGCTTAGTGTATAATCTTAATGTACTCATAAAAAGCAAAAGACCCGCCCTGGTTCGCTGTTCTAATGGGAAGCGTGGCGGATTCTGTTGCTGCAAAGATACGAATAATCATTGACAATACAAACTTTTTAGCAAGAAAAATCATTCTAAAGTGGATTCTTTAACATATTTATATTTAATAATGCCAAATCTGATCATAGAATCACGTTTTGTCAGTGGAGAAAAGTTTCTAAAAATACCGCTTTGTTTTTTATCTCTTTCCTATTCTTTAGCACCCAACCTCCGAATTGTATGAAGCTCCTATATATAATAAGGTGTAGGACCGCCAATCTCCCCTATATATAATAAGGTATAGGTTTTATATCGGAAAAATGGAGGAAAACAGGGAAAATGGACTGGTTAGAAGCCCAATATGGGGGCTATTTTATAAAAAACATAAGAAAAATAGCCTTTTTTGAAAAAAAAATGCTCAAAAACTTGCAAGTTTCGAAAAAAATACTTATATTTGCAGCATAAAAAATCTCCCGGCTGGAGATATGATAAAAACAATAAGAACTGAGTGGCGATAAAAAGCCACAATATTTAAGAACGATAAAAACTGAGTGGTGATAAAAGCCACGATATTTAAGAACGATAAAAAATAACTTTTCTAAGAGGACCTTTGAAACTGAAAAATGAACTTTTCTAAGAGTGCAGACTCTTTTCATCAAACGGAACTCTTAATTCGATATAGAGAATTAATTAATAACTTCCTGCCGAAAGGCTAGGAAAATCGTATAACTTTATAAATTATTACCGTATGAAAAGAAAGTATTTTAGCGCGCTGCTTATGGGTGCATTGACAATTGCCTCGGTAAGCACATTTACTTCTTGTAAGGACTACGATGATGACATTAGTAATTTGCAACAGCAGATTGATTCTAATGCAAAAGCAATTGAGACCATTCAGAATTTGATTAAGGGTGGTGGTCTTGTTACCGGAGTAACAGAAACTAGTGATGGTATTACTGTAAAGCTCAGTGATGGAAAATCAGTCACTATTTCAAATGGTAAGGATGGCGCTCCTGGTACTGCATGGACTATCGGTGCCGATGGTTACTGGTATGAGAATGGTAAAAAGACAGACAACTTGGCTCGTGGTCCTCAGGGCGAGAAAGGCGAGAAGGGCGATCAAGGCGTCAAGGGCGACAAGGGCGATCAAGGCGACAAGGGCGATCAAGGCGTCAAGGGTGACAAGGGTGATGCAGGCACAAGCGCATCCGCAGCATCTTATGAGTACTATGTTCCTGATGCAGAATCTGGTTACTTCGATATCTACAAGGATGGCAAGAAGGTAAGACGCAGTGACGTTCAGTTTGTTTCAGAAACTCCAAACTCTATCACCGCTACTTTGGATAAGCAAAACTTGATCCTCACAGGTGTTAAGGGTATTTCTGGTGAAAAGGTCGTTATTTCACTTACCGGTGATTTGACAGGCTTGGTATTCATGCCAAATCTCTACTTGGATGGTATTGAGACTTTGACTTATGACTACTTGCATGGTGATTACTTGACACATAAAACAGGACTTGGAGGTGAAAGCCGCTTGCTTACTGCTGGCCCTGGTTCTCCAGCTAAGACTGTCACAGGTCTCGATAACTATTTGCCTGATAGATTGGCTAATCGTCCAGTTCCTGCGGTTACAACAGAATTTAATTATGGTCCTGCTTGGGGTGTTAAGTATCACATGAATCCATCAAATGCTGATATGGCATACGAGGATATTGTGGGTTTCAATCTTCTTGAGCCAACAATCTTGAATTATCATACTCGTGCTACTGCTTCAGATCTTGGCGATATTACTTCTCCAGAGACGAACGATGCAGGTAAGGCTCTCTTCAATACTTCTAATGGTATTGTTACAGCAGGTTTGAAGATTCAGCATCCTGAAAAGTTGGAACCATTCCCAACTGTTAAAGATAAGAATGAGACAGCTAATACCGTTGCTTTGCAGGCTAAGACTGCTGCAAGTACAGTAGCTGAAGGCAAGGTTACTTCTGATTATGCTCTGATTCAACCACAGAAGGCTTACCTCGAGGCTTTGTACTGGAGATTGAAACCTCATTATGCTGGATTAGGTCTGCCTAATACCCGTATGGGTGACGAAAAGGGTATTCCTACTGCTAATACATTCGGTACAACTGCTGCTGATGCTACTGCTCAGGTTCACGTTTACGACTCACCTCAGGAGGCTTTGGCAGATCCAGCTGGTGCAGCTCTCGAACTTTACTATAACAGCGCAGAGGGTATTGATATTGCAAGCTACCTCGGACTCCATATGTTGGTAGAGGATGTTAAGCAGTTTACTCCTGGTACTCCTAATAAACTTGGTGTTAACCTGAAGGAGATGTCATTAGAAGAAGGTAAGGATTGGGGCTTGACCTATCAGTTCAACCTCGTTGAATACAAGGTAGACGGTAACGCAACAATTGATAGCCGTTATGCTAAGTGGGTTAACAAGGATGCTGGTGTCCTCCGTGCATGGAATGTTGATGCAGACGGTAACCCTACTACCACAGAATCTTCTACAGCTATCGACCGTGAGCCATTGGTTCAGGTACTCGTTAAGCGTGGTGACCAGGTGGTTTTGGATGGTTACATCTTGATTCACATTACACGTCAGAACCCTGAGGTTGCTCCTAATAAGGCAATTGATTTGTTGACAAAGGATGCTAAGTTCGACCTCTGCAATGGTATTGATGATTTGAAGACTACATGGGCTCAGTTCTCTGCAACTATATTGACAGAGGGTCTTGAGAATATGACAAAGAAGGACTTCGATGAGCAGTATACTATTGATGATAAGGGTAATTTCGGTTCTGATGCTGCTGGTAATACTACTAAGGATCTGAAGATGTTCAAGGCTGCTCCTGAGAAGGGTGGTACATACGACGCTGCTGATGATCTTGGTCATATTGAGTACTTCGCTAATACAGAGGGTACAACTAACCATGCGTTTAAGTGGCATTTGTCTGCTGAAGATCTTGAGAAGTTGACTCATGATCAGGCTAATCCTGTTCCTGTAGTTCGCTATGTACGTTACGTAGGTAATGCAAAGGCTAAGTATCCTTACATCTATGTTAAGTTGACTTACAACTTGTCACGTATCAATAAGAACCAGACATTCGGTGAGTTGATTCCTGAGTACTGGAAGGGACTTGATGGTTCTATAAATGGTAAGGAAGCAGTTATCTTCGATGTTAAGGAACCTACAAATGGTGGCGATATCCTTGGTATTAGCCGCAAGGTTACTTCTACTTTGAAGGGTAATGTTGCTAAGTTAGTAGGTCCTCACAAGTATTACTTCGTTCCTGAGCCTGTTGTAGTTGGTGGTTATACAATCACTCCACAGAGAAGTGCTGCTGATACCAAGTGGAACAAGTTGTTCTGCAAGTATATCATTGGTGACTCTCACGTATTCAGCAAGGCTAAGTTGCAGGAAACTCTTGAGGGTTGTGCTATTGACTACGCAGATGGTGCATTCATGAATGAAGATCTCTATGCAGTAAAGGGTACTTCTTATGTTAAAATTGCAACATTGGATCCTGCTACTAGTGAGATTACATTGATAAAGAATGAAACAACAAAGGCTGTCTTGAATGCGATTGGTTATGAACCAGCGAATGCTAATATCCAGAAGGAGCTTCGCTCTTGGGTAGGTGTTGTAACTGAGAATACTTGTGGTGTTGCTGAGTTTGTTAAGGATGGTATCTTCCTGACATCTTGGGAGCGTCCAATCAACTTGATTGATGTTGCTACAGAACCACGTATCGATGCTAACACCAATGGTAACGTTATCTACGCTCTTGATCTCTTCAAGTTGTACGACTGGCGTGGTTGGAATACTGCTACTGTTTCTGAGGCAGGTTGTGTAGCTAACCAGAGTAATATGTGGGGTGACCACCTCTGGTTCTGGGGTTACTACAATGTGAAGTCTATTACGATCGATACTACACCTGCTAACGTTGAGACAACTCTTGGCGGCGGTCATTGGACTACAATGGATAAGATTAGTGGAGACGTTGAACTCAGATGCGGTAATAGAAGTGGTGTTGCTACAGATTCTAAGACTAAGGGTAAGGTAACTTACACCAACGATTTGACTTCTTACAACTCTGCAAGTCAGAATGCTGCTTTGGCAACCTTCATGGAGGCTAATAAGGCTAAGTTCGGTACTATCTGGTACTACAACAATGGTGGTAACGTAGAAACCTTCAAGGTAAGAGTTCCTATCACTATCGCTTACGAGTGGGGTGAGTTTACTACTAAGGTTGAGTTCACAATCAACGGTACAATCGGTGATTAAGACATTTATTGAAAAGGAAATTAATAATTAAGCTCTAATTAGAGGGTGTGCCTAAAAGAGCGGCGCACCCTCTTTTTATTTAAAAATGTGACGGGTATGAAAAAAACTATATTATATTCTCTCTTGGCTATATTGGTCTTCTCATTATGTTCATGCGGTGAGAAAAAGAAAAGTCGCGAACAGCAGGTTGATGAATTCAGAAGCGAATTGACAGAAGAAGATACGGCTGCTATGTTGAAACTGTGTGATGATGCCATGGCGCAACTCAAGGCAAAGGATTATAACGCAGTGCTTGCCAATTTGCATGAATATACCGATTCTACGCAAGAAGTAAAACCTCTCACAGAAGAAACAAGACAAAGATATCTTAACAAGTTTAAGATGTTCCCTGTATTGGATTATACACGCGTATATTACTCATTCCAGTTGCAAGGCTGCAATGATGTGAAATATGATGTTACCTTTGCAACGGCAAAACAGGCTGGAACCGCTGAACCGGCAAAGACTGCTTATATGTTCAATCCGGTGAAAGTAGACGGCACTTGGAAACTGTGTGTAAAGACGGCTACTGACGAAATAGATATGAACATGCGCTAATAAAACATTTAAACTTACCTATTATGAAGAAATCATTGTTTGTCATATTACTGGCTTGTGTGTCTGCACCCGGTTGGGCTCAGATACAGCGCACTGCTGTATTTGATTTCAGTCAGCCACTCAGCCTTACTCCTTCCATAACTCCACCTGAAGGTAATAGTAATGAAGTTCCCGTTACTGATAATGTTTTCTCTAATGGCGACATTACTATTGATTTTGAGTGGGGTAATCAGGGATTGGGTACAGCCATCGTAAACTTTACTAATCGCTATACTCATGATATCTCCTATTATCTCAAAGTCAGTCAGCAGGCTTTGATGAAAGTGCATGCACCTGATATCGGACGTCTTGACAAAGTATCTTTCTCCGAAGGTAGTACTGTAGGTGATCTTCGAGTGACAGACGATGAATTAGGAAGTCAGGAAGATGGATACAAGACATGGATTAATGATAAAAAGCAGGATATCCATGACTTAATATACAAAAACAGTTTTTCGAATGCTCAATTAAAAAAGATTACGGTACTCTATACCATGCCGTCTACCATTCTGACAGCTACAGGTGATTTGGAGAATGGCAGTGTTTTAGAGTACTTTGAAAACATGCATCTTACATTCGACCGCAACATGCTGGTTAAAGATGCATCCAAAATCACACTCTCTGATGGAACGAGCAGCGAAACGCTTTCTGCTACTGTAAAAGACAATGTGGTGACCTTATCTGCTGCTAGCCAGATAGCAAAGAATGGTACATATATACTTACGGTTCCTGCAAAGAGTTTTGTTGATAAGGAAGGCTTTGAGAACAAGGAAATGAAATTCTCTTTTGTCATCAAGGCTCCTTTTAGTCCTGTTTCGATTACTCCTGCAGCGGGAACCGTTGAAACTTTACCTCTTACTATTGCCGTAGACTTCGGAGAGAATGTTGGATATGTAGATGAGGCTGCTAGCGTGAAATTACTGAAAGATGGTAACGACTATCTGATAGCAAAGGCTGTCAAGGCATCTGATACGAAAGTTAATTTTGAAATACAGGGCGCTGTAGGTGCTATCTCAAAGAAGGGTACTTATAAACTTATTGTTCCTGCTAATGTAGTTTGCAACGACAAGAAGGGCGATGCCGAATGGGAACGCTACAATAAGGCTTTTGATGTAGAATATGTTGTTGTCGGTTCTGCCGCATATTTGAAAGCTCTGAAATTGTTGCAGAATAATTCGGTGGGCTATCCTAAGGTTACCAGTGCCGCTTATGTTGCTTTGAACGAAGTTGTCGGGAATGAGGCATCAACAGATGCAGAATTCAAGGCTGCTATTGATGCTTATTATAATGAAACGGATGTTCTTCTTCCTGAGAACAAGAAGTGGTATAAGATAGCCAGTGTAAATAAGGATGGTAAATCATTGTATCTTGCTGTAAAAGAAAAGCAGGTTCTATTGGTAGACAATATTGATGAAGCTTCAGCTTTTGAGGCGTTAGACCATAGTGGAGTGTTCACCTTGGGTGATGCTGATGACAATATGCTGAATGTCAATGGAGTGACAGCTGATGCAGGTGCAGAAGTAAGCAAACTTAGAATTGCCAAACTGGATGGCTCTGCTGTACAACTCGAAACGGGTGATGTCTTTGATGCAGACAAAGCATTGGGTACTTTCTCATTCAAGGGATCTTATCCATCTGTAACGGGAAACTCTAGCGTTGCTTATGCTTTGTGCAATCATGCAGACAAGAAATATCAGACAGAAGCAGATGTTGCTGCTCCATATTGGCAAAGCAGTCTGACCAGTGCCTTCGCATTCGTTGAGGTTGAAAAACCGGCTGCTGCTATCAAGACCGTAGAGACAGCTTACAAGTTGACACCTGCAATAGTAGGAAGCAATGCCGATCTCCTGACTCTTTCTTTCGATGGGTTGACTCATGTTACTGTAATGAGTGATGCTGATGCCTATATTGCTAATGAGAAGGGGGAGCGTGTGAAAGATGTTACCTTTACTCCGGTAACAGGAAAAGACAATCAGTTTACTGTTGCGTTGACTGACCTGGCAAAGGCTAGCTATCAGCTGGTAATCCCAGAAGGAACCTTCCATTATGAAAAGAATAATAAGGAAGTAAAGACACAAGCTATCAAGGAAAGCTTTACGATAGGAAAGGGCGGCTCTCCTGAAGATCCAAATCTTAAATCTGATTATTCAATATACCAGATGTTGCCTGATATATCAGGTTTTGTCAAGGATGTTGCATTGAATGGATTTATGATTAAAAACATTGGATACTATGATGGCTTGGTTGCTAATTCTGATAGAGAAGTGAGACTTGCAGTTTACGACAACAACAAGACGATTCGTACAGGACACTTTGAAAGCTATGTAGATCCAGAAGATCCGACAACGCCGACATTGCTGTTAGTTTTTGATACTCCTATTAGAGAAGGTGAATTGAAAGCCAATAATTACGCTATCGTAATTTTGCAGGGAACCTTCGGAGATACAAACTTTGGAAAGTTCCTTGAGGACAAGACCACAACCCAAGCCAGTGACTGTCATACAAACCCAAGAATGACGATTACAATTGAAGTAGACAATGATAAGGCTACTGGTATCGAACATGTTGTGAATTCTACTGAGAAGAACAATGTAATCTATGATGTCCAGGGACGTAAGGTAAAGCAGATGAATCGTTCTGGTATCTACATTGTGAATGGAAAGAAATTCGTCAAGAAATAAAATTTAATGTAGAAAGTTATGAAATCAATAAAACTGCTCATGGCAACGGCCATGTTAGCCATCGGCTCTACAGCCGCTATGGCGCAAGCATCCTACACAGATAAGGATGGAAACGAATATCAGTTTAAGCGTCACTGGTTTCTGGATGTTCAGGCTGGTGGGCAATATACTGTGGGTGAGGCAAGCTTCTCAGACCTGCTTTCTCCTAACTTCCAGGGTGCCATCGGCTACCAGTTCTCTCCTGTTTTCGGACTCCGTGGTCAGATTAACGGTATCTGGAGCAAGGGCGGATGGAACGGATACAAGGCTACCAAGGACGGTACTCCGTATACCGCCAGCTACAAATGGAAATATGTAGCGCCGGGTGTGGACTTTATGTTCAACCTCTCTAACCTCTTCTGTGGCTGGAACCCGAACCGCATGTTCAACGCTACAGCCTTCGTAGGTGGTGGTATCAACTGGGCTGGAGCTAACCAGGAGGTAAACGACCTGGCTGCCAACATCAAGAATCAGAGCAACTATCTGCTGGAATATCTCTGGCAGGGAAAGAAGGTTCGCCCTTACGGCAGAGCCGGTATCGACCTGGAATTCAAGGTAAGCAAGGTTGTGAGCATCATGCTCGAAGGCAATGCCAACATGATTTCAGACAAGTACAACTCTAAGAAGGCAGATAACCCTGACTGGTACTTCAATGCACTGGCAGGTGTACGCATCAATCTGGGCAAGAGCTATACCAAGAAGGCTAAGCCGGTAGAGGAACCTGCCCCGGCACCAGCTCCTAAGCAGGAATATGTAGCTCCTAAGCCAGAGCCTAAGCCAGCTCCAGTAGAGAAGAAGGTAGAGGAGATTCGCCGTGACATCTTCTTCACCATCAATTCTTACAAGATTGCTCCTGCTGAGGATGCTAAGATCCGTGAGGTGGTTGACTTCCTGAACAAGAACACAGAGGCAAAGGTTGTAGTAACCGGCTATGCTGACAAGGGTACAGGCAATGATGTCATCAACGACCGCATCGCTGCCAAGCGAGCAGCAGCTGTGGTTTGGATGCTGACAAAGAAATATAATATACCTTCTGAGCGCATTACAGAAAAATCTAAGGGTGCACGTGTGCAGCCTTTTGCAGAAAACGCAAAGAACCGTGTAACGATCATGATCGCTAAGTAGTACGGTAAGTTTATAATGCGACAATCAATTATTTTAATTGGTGGCGGGGCATCCTCAGGGGTGCCCCGTTTTTCGTTCACCTATCCCTTCCTTCTCCCGCTCATTTTGTTATTTTTTCACCATTTCTTGCAGTTTCTCAATATTTTGTTGTACCTTTGCACAAAAATAATAATAAATTGCAAGAAAATGGGAAAGATTATATTGACGGGCGACCGTCCTACAGGTAAACTTCACCTGGGTCATTACATCGGCTCTCTGCAGCGCCGAGTACAACTTCAGAACGCTGGCGACTTCGACAGAATGTTCGTTTTCATGGCAGATGTTCAGGCTTTGACTGATAATGCCGACAATCCTGAGAAGATTCGCCAGAACATTACAGAGGTGGCTCTTGACTATCTCTCTGCGGGCCTCGACCCACAGAAGTGTACACTCTATATCCAGAGTATGATTCCAGAGTTGGCTGAGTTGACTACCTATCTGATGAACCTCATCTCTGTATCTCGTGTTCAGCGTAACCCAACCGTGAAGACAGAGATCAAGATGCGTAACTTCGAGGCAAACATTCCGCTCGGTTTCTTCTGCTATCCTGTGAGTCAGGCTGCCGACATCACCGCTTTCAAGGCTACAACCGTGCCTGCCGGTGAGGACCAGGAGCCTATGCTGGAGGTAACCCGCGAGTTGGTTCGCCGTTTTAACCAGACTTATGCACCTGTTTTGGTAGAGCCAGAGATTCTGCTTCCAGAGATAGCCTGCTGCCGTCGTCTTCCTGGAACTGACGGTAAGGAGAAGATGAGTAAGAGTCTCGGCAACTGCATCTACATGAGCGATGACGAGAAGACCGTTTGGAAGAAGGTGAAGAAGATGTCTAACGGTGAGCCACGTATGAGCATGGAAGAGCCGGGACATCTGGAGGGCAATGCCGTGTTCACCTATCTCGAGGCATTCTCTACACCAGAGGACTTCGCTGAATTCTGGCCTGAGTTCAAGACTTTGGATGAGTTGAAGGAGCAGTATGTGAAGGGTGGTATCGGTGACGGCACCTGCAAGAAATTCCTCAACAGCGTCATCAACAAGATGCTTGACCCAATCCGTGCCCGCCGTCATGAATTTGAGCAGGATATTCCTGAGGTATTCAATATTCTGAAGAAGGGTAGCGAGGATGCCCGCGAGTTTGCAGCCCAGACCATGGATGAGGTTCGCAAGGCTATGCGTATCGACTATTTCAGCGATGCTGCCTATATTGAGGAGCAGGCTGCGAAATATAAGGTTTGATGATGATGTAAAAGATAGAAATATAAAGTGAAAAGGCAAAAGTTATCGTCAGCTGGTAACTTTTGTCTTTTTTATATTATTATGATATGTTTTTAACGCAAAAAACAAAATAATTTCTTTTCTTATCCTTTGTTCTCGTTTTTTTTTCTTATTTTTGCAAACAGAATAAATAAAAGAAGCAGAGTATAATGAAAATGAGAAAAATGCTCCAATACAGACTTGCTGATTTAGATAGTATGCTGGTATTGCTCTTCGCTTTTTTGCAACCCATCTCGGCTCAAAAAGCTGATGACAATGTGCATATATTGCAATGCAATGATAGATACGTCTTCAAAACTGATGACGCAGGTAAGACTATTGTTGTTAACACTACGGATTATGAGTATGGTGTAACCCAATATTCCGCTCTAGTTCAACCATGTGCTTATTACGGAGAGTTTATTCGTTTGGACAAGGCACAGTGTAAGGGGTATGCGCAATACAAGTCAGCCATTCCTCGTAATGTCTTTTACGATGATACCAAGATTTGCTACTTTAGCTATCAGATTCCAAAGGTTGGCAAGACTCTGAAGGCTTCTTTTACTCGAACCTATCTCAATCCTATTTATTTCACAACTATTCCTTTGTGTGAAGCTAATTATGTAGAGCATAAGAAGATAGAGGTAATCAAGCCAAAAGCCTTCCAGCAGTTTCGGATAAAAGAATATAATCTTCCTGCTGGTATAGAGAAAAGTACTACATGTAATGCAGAGGGAGATTCCGTTTTTACTTATGTGATTCATTCCTTACCTGCACAGCAGATAGAACCTAATTCTCCATCTTGGGGATATAGTGCTCCTCATCTCTTGGTGTTGGGAGCATTCCAAAGTCTGCAAGATATGTTTGTCTGGTCTCATCAGTTGGCTGATGTGGATTGCTCTATTCCTAATCAAGAAGAAATACTAAGAGAGATACAGAAAGGGGCAAAAAACGATTATGACAAGATAGCCAATACTTATGCCTGGGTACAGCAGAATATCAGATATTTGGCTTTTGAGGCAGGCATTTCTGCCCATCAACCGGCAACACCTGCTGAAACTATTCGTAAGCGTTATGGTGATTGCAAGGCTATGGCTCTTTTGCTCAAAACCTTGCTCAAGGCGCAAGGCTTTGATGCTCGTCAAACGGATATAGGGACATGGGATGTACCTTATTCTTTGCAGGAAAATCCTTCTATTGCATCTATTGATCATGCGATATGTACGGTTTTCTATCAGGGAAAGCCATATTATCTGGATGCTACGAATCCATATGTTCCTCTAGGCTATGTGCCAGACAATATACAAGGAAGGATGGCTTTGGTAGAAGACGCAGATAGCTTTCGTATGAATAAGTTACCTGAGCTGGCTGCTGATTCTTGCTTTTCTTCTATAACATATCAGGCAACCTTAGAATCTGGGGAGGATGGAAACTACGATATAAAGGGAAAATTGTACTCTAAATGGAAGGGCGATATGAAGTCTTGGATACTAGTGGGGAATGACGCTACGGCACAAGATGAAAAAGAGAAGGCCTTGGTGGCAGCGATGGGGGCTGATGAACGATTGGATAAGATTGGGGATATAGTGATGACGGGAAATCGTCCTCGGGATGAGTCTTTGAATATCACTGCTTTTTTTATGAAAAAGGGAGCTGGGCAACTGGTTGACGGTAGTGTTTATTTAGATGCCAATCTCGATGAGAGCCTTTTTCTGACTCCAGTGGATACAACCAAACGGGTTTCCGATTACATGATCGACTTGCGGTCCAAGGAAGTACGTAATGTAAAGATTTTGATTCCTGAGAAAATGGAGGTCAGTAGTCTCCCCGCACCTTATCAGATTCATACTGCATGGGTTGATTTTTGTCGCACTTATTCTCAAATAGGCAATCAGATTGTTATGCATAAGGAGTGTGTAATACACCACAGACGTGTTCCGCGAAGCGAAATCCCTGCTTGGAATAAGATTATAAGTGATTGGGGAGCAGCTTGTAATGAGCAAGTAGTATTAAAGGAAAAATGAGTTAAATGTATTATTCATAGTCAAAAAGTTGAATTATGGGAAAGATTAAAGTAATCCGAGTTGTCTTCAGTATTCTGTTGGTACAGCTCTTTACGTTGTCAGTGAATGCTGACGAGAAAGCTGATTATTTGAAGTTGGCGCAAAAGGTGCGGCAAGAAGTTTGGAGCAGTACGCCTGCTGACTTTCAAAAACGAACGGTTCCCGACAGATACAAGAATGCTTCGGCCGTCATACTATCTTATTATCGGGAGTTGAGCACGGATTATTATCGTAAGGCAACGGCTGATCTGGTGCTCAATCTTCGCCTTACTCGTCAGATAGACTGTACGGATATGGAGCGTATGTTAATTCAAATCAATGACAAAAAGGCGTTGAAGGATTATTCTGAGTTTACTTTCAAGACGAAAAGTAGAAAGTGGACCTGGGGATATCATCATAAAACGCAAACGGTGCTTGGCATTCGTGTTATAAAGAAGAATGGTAACGTACAGGAAGTAAGTTTAGATGACTATGTAGATGTCAAGGAAGGCAAAAATGACAAGGACTTGAGTCAGAAGATAGCTGTGCCTGGTTTGGAAGTGGGAGATTGTATTGATGTCTTTTCTCTAGACCAAATAGATACACAGGAACAACAGCTGGATCCTTTCTATTTTGTTCTTCGTCAAGACGAACCTGTCCTTTATACCAAGGTTCACTGTGTGCTAGACCAAAGTCTTGCCACCGTCTATCGGACGATGAATGGTGCCCCTGATTTTACTCAGACCACAGACAAGGACAAAAATGCAGTGCTTGATATGGTTATGGATAAGCCGATAGATGCAGAATCATCCATTTGGTATAATTCTTTGGAGCAGTCACCTTTTATAGAGATGTATATTACCCCGACCAAGGCTAAAGTGGCAGTAGTAGAGAAGGCTATGCGCAAAAAAGGTGTTCGAGGCAATCCTGATGTAACACCAATCCTGCAAGACGATTGGAAATTGCTGAAATCTTATGTGTCTAAGGGGGGATATTCTCCTGCTGGTCTTCCTAGTACGTATAAGAGCGTCTTCAAGTCTGCCAAAAAAGAGGGGATGTCTGCCGAGGAGAAAGCTGACCGTATTTATTCTTTTGAGTATGTTAGTAGTGGAGCTTCTCAGAGGGCTTTTAATACAGTGGCTAATTATTTGCGTAAATTGGGCGTGGAAATAGAAATGGGCATTACTACTCCGTTTGGTGCATTGCCTGTTGATAAACTGATTAATTATAATTCTACATCTTGGTTCTTCCGCCTTAAGGGAACTGATGTGTACTACTTCCCTGGGACTTATCCTAAGGTTGCTTCCGAGATACCTTATATATATCAAGGAAGAAAGGCGTATATGCAAGATTCCGAGGAACAAATAACGATACCTGTGAGTCAAGCTGAAGACAATAAGTCGGTGAATGATATGGTGGTTAAACTTGATGGTACTAAACTTGATATCAGTAGGAAGGTAACTTATTCGGGTGAACAGAAAATGTACGGTCAGTCTTTGGTGAGTCCTGATAACACGCTTTTTGGTTCAAGCCAACTTGAAGCTTATTGGCGATATTTGAAATACGACGACAAAGATCCGTACTCTTGTTATACTAAGAAGGAATCTGCTGAATTAAAAGGAGCTTTCAATGAATATCGGAAAAATGCCATAGATCCGTTTAAGGCTGAAATCAGTAGTTATCACGATGCTGATCCTGTGCAAGTCGGTGGCTATGGAGTAGATTGCGTGGGAATCCGTCGAGATAGTTCTAACTTTGTTTATCATGTAGATTATGTGATGGATGGAATGGTGAAACGCGCTGGAAATAACTATTTGTTGTCGGTAGGTAAGTTAATAGGAAGTTCGTTGAAAATAGAAGGCAAGGATCGAGAGCGTATCGATGATGTTTGGCGCAAGATGGCGTTTGTTGATGAATGGAATATAGAGATTCCGTTGCCGCAAGGATATAAGGTCTCTGCTGAAGCATTAAAGAAGATTGAGACTTCGGTGGCTAATGAGTGTGGAGAATTCACGGTTAAGGCTACCGCTGGAAATGAAAGTGTAAAAGTGTATGTGCGCAAATGTTTTGCTCATAGAGTGGAACCTGTCTCAAACTGGAGCAAACTGTTGGCTTTGGTTGACGCTTGTAGTGCTTTCGCTGATAAGCAGATGGTAATAGCGAAATGAATGTAAGTTTATTGAGTATATTTTTAAATTCTAAAAGAGGTGGTTACAGCTTGAAGGTCATATACCGGTAAAACTAAATGAGGTTTAAGAATTGAAAAAGGTGAATAAACGAATATTACAATTAGCGGTGCCGTCGATAATATCCAATATCACGGTACCGCTTTTGGGTTTGGT
>CDZB01062753.1_pt1 | contig 21868 bp, 26 predicted proteins | sample 554961 | NCBI WGS metagenome assembly CDZB01 (sample SAMEA3182106, study PRJEB8094) | gut metagenome | biome: human; feature: gut; material: Stool; isolation source: human stools | place: Canada | collected 2013-02-26
CCGCGGCTGGAATGCTGCCAGCCCCAAAGATTATGACAGATAGCCGGTTTTTTGGATGCCGGCGGGTCCATAGCAATTGTCATATTCCTAGTAGACGGATATCTTGCAATCCAAAAGTCACAGTCAATATAAGCCTTGTACGGTTTGATATAACTGTTGTAAAATGACAACCCAGTATACACGCCAAACTCATAACCAGCCGCCTCGATTACCGCCTTATAGCTGTTAAGGATCCGGATCAACTGAATGCCTTTATTTTTAAGGCAGGCATCCTCAGCATCCGCCCATACCTTTCCGATCTTTCTCCCGGCAAGTGCATTTACCACTGCTTTGGCTGCTTCCCTGGCTGCTGCCTCAGTGGTAGTATACAGATAATTGTAGACATCAATAGGCAGTCCTTGTGCAGCTGCTCCAGCATAATTTCTGACAAATGCATCTTCAGTCTTGTTGGACTTATTGATAACCTTCAAAACTGCAAATTCTACACCTGCCGCCTTTACCTTATTCCAGTCAATGTTTCCGTTCCATTTGGCTACGTCAATACCTTTCATCATGGCTTCTATTCCTCCTGTTCTGCCAGCTTCGCCTTATCCTCTACCTGCTTTTTAATATATTTCACAATCGGCATGAGGAAAGGCGGCATGTTTACGCCAATGTCAATCAGATTTTCCAAAATGCTGATAATTTCATTTACCACCAACCATACTGCTACCACTGTGGCCACCACAAAAGGCACCGTGAGTCCGAGTCCCACACATTCCACTGCGTACTGGATCAGGATGTCCATAAATGATCCGACAATGATAAGTAACCACATACCGATCTTTTTAAAAATCCCACGGATGCTCTTATAGCTGCTGATGCCTCCATCCTGGCGGTACTTTGCCGCCACAAGGCCAGTTGCATAATCAATCAGGTTACAACCTACCAATAAAAGTACAGGGATGGCCAGGATTCCCAGCCAACTCATTAACACAGATAATGCTGCAATCACAGTTGCTTTTACTTTGTCCATAATATAGACCTCGCTTTCTTAAAAATAAGAACCGGTCACCTCCCGTAAGGGAAGTAATCGGCTCATGGCTCTTGGTTACTATGTAATTGTTCGGGTCCGTCTCTCACTCTCATAGGCAGCCTCCTACTCTGCAGTTGCGGTCAGATCTGCCAGCTGTGTCTCCAGGGTGTTGATCTGATCCCGGAGAGCCTGTCTCTCTGCATGGACAGTCTCGATATCATATTCCGTCTGTTCTCCAAGGAGAGCGTACTCATACGTTTTGATGATTTTATAATCACTGGCGGCGATCTGTGCTTTAAGACCATCGATTTGCGCAGTCAACTGACTGATCTGCTGCTGTCGTGCCTGCTCTGCAAGCTCCTCTTCGGTCGGTTCAGGTTGCACCGGTGCAACTGGCTCAATATATACTGAGCCATCATTTGACAGCTCATACCAGCCATCACCCGCGCGAAATAAAGTTGTGTATGCCTCATACTCGCCGTTGTCCAGCGGGTATTTACATCCCTCATCCAGGTAGAGGCGGAAGCCGTCAGTATTTACTGTGAGATTGTCTCCGGTGATCCGGATCACATGAGGACTCTCCTCTGATACAACGACCAGCTGTGTGGTCTCTTTATTTTTAAATTTGATATAGCCCATTACAGGACTCCTTTCTGGCGCTGTTAGGGCCGCGCCCGCCTTCTGATTTTCTACTGCTAATCTCCACCCATTATTCAATCACTCCTTCTGTAAATGGCAATTTAAACGAAATAGAAGGTAAAATTGACAACAGTATTAAAAAAGTCAATATCCACCATAGCGGAACGACTGAAGTTGAATATACATTGCCACAAAACATTGGATTAAACGATGTTATTATCTGTAATTCGAGCTTTGGTGGTGTATCTGGTACGACATTTGTGCTAGGTGGTTATGCTTTATACTATAGTGCATTTTCGACACATGTAGCATATACAATTCCAGCTCCTAACAGTACTTCATCAAATGCAACATCAACTGTAACTTTGATAGCTCAAAACAAAATCAAAGTAAAATGTAACAATGCCAATGCTTTTTGCAGTGTTACTGTAATTATGGGCGGTAATTCAGCTAATTAAATTATAAGGTAATATACCACTCACGGTGCATTTCGTAATTACTGCGCTTGGTATAGAACTACAACATATGCATTGGCTGGTATTTTAGCTGTGACAGATGAATTAGAGTATTTCCCTTGTATATAAACATATCCAGTATTTATTCCTGTCCCGACTTCAATGCCGTTAACATGGATATATTCCGCATCGTCTCTATTATAAAGTGCCCATGAGCAGACAACCATAGGTTTATATCCTTCTTTTGCAGCATTAAATGTGATGGTAAAAGTGCTACTTTTGTTTAATGTTACATCCGAGCCGAGTTCAACTTTGTCTGTCACAAACTGTAACTTGCCATTTAACTCAGTATATGCATCTGCTACCGCCTTGGCATCCGGCACGTAGCCGGTCACCTTGGTAGCCAGCAAATCCTCCTTTGTGGTGATCATCTGAGCAAATGCCGGGGCGGTCAGATCAGTAAAAAATTTCTTTATCTTTCCAAAAACTGTAGATACCTTTTCCCCACTGCCAATGTTTTCCCTAGTCTCTGATTCCGTAAATACAATCTCTGATTCTGCCACATCTACAGTCTCGCCATCATAACCTTTGGCAAGATAGATCCAGTTGATTTTATCGTTCCGGGGTGCTCCGTCCGGTGCATCTTTAATTGCCAAATATGTACTGCCATTGTGATATACCGCATCCAGTCGCTCATATACGGTATTAGGGTTGTAATCTCCTTTGTAAGATATTCCAATCTTTCCGAGAGCTTTGTATCCCTCCGGTGCTGCCATAGTTCATTCCTCCTTATGCTACTTTCCAATACAAAACATTATCATCAACTACAAAATCCACACCCACGCCATCCTTCATATAAAGGTTCATTGTGGCTTCATCCAAGTAAAACTTGGGTTCCGTGATACTGGCATATGATTCTGCACGGTCTGCATCTATCTTGGCCTGTGCTGCAGATGTCGCTGCCGCGGTTGCCTGCTGTGTTGCCGTTTCTGCCTGTACTGTAATATCGGCCAAATAATCGGGCTGCAGCTTGTCTCCTGTGATGCTGCCAGCTTTGATATCAGCCTTTACCTTGCCATCCCCATCTATGGTCCAGTAAATAGTATCAGATTCCAAAAACTCAAACTGAGTAATAAGTGCTGACAGATCTATGTACTGCTCTGTTCCATCCTTTAAGTAGATGATAAGTCGTTCCGTGCTGGGATCGTAGCCGAAGTTAATGGCGATCTGTGCCATTAAAGTGTGTAATACACTGGTTGCCCCGGAATAATACGTAATCGTAATATCACCTGTATCCTGGTTCAGCTCAATACTCTTTACCAAACCATTAGCTTCCGTGATTGATAACTTGGTCAAGTCCAGCGTTATCACACGGTTATCAATCTCACTCACACCCTGACTTAACTTATTCAAATTCGTTTCATTCAACGGAGTGTTAATAGATGGAGTGTTTTCCCAAACAGTAGGATTATACGCTTTCTGCATCCTGCTTCACCTCCTGCTCCTCAGCGTCCCTGGCTTCAATTTCTGCCAGTAACGCATCTCTAGTTCTTTGCTCTTGTCGTGTCAGAACCTCCTGTAATGCAAGTCGCTTGACTTCCTCCGGCAGGCTGGATTCATCCACAAATTTCGTAATGGCCTGACTAAATTCCTTGATTTCTAAATTGCTCATATCCCTTAATCCTCCGGTCCTAAATACGTAATAACAGTTCCATTGATAGTCTTGGTTCTCCATGCAACTACCGTACCTTTATAGTTCATATACCCGCTGACACCCATTGCCCGCACACTGACCAAGTCCACGCTTGACAATTTATTTACGATTGTCGCTGCGCTGATTCTGTCCGCCTTGATCACGCCGGAGGATGTCCAATTTGCGACTTCCATGTAATTTGCTTTTACTGTACCGGCACTGATATAATTAGATTCCACGTTGCTCAGACGAGCGCTCACAGCATTCAGTGAATCAATAGTCGCCTTTGTAGCAATCAGGTTGTTTAACTCCAATTTGGTTATATTCAAGTTCTCAATGGTCGCATATTTTACTAACATCTCATCTGCATTGACGATACCAACCAAATCTATCCTTTCGGCTTTGATTTTTATGCTCTCCGCCGTCTGATTGATCTCAGATACGATATTGTCCTTGGATACCTTGGTAAGTATCTGCTGTGCATTGATGCTGATCTGTGCAGACAGATTTTCATTGACATCCTTCAGTTCCAGTTTGGTCTCTTCCACCGTCCGTGTGAGGACATTCGACTTGCCTTTCAGTTGGATAATGGACTTCATTATGCCATTGACCTGCCCGGTTCTGTACTCCTCGCCCTCCGCAGTATAACTGTCCTTTAGAGCCTGTATACCTTTCAACGTACGCTGCAGTATGTATGTATAGATAGTCTCCCGGGTCGTGTGCAGTAATATGCCATCCCCCACCTCCAGGCAGGGATTGCCGCGGGCTTCCACCTGTGCCGGACGGTACCATACGACACCGATTACGCTGAGGACGTTGTCTGCTATAGTCTGCAGGTCTGCAGCAGACTTGCCGTATACCAAGAAGTTATCTTCGATGATATAGCAGTTGTCCCCTGTGCCGGCGATTGCCCCGATATCATTTTCTTCCTGGCGAATCTGCAATTTATCAATGTGCTGAACTATGAAATCCTCATATTGGCAGGAGATATAATTATTCCGGGATACTTCTGTGGTGCCCATCGGATCTGCAGGATAAAGGTCATCTGCCGGATACAGCTCATCCGCCGGATACAGTCCTTCTATCATCTGCTCTAGCACCACATACCGTAATTTTCCATTTCTGCCGATATGTCCAAAGCAGCCATTGATCTCACAAATAGCCTCAATAACTGTCTTTCCTGGGAGTTCTTCGGGATCTATGGTTTTTTCTATTACCATATCATCGTTAACCAGCGTGATTTCTTCCTGCTCCACGCCGACATAGGCACAAAAGCTGTTGCGAAACTGCCGAAGTTTCATCGGAAATGCCAGGCTGTTATACCACCTGGATACCTCTGCATTCAGGATGTCGTACATGGCATCATAAGCTACGATATCTTTATACAGTCTGTCAGCTGTCGGTTTGTCCGAATATACCTTATACTCCCCCAACTGATATGGTTCGTCCTGACCTGCAAGCAGACTTGACACTTTCATTTTCTTGCCTTTGAAATTTTCTATCGTATCTAGCACCTTTATTTCAAAGGACGATGCATTACAGCATCCAAATCGCAGCTCCTGTTCATCGCATATGGACTCCGTTATCGTCATTGTCTCTGTCTGGTATTCAGCATTAGTCAGTGTTGTGCCTGACACCGGACATTCAATTATTAACTGTTTTTCTACCGAATCATCATAAAACAGATTCTTAATGCTGTTCTCCATTTAATACTCCGTCAACGTAAGTGTAAATTCATTGTATTCGATGTCTTTTTCATCCTCGCTCAATGTATGTATTGTATAGGTAGTATCAGACATGTAGAAAACACCTGTGGCATATTCCAAAGTTTCATCATTCCAATATGTGCACCTTACCCTTCGCTGGTTCTTTTCCGTCGTCGGAAGAGTTGCAAGTCCAATTGCATTATCAAATGCCATCCGTTCCTTAAGATTCATTTCCCGAATATTCAGCTTTAATTTTGTTTTGAAGTTCGGAGACGTTTCCCTATGTAACAAAATATTTGCATCTCTGTAGGCATCTATTTCCACTCTTTGGTTTGGAGTGCTCTCCCATCCATCAGCCAGCAGGAATGAATTAGGGAGAGTCACATCTCCGAATTTAATTAGCCATCCATTGAATTTTCCCGGCATTGCTCTCCCTCCTTCCTAAATAAATGCACTCTGTCCATGTGTATTCTTGTACATCCGATCTTGCCGCACCGTTTCCCGGAAGATCTCCCGCTCATTCAACTTTGCTACAAATGTATATATACCGCCACCGTTTTCCGCCTGTGCCTGCTTAAATGCCTCGATCATAGTTGCTAACGGTGTCTCAATGTTGGTCTGCCCTCTGGGCTGATCACCCAGGATTGCCGCAAATGGTTTGCCACCCTGGATCACTGCGCCATCTGCAAGTCGTGGCAAATCTGTCGGAATATTCTTTAAATTTGGGCTCCATGTCTGTCCACCCCATTTAGGTACCCAGTCGGGGATATCAATTTTAAATGAATTGATTGCATCAATAAGAGTATTCAAACCATTCAACCATAACTTTAAAAATGATTCAGCAATTATGTTACCGAGATTAGTAGCTTTCTTTGCATACACAATAATTGCATCAAATGCTCCCTTCCAGTCTCCTACAAATACACTCTTTACAAATTTTCCCAGCAAATTTAATTCATCTTTTAATGTAGACAATGCCTCCTCACCATTTCCGGCCCACACAACCACACCTGCTATAGCAGCTATTACCGCCATTACAGCACCGACAACTACAGTTGCAGCTCCGCCGAGTGTAATAAACACCCCGACCAGTATCGCGCCGGCAGAGATCAGCAATAATGTCATATTCTTGGCATTCAAACCGTTTTCTGTTATATCCTTCAGTGCCAATATCAGACCGGCTGCTCCTCCGACAATCAGTCCGATTCCTGCGGCTATAGGTCCAAACAATATCAATAACCCTACAACCGCCAGTGCCAGTCCAGCAACATATCCAACAATACCTTCCCAGTCCACACCGTTTTTCCACATTTTCACGTAGTTGTATACCATCAATGCGGCTCCTGCGATCAACATCATAAGTCCAAGTACCTCCGGCAAGTATGGTGCCAGTTCTTCTAAATCTTTCAGCAGACCAGCTATTCTCCATGCAAGCAGAGTGATTCCAATAAATATAGCCAGTGGTTTTATGATCTCCAATAATTTCTTTGCCTTTTCCAGCATTTCCACCATTTTAGGATTCACAGAAGCTTCTTCAAAAGCATCCTTACCGGTCAGTTCTCCTCCACCTGCCGTAGTTCCGCCCTGGTCGCTGAGTACATTCAGCTCGTCAAATGCTGCCAGCGCTTTCTTTGCAGACTTCGTAGTAGTGTCCAGCGACTTAGCATAATCAATATTCTGCTTTTTTGCTCGAGTATAAGTACTTTTCCCTTGCAGGATTGCCATAAACTGGGCAATTGCATCCGCCGCCTTGATCAGCCAGTTAATGAGCTTTACCAGATATGGGATAGCCATATTGACGATAGGTTCAAACGCTGCTGCCAGGCTGTTCTTAAACTGGGCACAGCTACTTTTCAGTGCAGACATCTGTGCATTATAGTCCTTGGAATATTGAGCAAGATTATGGAAGCCTTCTTTCATAGCGGATACCATTGCATTGAATCCCTTAGATATCCAATTAAATATAAATAAACTCAGCAGAATTCCCTTCAGTCGGCTTGCCATTGTAGATAACAGGCCCCCCGATTTCTTTGCACTGGTTCCGCAGGAATCCAGTGCTTTTCTTCCCTTGGATTCCAGTTCAGAAAAACCATTCCGGATTGTATGGACCTCTTTGTTGATTTCTGCAAGTCTGGCAGACAGTTCATCATATTCCTGATATCCGTCTGTGACTCCAGCCTTTTTCAACAGTGCCATCCGTTCTATGATCTGCTCCTGCTCCTGCATCAGGGCAACCATATTCTGATCAGCTACCACAGCATTGTTTTTTATATCAATCAGCTGTTGTTCTGCTGCCTGCTGCTCCCTGATCTTCTCTGCAATCTTCTCTTCCTTTTCGCTGACCTTATCAGCTGCACTGGCCTGCTGGTCAATCTGAGCCATGATTGCGTCTGAATTATACTGCTGATACCCTACCGTGTCCTGCGGAATCGTTGCTTCGCCTACCGCAGCGCTGGCCTTAGCCATTTCTGCCGCTGCCTCTTCGGCTTTCTTCTTATTCCGCTCCATGATACTGTCAAAATTCTTCTCGAATTTATCCCAGTCTTCTTTTGACCATCCCTCCGGTGTCAGGCTGGTGTCCTTGGCTTTCTCCTCCAGTTCATCCAGTTTTTTTCCGATGTGTTCAGCACCCTTATCCAGTTTTGAATTGTCCAGATCAGAATGTAACCTGATCTCAGTATCGTACTTTGCCATGATGCCTCCTTAATCAAAAAAGAGCCTGCTGACACCTATGCGGTATCAACTGGCTCACTGGCTCTCTGTCGACTTATTGATTTTGGCATATTTCATAAATTCATCTATTCTTGCCTGCTCCTCAGGTGTGATTTTCTCATCCTTTGGTGCCTTAATACAAAATATCTTTTTGGCGCTCCTATACGCGTTTTTCTCTTCCTGCGACATTTTTGAAGTAATCTTTTTCTGCCGTATATCCATTACATGTGTCAGGGAGTTCTCCTGAAGATTTCCCAACAGTCCCATAAATACAAACCAGTGCATCTTTGCCTTATTCAGATCTATATGATACTGGTTGCGGAAGGCTGCATATATTCTCCACTGGTCCATATCCCAGTCCATGATAATATCTTCGTTTTTCTTCTGTTGATAGTTGTCATGGTTAAATTCTGTCATGAACCATTCAATCGCCTTCGCGGCTTCCTGCGGTTCCGGACATTCCTTGGGAAATAGCAAATACGATGCAATATAAAATCGCTCCATATCCGATAAATCAGGATCCGACATGCACATGGACATTTTTATTCCCGTCCGGAAAGAAGCTGAAATAGGATATCCTTTCCAGTCTGTCGGAAGCTGATCCAACATAATATTAAACATATAACTCCCCCACTATTTATGGTGTCTTCGGTTTTGACGATTCCTGTTGTGATTTATGCTTCCGCCATCTCTTTCTCTGCTGTATTTCTCCCAAAGTTCCTTATTTCTTCCGTTTGCATATCTCTGTGCAATCGGGATAATCTGATCAAAAAAATCAGTAATCAGGATCGGACTCGGTGTGATCTCACCAAATACCTTCTTGCAGGTCCTTTCTCCGAACACTCTGTCAATGTCGGACATGATCTCGTTAGTTTTTCCAATCATGATCCGAAGCTGCTCTATTTCCGGTTTTCTCGTAAATTCTTCCGTAGATACATATTTTTTAACTTTTTCCAGATTATCTATCAGTTCTGTGAAATCTGCATAGAATTCCTGACTTCCAAAATTGCAGACAATCGTATCGCCATTGTCATTTACCTGTACTTCTGTGCCACCCTTAATAGCATTAATTTTTTCCATATATTACCATCCTCTCTGAATGTGATGGACGACAGAGAGGTGCGCCCACCACATATGTTAATATTGATTAACACCTGTATTATTTTGCGGAATCCGCTGTGAATGTATTGGTTGTGATATTAAATTTACCTTTGATATCATCACCAGCCTGCTTTACACTAAGCACATTGTGAACGTAATCCCCGCCATCTCCACCATTGGAAGTAACAGATACTGTACACGGCACCTTGATTGCTTTATAGGTTCCTTCCTCACCCTGTACCGCATCTTTTAAGCGTAGTCTTATAAAAGATGTGCGAGCCTTTGCGCCTACAGGAAGATCATCCACCAGTTTATCGATCATTTTCTGTACATCATCATCTTCACAGTCTTCCTTGTCCACATCAAATGCTCTCTGGTAGGACTTTACCTTATTGGATGCCTTTGCCATATTAATATAGTGCTTCGTATCCTCTTCCGGGTTCATCTCCTCTGTGAGGGATTCTACACCATCGCCCAGCAGTGCATACTTCTGTTCTTCGGCTCCCATAGTGGTATCAATGTAATGCCTTAAATCTTCTCTCATTTTTCCTGAGCTCCTTTCTTATATTCGATAAAAATTGTCATTTGATACAATGCTTCGTTCTGTCCATTCTCTCCCATAAAAAACGGACTTGATACTCCTACTGTTTTGACGGTTCCACCCTGGATATCAGGAAAGTTTCTGTTACGGTTCCTATCCTCGATCCAGTCCGTTAACTGCTCCATCCAACTTCCGTTTTCGATGCAGCTTTTATCCGTCTGAGTATCCAGTCTTACCACGAATTGATAGTAGTCCTTGTGGATTTCGACCCCGCTGATATACTTTCTCACATTAGTCATAGGCTCCTTGACTAACGCAAAATTGACGTTTCCACGCAACCGGTCTGTGTCGATATGTTTCATACTCTCCGGAGAGAATTCTTTCAGCCATTTTATAATAGATTGTGATACCGTCATTTCAGCAGTTCCTCCTGAAGTTTCTTCTCTATCTTTTCGAGTCCGCCATTCTGCAGCATACGGTCTGCCCAGTGTGCCCCTCGCAGTGTACCGTTACCATATTCCAGGCTTCGTGTTGTAGGGATCTTTTGCACATTTTTCCGGGATCTCCATCCATTCTCCGTCTGGAATCCTGCACAATGCAGATCCGGATCCTCATAGACGATGCCTTCCCACATGTAATGAGCGTACGGTGTGTTCCACACAACATCCGTATCATCCTCAATATGCCCGCTATCCCTGAGTGATCCCACATCAAACGGCACATATGGATCTGATAAACGTAATATTTCATTTGCACAGATCTGCTGCAGCCTTCCCTTTTCTTCCAGTCCCAGTGTCTTTATACATACCCCCGGATCAAAATTACGTGTCAAGCGTAAGGAATGATTTGCCATACTCCACCTGTTGCACCGGTGCAACTTTACCTTCCCACAACTTTAATGTGCTTTAATCTCGGTCTGCTCCGATTGTCGGATACCTCCGTAACGGTAACTGCATACTGGAAATCTTCTTTCAAATCCGTCAGACGATAGTGTTCGCCTATCTCTTTTTCTGTTTCTCCCAGGACTAGCTTATCCTGGTTTGTTCGTACATCCAGTGTCCAGTACTCTGCTGCCTCTTCCGCTGACAGCTTCCGGAATTTCTGCGGCTCCAGGTAAGGTTTGTTGCCATATCCCCGCTGAAAATCCACTGTGATGCTCTCAACCTTGCTTTCTGTCTGCACTCCGCCGGAAGATGTTACATCCGTTTTATTGTGACGCCACTGAACTCCCTTCACTACTGATCTGAGCCATACTTCATCGTCTGTCTTCGGATCTCTATGGAAATTATAGACTGTCATAGTGTCCGTAAAAAGAACGCTCATAGCGCACCTGCCAGTCCCGTACCGGATAATCCGGAACGTATTACAGAGGTTAGCTGTGTTTCCTTTTCCTGCGCTGTTGTAACCTTGTAAGACTCTGAATAACCGTCATTGCTTACGGATGTAATACCGGTCCCCATGCCAGATGCATCCTGCACTGCCATAGTATTGAGCAGCTGGCAAAATGTATCCTGGATCTGCACATGTACCTGCTGCTGAAAGTCCGTGGCCGTATCCTCGTCATATGCCTCCTCAAATCTCTTTGCCCGCATATGCGTAATTGCATTCAGCTTGATCTCTGCCAGTTTGGATAATCGGTTAAATTCATTCTCATCTGTGATGCTATTATAAAGGGAGCCGTATTGCTCCCACGTTATGTAAGACATACTGCTCCCTCCTCTTTTCTCTTAGCCTGCTGTCTTAGGTTTTACCTTAATTCCCTTAAGAACACCTGCCATCTTACTATTCTTTAAAACAGCACCCGCAAGCATTTCAACTTCACCCTTCTTTACTGCACCAGGTGCATTCAGATCAGGAAGATAGGTATGTACCATCTTGCTGCCGTCAACAGAAATTCCATGAAATGCATTGAGTCCCAGTTTTGCCGCATAAATCGCTGTTTCACCGTATGCTGTAGCAGATGGGGTAGTTGTCTCGATCACATCAACAGTCTTGGTGCCATTATAATACTGTCCAACATCCATCATAGGAATGCCGTTATATTTCTCCACGGTTCTGCCGAAACCGTCCACGCTTCTTTCATAGAATCCCGCGCGTCTTGCTGCTGCTCTTGTCTTTGTCAGTAATTCATTGTTCATCAGCAGAATATCCGGTTTTTCTGCCAACTTACTGATGAACCCATCCAGTTCATCCAGATAAGCATTGTAGTTGCTATCCATCAATGCACTGGTAGAGATGTCAACCGCAGATGTGTATTCTGTGTCAGAACCGGATAAGATTTTTTTGAGACCGTCAAATGTTCCAGTAACATATCCTGTACCAGATGCAGCAGATGTTCCATTGATTACGAGATTATGGAAATAATTTGCTCCTGCTTTGGTTTTTTCCTTGATCTGGAAGTCGATTTCATCAATAGCGCCTCCGGTCTCTGCAATAACACGGTCTACCTCAAAGGATCCACCGAGGATAATCACCTTTGCGGTTGCTTCCTCTCTCTTTGCCTCGTTAGGTGCGTACTCAGTATTGATGGAACGCACAGCTACTGTAGACGGTGTTTTTAATCTCATATATCCATAAGTAAGCGTAGAGCCACCGGTTCCAGGGGATACAGAATCATCGAATGTAAGCATATCAAGCAAGAGGGATGCTCTTCTGAATTCATCAATAACATTCTGATCTACTTTGTCAGCCATTCCGACTTTTGCTTCCGCTAATGTTAAAGCCATTTTTTATTCTCCTTATTTATATTTCTCCTTAAGTGCATCCTTAAGGGTGTCTGTTGACTGGCCGGTGGTTTTATGCACTTGTCCAATCAGATTTCCAGTTCCTACCGGATTAGGCTCCGGCTCTCCGAAGAGCATTTTACTGTCTTCTGCTTCTGTTAAAGTTTTCAATGCTGCGGCAATGTCTTCTTTCTGGTTTTTGGATGCTTTCAGCGCATTTACATCCAGCAGAGCCATAATTGCCCTGGGATTCTTTCCCTTAGCAGCTGCAATACTTTCCTTTACAAGATCACTGAAGTCCCGATCTGCAATCTTAGAATCGTAATCTTTCTGAATATTCTTCTTTTCCTCTTCCAGATCACTGATTCGTTTGTTGAGTCCTGTGACATCCACATCCTTGAATCCATCTAACTGGGTCTGCAAATCTTTCATTGCAGTATCATTAGCTTTGATGGTTTCATTCGCTGCGTCCAGCTTCTTGGTCTGGTTGTCATAATCGGTCTGGGTCTTGTAGTTTTCGAGTACGGCTTTTTCAAAGTCCTTTTTCTTATCTTCAGGTACTTCCAGTCCATACTCTTTCATGATTTCAAAAATGTTCTTCATATTGTCCTCCTAAAATATTTTGTGAATCGCACTTTCTGCGATATGGGATAAACGCGGAAGCAGGGATCGAACCTGCGACCTCCGGGGTATGAACCCGGTGAGCTGCCTCTGCTCTATTCCGCCATCGTAGAACAAAAAAAGAGCCAAGGATCAATTCACTTGGAATTGATCACATCGGCTCTTGGCTCTACATTGATCACTATTTCATTTTTACATTTCTTGCAGTATGCCGGAAAATTACATATCTTCGTATTCGGCAACACTTTTAAGAAGTGCGGATTACCACATTTCGGGCATTTGCACCACTTAGAACTCATATATTACCAACTTTCTCCTTTTGGTTGGCTTAAGTGTCTCACAAGATGTATTATAAAGCAAACTTATGTTTGTTTCAATATTTTTTTACTCCAAAACCCATTCTTTTAGTTTGGCAGACTTTTCTTCCTCTTCTTTCAGTTTTTTTTCGTTTTCTTCCGGAGTATCATTATATTTTTTTACAACATCCTTTAAGTCTTTTCCCTTCATTTCAGTTCTCTCCACTCTATTCCATAATCCTCCATCATGGTTTCCAATGCTTTTACATGTGCTTCCTCCATTGACAAATAATGAGGTGCTCCATGATATTTATATATCCTTCTATCAAGTACTCCTGATGTAAAAGGCTTATCCCCTACGCTATAAGTATACACCTTCCCGTTATGTGTTGCAATAATACCTTGCCTGTATTTTCTGTATCCAAGGCTTACGTAGTCTGCTCCATCGGGCAAAATATTAGTCGGGTGATTATGTATTGCTATAAGTTCTTTCTCCTTGTTGTTTTTTATAGCATTTCTCAATGATTCATTGTAATCTACCTGTAAAATATCTGCACTTTCAGTCTGTGATCCTTCTATCGTTCCACTCTTCGCATGTATCAGATACATGTCCTCAAAATCCGTGCCACTTCTGTGCTGAAGAATCTGTTTTGCCACAGTATATATCTGATTATTAAGCTCTGAATTATCGGAAAAAGAATCAAATTTTTTACGATACTCTGCAGAATTAATATAATCCATATCCACGACATTGCTATCTACTCTGTAAGTATCAGCTTTTTCCGATTCTGTCATATTATTATATTTTTCCCAGGCTTTCGTCTTCGTCAGATCTGATGTTTTACATTCATATCGCAATCTGTTAATATCCGGCTTTATTTTTGCATCCTTGCAGAAGTCCTGATAATTCTTGATCCTCTGCTTAATTTTCCCGGAGATTTCCTTGGTATCCTGCCCCAGCGCTGCCATTGCTTCACGCTCACGCTTCAATGCACGAATTTTTCTTTCCAACGTCCGCATTTTCTGTGTAATCTGGTAGTAATCGTAAGTTTTTCCATCTATCGTGACGGGATCCGGCTGCGGGTCCTCATCCGGAAGACTGCTGCCGATGAACCATACATAATGCTTATGTCTGCAGTTATACCCGTGCAGGCCTAAAGGATCGTTCTCATGAATCCCATCCGCACTATATCCCGTTGCCCTCCACAGATCTGTTATATAATCCTGCCCTATCCGTCTTGCCTCAGAACTGTAGTCCTCCCCCTCTTTGATGTAATATACTCGTCCCTGCCACTGTTCGTGGTTGGCGTGACCATCACCGGTATTACGTGCTCCCCAGTGTTTGGATACATATACCAGGTTTTCTCCGGTCCTTGTAATGTTTTCATCCATGATTTTAGCAGCAATCTGACCGGACCCCGTTCTCACTGCCAGTTTCACCGCGGTATCAAGCTGCATACTGTAGCCGGAAGAAAAGTCAATGGTACGCAGGCCACTATCTGCAAGGCTATGGACCGTGTCATATATCACCTGCTCCCGGCTGAATGTTCCGGTGCACACCTTGATCATTGCCTTATCCAACTCTCTTCGATATAGGTTTTCCATCGTTTCAAAACCTGACATGGTTTTAAAGCCTGTCGATCCTGCCAGGCTTTTCATACTCTCATTTGTTTGTTTCCTTATAGCTTCCACCAGCTGCGGCAGATAAGAATTGTCGGTAATCTCTTTCCCTGCCTGCTTCCAGGTTCTCAGATCATCCAGATAGGACAGGTCTGCTGATTCCTGCATAACCTGTCCGCCTGCTGCCTCCGCCGCCTTCAGAATCTCTTTCAACAGTTTTTTCACCGTCTTCTTATGTTCCAGAGTATTCTTCGCAACCTCTTTCCGAAATTCCGGGTTTGACTGTAACAGTTTCATTGCCGCTTTCCGTATTTTTGCCGGACTGTATCCTAACTGCTGAAGGCGCTGTGCTTCAATTTCTGCTGTCCTGGAATATGCCATTGTTGCCAGGATCCGTTGTGCCACATCCACGATCACACTGTGTTCCAAATACTGAAACAAAGGAAGCAATGCCTCGCCGATGATCTTTTCCTGTTCATTTGTCAACATTAGTCTTCATCCTCTCCGGTAGGCTGTTCCTCTTCCTCCTGCAGCTTTTCTTTTACCAGTTTCTTTGCCTCATCTTCTGTCAGGCTATATGCCTCCATCAAATACCAAATTGTCAGTTCAGGGATATCGAAGGAAAGCGCGTCATTACGCTTACGTTCCAATTCTGCCTCTCGATCGGTAATATAGCTGTCATCGAAGTCTACCAGGATCTCCTGATCCAGCGTAAAGGACTTACCTTGGAATGTGTTAGCAAACCACATCACTGCCTTACAGATATCCTGTATGTACTGGATAGCCTCCTGACGCTGTCGGTTGAGTTCCTGCATCTGATCTTGACGCTCTCCCATATACTCCGTTGCCGTGGTAATCTGACCATTCTCAAAGCTGTATTTCTTCGTACCATAACCAAAGGACATGGACAGCAGGGACAGTGCCAACTCAAATGACTTGGTGATCTGATCCACTCGTATCTCTGGATTATACTCCTGGATCAGTCCCTTTTCTTCCGGAAGCTTCTCGCCTGTGAATACAAAAAGTTTTTTCTGTTCCGGTGTCAGTTTCGGTTTTCCATTGTCGTCAAATTCACACAGCAACTCATTTATCAGGATAATCTTCTCTGCTTTGTCCAAATCTGAAAAGAGAACATTATAACACAAATCCACTGCCTTTAGTGCCGGTATTGCATCCCAAAGCTTGGGTAATCCATACCCTATCATATCATCCAGGTTGTTTACCTCTGCATTGCGCATTACTGCAAATGGTTTCACCTCTCCCAGTTGTGCTGTTACCGCTTTATCTTCTACTTCCTCTCCCTTTTTATTGAAAATGTGAGTCTCTGCCATGTATTTTCCATTGTCCACTGTAAACAATACAAGTGTCGTCTGCTTTTCTCCTTTGACAAGTGTGCTCCCGGAAAAAGCAGCTTCTGTCACAATGTCATTTTCCACTGTCAGCGGAGTGAATGCATCTGCCTCCACATAGTTCAGTTTGATATCTCCACCCTTTACACTTTTATCATCCATAAAAGTTGCATTATCCAGTCTGATATAGCATGCTGCAGTTCCATCTGCTGAAGTTTTTTCAAGTTGCTTGCGATACTGTGTATTAAACTGATTCTTATTCAATACATCTTTCACAAAATCATACTGATCTCCATCTCCTGCGTTGATCTCCAACACCTCACACAGATTCGCATCATCCGAACAGCATCTTTTGCCAAAATTTAATCTGGTCAGCTCATATTGCTGTCCATTAACCGTTTTGCGCTTATGAAAATTCTCAATTACTCTGTTGCTATACCAGTCATCACATATCTGAATTTTCCCCAGTGCATTATCATTCACTGTATATCCCTTTGTCTGTAAGAAATTTTTAACGCATCCTTCCATGTTCTTCTCCTTCTGTTGCACCGGTGCAACTTTACCTGTCTAAGTCTACATACTCCACAAAATCCAACCAGGTGTAGCATTCCGCATCCCACCAGTCATTACAGTTACCTATATTCTTATCTTCCGGCTGGTTGGAATGGTCCTCGGCCCATTTTAGGCTTCCTATTGCCTTTCGCAGATGTTCACACTTCCGATTAATCTTTATCCGGCCGGTATTTAACAGCCTATCCATTGTTCTTGGTCTTTCCGATATTTCATTCTTCCGACATCCTTTTATGTTCTGATATGGTAGTCCTGCCTTTTTGGCAGCACTCCGCAAGCTGTTTATCATTGTTGTGCTGGCACTGTCTGGGAATACCCAGTCGATTCTTTCGTATTTATCTCTACACCTATTGTAAAACTCTACATATTTTTTGCAGATCATATCTGCATCTATATCATCTGACAGTGGAAGGAAATCCTCTTCTGCTGTTCTGAGATCATGATACCTGTTAAAATACAACTTCAGCGCAAAGGTTGTCATGGATCCATTCCCGCCAAAATCGATCCCCATCGTTACCTTGAACGGTTTATGTATTAATTTGCCATATGCATCTCTTGCAACTAGCGGATCTTTTTCCTCATCATACAGATATGGCTCGTTATTGTTCGCAAACTTAGGAAATACGATTCCCTCTGCAACCGCTCGCTCTCCCTTTATATCACGCCGGTACCACACCGTATCTTTCTGATAGGTGATGAGCACTGCCCGGATCTGCTCGTCCGTCATGCTCATATTATCAACTAAAGTAAAGTGCCCATAGTTATAGCCATAATCCGAATGCAACACCTGCTGTTCCTCATGAAATTTCAAGATATCTGTGTAATACCAGTGTTCTTCCTCTTTAGGATTCAGGTCGTGAAATATCTTCCGGTCAGAACTGGATAATGTTCTGTCAAATACCTCTTTCAGAAATTTCTGATGACATTCGTTTGCTTCTGTCACATATGCCATACCGTATGTATTACCCTTGATCAGCTTCTCGTCACCATCTTTTCCGCCACCGGATACCAGCACGACCTTCTCTCCGGTTTTTGTCTGCACATACACACAGTCTCTGTCCTTGTATTTTCCTTCCCGACATCTTCCTTCAAAGTAATTCAGCAGGCCATACCCATCGCAGTCAAGAATATTCAGTTTTGCCGTTGCATTTGACACTCCTGCTACCAGGTGGATCTTGTTCTTGTGTGTTTCTAAAAGCATGCAGAAAATTAATGTCTGCAGCACATTCTTCCCACCACGTTTTCCACCCTCCGCCACATTAAACCAGCTGTGCAAGCAGCGAAGAAAATATTGATATTGCCGTTCACTGAACGGTGCCGGCTTATTCATTTGCCTGCTCCTCGAAATCTTCTATTTTTCTGTTGGCTACCGGATTTTTCAGGATGTCTGCTATAGTCTGCATGTTTTTCAAAATATCCTCTGTGCTATTATCATTTGCTTCGGCACGTTTCTTTTCATATTCTGCACGGTACTTGCTCTCGGGGTGCATCAGGAAATACTTTGTAAGCCAGTTAATAGCCTTTTGCCGGTCCTCCAGTTTTATGGATACACCATATTTTCCATCCTTCACCTCCCGGATCAGCTGTGTATCCGTATTTACTGACGCTTTTAAATCGACAGCACTGATTGATTTCTTCTCCTGCGTTTCAGGATCTGTATATTCTTTTTCACTGAATGTCAGGTAATTGCCAATGTCCGCAAATGCTATTCGCATCTGCAGTTCTACTATATCCTCGGTGCCTGTAACGATCTGCTGACGCTTCAATTCCTTCAGACGTTCTATCTCATTTTTTATCCGAGTATTTCCGAGTAATGCAGGACCGTTTGTAAGTGCCGTACTATACTGGCATCCATAAGCACTCTGGTAACTCTGCGTTGCATTAAACGTTCGACTGTAATATACGCAGAAAATCTGCTGTTCCGGGGTTAGGTCATCATTCTGCAGAGTATCCTTCGTGCCGTCGTCAACAGAATACTTTTTTACCTGTTTTTTCTTAACCGAACGTTCGCTTTTGGAAGCCGAACGTTCGGCATCCCATCCATGCGTACTTTTCCACCGGCGCACCGTCCCAGGAGGCACTTCCAGGGCATCGGCAATGTCTACCAGTTTCATTCCTTGCTTATACATTTCATGCGCTTTATCACATAGTGGATTTTTCTTCGCTGACACCTGCTGCCTCCTTCCTGAGAAATAAAAAGAGCCGATACACGGACTTCTCCATGTATCGGCTCTTTGGCTCTAGTTAATGTTGCTAATAATTATAATTCAAATCTATAAAACGCACACTAATTACTATTAGCTACTAATATTTTAGTTTTCATCATGATAAATATTATATTCTCTATCTACAAATTTTATTAATCTATTTACAGCCATAATATAATCTCGAGTATATGCTACTATTCTTGCATATAATTCTTCATTTTCTTCAGCCTTATCCATGAGAGCACGGTTAAGCCGCATCTCGGCGTTTCTAAGATCTACATATACTCTATGAGGAATAACACTTTTTAATGACTTTTCTCGTTCTCTCACTGATTGATTCAATATTTCCTCTACATAATCAACCGGAAGTATTTTCTCCGGGTTTCTTAACAGCATTTGTTGAGAACGTAATAAATCAAGCATTTCTTCTAAAATTGCTGTGTTTGTATCTTTCCTTCCTTTTTTGGGTTCTTCTTCACCTCCTGAAACCTTTATAGATTCAAATGCGGCTTCCATCTGAGGCCAAAATGCTTCATACATTTTTTCTAATCTAGCTTCATCCAATCCACTCTCACCAAGAGATGCATTTATAGATTTGAATAATTTATAAACGTCATTCTTTTCTACCACTGTCATTTGAAATTGTAATATAGGACTATTTGTTATATCTGAAGTTTTTAATCTGAAAAGTAAAGGACACACCTTTGCTTTGTCGATAGCCTTAGACAAAGCACCCGCTTCAAAATTAAGCCACTGCGATTGAAGATTGTCCCTCGTCACACATAAAATTCCAAAAGATGCCTCTTCTAACTCCTTTGCTATGTCAGTACTCCATCTTGCTCCCTTATCAATATCTTCAGACGAAAAATAAGGCTCGACATCTTGGATTATACAAGGTATCCATTCTTTCAAGATCTTTGCAACTTCAAAACTTGTTTCTCCAGACCAACTAATAAATACCTTCATATTGTTTTCTCCTTTGTAGCTTTTTTCTCTATAAATAGTATACACCTCTTTCTTGTATCGTTCAATTTATTTTATTACATATGATATTAAAATATCTTTGTCAAATTTAATTTTTATTATTCAATTTTTACATAGTAGCCACTCTCAACCTAAAAATAGATTTCATGCACTCCTGATCTTCTGCCACATAATGCTGGCCCGCCGTACTCCTATCCTTGTGCCCCAGATAATGTCCGGCATCCCATACGGTACCGCCCCGCTTACAGATATTGGTGGCCGTGGTCTTTCTGAAGAGATGGGGATATACCCGGCGTTCAACCTCCGCTCTGCTTGCGATACTCTTAAGTGCACTACGGATCCCGGCATCTGACAGGCGGTTATCCTTCCCGCGAGCACACCTATCTGACACAAACAAAGGATCTCGACTGTTAATACCACATCCACGCTCCTGGATGTACTCCCCGAGGTACTTAAGTGCAATGTCATCAAGGTATACGGTCCGATAGGTACGGGTCTTTTGTCCATACACTGACACGGATCCGGTGCGCCAGTCTATGTCATTCACGTTGAGCCGCTCCGCTTCACCTACTCTTATAGCTGTGTGGTATAATACTTCCAGACGTGAGAGCGGTACAACTTACTTTGGTCGGTGGGTGTACCGCTGTTTTATTGGCATCGATTGCAGGCTCCTCTGCAGTTGGCTCTAAAATTGTGTATGATACTTATTACTCTTTTTCTATCACTCCTTCACTAACTTTTCAGGTCACTCCAGATGCGCTGTCCAGTGCCGGATATCTACCGGATCAATCACTTCCGAACATTTAGGACATATAGGATATAAACCTTTTCTGCGATTTTCGTCCATGTCCCGGAATGTTTTATTCCTCCTCATCCGCTTGAATTCCGCATCTGCCATTGCTTCGTATAGCTTGGCTTTAGATAGCATTTTTCGCTGTGCATCCTCCAGCAACTCATACCGCCTCGCCAGCGTAAGCAGAGCATCAAAAGCGTCTACTGTAGCACCGCAATCCTGACAACTTACGATCCTGTTTACCGTATCGACCTCGTAATGAGGTGGATCACATTTGCACAGTTTTTCTCTTCCTCTTTCGATCCTTGCCAGATTAAAGGAAATAATCTCATTGTCCATAACAGTCCTCCGCAGCTTTCTCAAAGTAAAATACAACCGGCTTTTTATTCGGTATCACCAGCCCAAACCTCACAGCATTTTTGTATGTATTGCTATCACGCATTAAAGTATCAGGCATAGCGGTAACCATTTTTCGGAAACCTTCCAGCGTAGATCTGCTTTTATAATGATTGCAGCTTCGGCAGGCCGGGAGCATATTGTCAACCGTGTCTGTCCCCTGTTCGCTCCACCCATTCAGTGGTACCACATGATCAACCTGCATATCCTTGTATTCCAGGTCGCATCCGCAGTAAGCGCAATGTCCATGGCATTTCTGATATACCGTCATTCTTATACTTTTTGGTATTACCTTTCTCTTTGCATCCATCATTTCTGCCTCCACTACTAATTTCTATTTTTCGGGGGTCTAAAGTCTTTTTCTATCTGGTACGATAGCTGGGTGGCAAAATCTATCGGTATCGTCAATGATTCGTTAATTACCTTCGAATCCAGACAATAAATTTT
>CDZB01073886.1_pt1 | contig 21854 bp, 19 predicted proteins | sample 554961 | NCBI WGS metagenome assembly CDZB01 (sample SAMEA3182106, study PRJEB8094) | gut metagenome | biome: human; feature: gut; material: Stool; isolation source: human stools | place: Canada | collected 2013-02-26
GGGGGCAGAAAAGCAAGCTAAAGGCAGGGGCGGCAGGCAACAAAGAAAGCAAGCCACCCCGGCAAATCCCGGGATGGCTTGGTGAGCCGACAGCGCCTCAGCGCACGGTTTCCGCCACACGCTCAATAAACCGATTGCGGCAGAGCAGGGCGAGACGGTCTGCCATGTGCACAATGGCTTCTCCGGTGGCAGAACCGTGCCCCTTCATGACCGGCTTGCGAACGCCGAGCAGAAGAGCGCCCCCCTGCGTGTTGTAGTCGTAGCGGCGGCGAACAGTCGCCAGAATGTCCGCCACAGCGGCGGATTCCAGACCGGCGGCAGACAGCCGCGCGGATACCTCGTCCAGCGCGGCTTTGGCAGAGCCTTCAATGGACTTGAGCAGGATATTGCCGTGAAATCCGTCGCAGACGATGACATCCGCCGAGCCGCGCAGGGCGGATGTCGCCTCAATGTTGCCGACAAAGCGGAAGGGCTGTTCCGCCAGCAGGGCGTGCGCCGCCTTGACAGCCTCACATCCCTTTTTGGCTTCGGCACCGTTGGACAGCAGCGCGATGCGTGGCGAGGAACAGCCGATGCATCGCATATAGGCGTCACCCAGATGCGCAAAGGCAGGGTACAGCTCCGGGCGGCTGTCGATGTTCGCGCCGCAATCCAGAAGCAGGAGCGGCTCCCCCGCCGGATTCGTCAGCTCCACCGCAAGGATGGGGCGCAGGCGCGGCAGCTTGCCCAGGATCATGATGGAGGTGACCAGCACAGCGCCGGTCGCGCCGCAGGTGATGACGCCGCCCGCAGCCCCCTCGTGAGCCAGCCGCATGGCGGCGCACAGGGAGGCATCCGTGCGCTGATACGCCTGCATCGGATCCTCGTTGTTGCTCAGAGCGACCGGCGCATCCACAATCTCATACCGCCCGGTAATCTCTGCCGCGCCGATCTCCGCCGTCACGGCAGAGAGTACGTCGGCGTGCCCACACAGGTGGAGGAACAGCGCCGGGTTTCCGACAAGCGCCCGGACTGCGCCCCGGCACAGCTCCTCCTCCGGCGTGTCCGCACCCAAAAGATCGACTGCCAGGTGAATCATCTGCTCAGACATGAGTGGAATCCTTTCTGTCGCGGGTAGATTTTTCCCGCTCCTTTGCCCACACGTTCTCCAGAATGGTGCGGTAGGTCTCGGGAGAGAAGGGGGGACGCGTGACGGCGCGGACGGTCTCGGGTGTCAGTGTGCCGGTGCGGGCGAACTCCTCACCGGCGGCGGTAAACCGTGCCAGTATGCGGGCAAGCCGCGCACCGCCGTGATCCGCCATGGTCTTGAACTGCGGGCAGAACAGGGCAGTGTAGTTGCCCTTGCCGCAGATGAGATCAAACTCCCGGCTGATCGGATCATACACCACATCGGTCTCGTTGTAGGCACAGCCGGATATCAGCAGCAACCGCTTGCCGGACATCGGGTAGCGGAACTCGTGCGCGGGGGAACCGTCGGTCGGCGCGTTCTGCCCGTGGTAGGCATACACCAGCGACAGGAGCCGGTCAAGCGCCACCTTCATCTGCCCCGGCATCCCGAAATAGTACAGCGGGAAGCTGCATAGGATGACATCCGCATCCAGGATCTTCTGCTTGAGCGCGGGGATATCGTCGTCCCGGATGACGCACTCGCCCTCCGTGCGCCCCCAGCAGGACAGACAGCCTGTGCAGGGCGTGATTTTCAGCGCGCACAGATGCACCGTTTCGCAGGCATAGGCACCGCCCGCCTGCATCCCTGCCACAAAGGCGTTGGTCGCCAGAAGCGTGGTGCTGGCGGCACGGTGCGGGCTCGCGTTGATGATCAGGAGCCTGCGCGGCGCGTCATTTCCCATGGGAAAACCACCTGTGCGTGTGCGGTGCCGGCGCGGTGCCGGTGCCCGCCACGCTGTATGCATCGTAGCGCCCGATCTTGCGGTACTTTTCGGTGCGCTCCGCCAGCAGACGGTCGGCATCCAGCCGGGACAGCGCCTTCAGATCGCGGTGCAGGGAGTGCCCCAGCTTTTCCATGAAACTCCGCCGGGCGTCTGCGTCCGCAAAGTCCGGCTCGGCGATTTTCTTCTCGACAATGCCCAGCTCCACCAGGTCGTTCGCCGTCAGGTGCAGGTGCTCCGCCGCCTCCGGCGCCCGCTTGGGATCCTTGAACAGGATGCTTGCGCAGGATTCCGGCGAAATGACGGAGTAGTACGCATTGCTCAGCATCCACACGCGGTCGGCGACTGCCAGCGCCAGTGCGCCGCCGCTGCCGCCCTCCCCGATCATGACCGTGATGATGGGCGTGCGGACCGCCGACAGCTCATACAGGTTGCGCGCGATTGCCTCCCCCGCTCCGCGCTCCTCGGCTCCCTTGCCGCAGTTTGCGCCCTGCGTATCCACAAAGCAGATGACCGGGCGGTTGAACTTCTCCGCCTGCTTGATCAGCCGCAGCGCCTTGCGGTAGCCCTCCGGCAGGACACATCCGAAGTGCCTGTCCAGCCGCTCCTTCAGGTCGCGCCCCTTATCGATGCCGATCACCGTGACCGGCATATCGCCCAGCCGGGCGATACCGCCGATGACAGCGTGGTCGTCCCCGAAAGTGCGGTCGCCGTGCAGCTCGCAGAAGTCCGTGAAAATATCGCCGGATTCTATGTAATCAATCGCCGTAGCCCGTCCGTTTTTGCGGGTCAGGCAGATGCGGTCATAGACCGTCAGCGCCGCAGCGCCGGTGTTTTGCATATCCATCGGCTCCTCCTTATCAGTACCCGTGCAGGGACAGCAGGAGAGCCAGATGCTCCGGCTGTTTGTCCCGCGGCACGATCTCGTCAATGAATCCGTTTTCCAGCTGGAACTCGGCAGTCTGGAAGCTGTCGGGCAGCGTCTCGCCCGTCACCTGCTCCACCACGCGCCGCCCGGCAAAGCCGATGCGTGCGCCCGGCTCGGCGAAGATGATGTCGCCCAGCATGGCAAAGCTGGCGGTTACGCCGCCCATGGTGGGGTCGGTCAGCCCGACGATGTACGGAAGCCCCGCATCGCTGTGCCGCTTGACGGCGGCGGAGGTTTTTGCCATCTGCATCAGGGACAGCATCCCTTCCTGCATCCGTGCCCCGCCCGACACCGTGTAGCCGATGACAGGCAGGCGGTTGGCAATCGCGTACTCAAACAGCGCCGTGATGCGGTCGCCCACCACGGTGCCCATGGAACCCATCATGAAGGCGGGATCCATGACGAACAGGGCTGTCCTGTGTCCGCCGATGGTGGCGGTGCCGCACAGAACGCCCTCGTTTTCGCGGCTCTTTCCCTTTGCCGCATCGAATTTTTCCCTGTAATCCGGGAAGTTCAGCGGGTCGGTGAATATCTCCTTGTCAAACAGCTCGCGGAAGCTGTCCGGGTCGGTCAGGTGCGCAATACGTGCGCGGACCGGCATCGGGAAATAATGCTTGCAGCGGGGGCAGACGCAGGCATTGGCGCGCACCTCCGCATCCGGAACGGCTTCGCCGCAACCGGGGCAGGTGCGGGTCGGAATCCGGATCTCCGCATTCGCCACGGGTGGCTTTTCGGCAACGTTCATGAGCGATCCTCCTTTGGTGGTGTGTTACGGGTAGCTTCCCGGGGAACGCCGGAGAGACCGGCATTCCCCGGGAAAGCTTGTTCTGTATTCAATTTCAGGCAATACCGCGCCGTGTCCTGCGCGGTTTATTCCGTCAGCTCGCGGCAGACAGCCTCAAAGGAGGGAATGTCATTGACGGTGAGCGCACGGGCTTCGGGAAGGGTGCGGGATACGAACCCGGTGAGGGTGTGCCCGGCGCCGACCTCCACAAAGGTGGTGATGCCGGCTGTCCACATGGCGCGCAGAGTGGACTCCCAGCGGACGGGAGAGCAGACCTGCAGTGTCATGCAGTCCAGAATGCCCGCGCGGTCGGCGGGGTAGGGGGAAGCCGTGCGGTTGGCGTACAGGGGGATGGCAGGGGCGCTGACGTCCGCGCCGTCCAGTGCCGCACGCAGAACCGGCGCGACCTGTGCCATATAGGGCGTGTGGAATGCGCCGCTCACGGGGAGCTTGACCGCGCGTCCGCCCGCCTGCCGGACGGCGGCGCAGAAGTCGTCGATCTCGGCGGCACTGCCGGCGCAGGACACCTGCCCGGGGCAGTTGTAGTTGACGGGCCAGACCTCGGAGAAGCGGGAACAGATCTCCTCCACGACCTCCGGTGCCAGCTTGAGTGCCGCCGCCATGCCGCCCGGATGCCGTCCGGACTGCCATGCCATGGATTCGGCACGCAACAGGACAAAGCGGAACGCTTCCTCATAGGACAGCACGCCGGCAAACGCCGCCGCCGGGATTTCACCCAGCGAAAAGCCGGCGACCGCCGCCGGAAGCAGTCCGACCGCGCGGAACGCCTCGGCAATCGCAAGATCGGTCAGAAACAGGCAGGGCTGGGTGTTCGCCGTCTGCCCAAGCAGAGCGCCGTCCATCTGACTGCCCGTGCCGAAGCAGATCTGCGTGATGCCGGTGCGCAGTGCCTCCCCCATGGAGAAGACCGCGCCCGACTCCGGAACCGTGTCGGCAAAGTCCCTGCCCATGCCGACCGTCTGCGCACCCTGTCCCGCGAACAGGAATGCGACTTTACGCATATCCGTCATTCCGATACCTCCCCGCCGCTGCTTTCCAGCAGGCTCCTGTCCATCGCGGTGAAGGACAGACTGCCCTTGCTGCGCAGCTGTCCGTCCACCGTTACCTGCGCGTCAAAGGAAATCAGCGGTCCCGCACCGCTCTTTTTCGTTACCGTCACGGTCATCACATCGCCGGGGATGACCGGGTGGAGAAACTTGAAATTATCCACCTTGAGCAGTACGTACAGCCGGTCATCCTGCTCCGCGCCCGACTCCACCGTCAGGGAGCAGAGCTGGGCGCAGGTCTCCACGATCAGCACCCCCGGCAGGAGCGGTGTCCCCGGAAAATGCCCCGCGAACCACGGATCGTTGGCAGAGACCGTCTTGGTGCCCACAGCCGACACGCCCGGCGTCAGCTCCAGTACGCGCTCGATCATCTGAAAGGGCGGACGCTGCCGGAGGTGGCGGTTGACTTCGTAAATGTTCATCATAGCGAAAGTCCTCCGTCCATGGTCAGCACCTGCCCGGTCATGTAGGCGCAGGCGTCGGATGCCAGCATGGCGACCAGCTCCGCCACCTCCTCCGGCTTGCCCAGCCGATGCATCGGGATGGCGTCCAGGTACGCCTGCTTCTTCTCCTCCGGCAGGGCGTCCAGCATATCGGTCTCGATAAAGCCGGGCGCGACCGCGTTGACGCGGATGCCGTAGGGAGCCAGCTCCTTTGCCATGGTGCGCGTCATGGCGTTGACCGCGCCCTTGGTCGCGCTGTATACCGTCTGCCCCGCCAGTGCAAAGGTGCCGCTGACCGAGGACATATTGATGATGGCGCCGCTCTTTTTGCGGAACATTTTAAGTACCGCCTGCTGTGCGCAGTACAGGTAGCCCTTGACATTCAGGTCAAGGCACTGATCCAGCGTTTCGGGCGTGAGCATCAGCAGGTACTCATCGCGGACAATTCCGGCGTTGTTGACCAGCAGGTCGATCTGCCCGTATGCCTTGCTGACGTCGCGCATCATGGCGCGCACAGCCGCCGGATCGGACACATCCGCCTGACAGAGCATCCCGGCGCCGCCTGCCGCCTCGATGGCGTCCAGCACGGCGCGGGCTTCGTCCTCGCGGTGGGCGTAATTGATGACGACGGTATAGCCGTCGCGTGCCAGCCGCAGGGCGCAGGCGCGCCCGATGCCACGGGACGCGCCGGTTACGATTGCAACTTTCATAGGTGTGAAGTCTCCTGTGTGTAGTATGTGGAGCCCGGTGCCGCCGCGCCCCGTCCGTCTCCCGTCAGAGAACCTTCTCTATCACGACCGCCGTGTACGAGCCGCCGGCTGCAAAAGACACAGCCAGCAGGCGGCGGAGGGAGCCTGCGGAGACGCTTGTCTGCACCATGCCGGCCTTGCCGGCGGGGAGCAGGTAGGCATCCGGCTCGGCGTCGAGGTCGCCGTGGAGCAGGAACGCACCGTGTGCCAGCGCCAGCGCGGCGGAGGCGGCGCGTCCCTCGCCCGTCCGCTGCTTCACCGACAGGACGGGAACGCGGGACAGGTCAAATACGGCAGACAGACCGGCGGTTTCCTGCGAGTCCACCTCGGTCATGCCGTTTGCAAAGCCGAGGATGCCGTCGATATCGGCGGCGGTCAACTCCGCATCGGCAAGCGCCGCGCGGACTGCCTTGACCAGACCCTCGGAGGAGCCGCCCACCGTGCCGAACGGCACATCGCTGTGCGCCATGCCGTAGCCGCGCACGCGGCAGTAAGGCGCCGCACCCCGCGCGGCGGCGGAGTCTGCGGTTTCCAGCACCAGCGACACGCTGCCGTCAGAGAGCGGGAAGGTATCCTTGCCCGCGTAGGGTGTAACCGGCTCGGAGGCGGCAAGCCCCAGCCCGTGGTAGAGCTCGGAGAGAATCGCATCGTTTTCGTCGGTTCCGGTTGCGATCATGGCGGACTCGCGTCCGTCCCGGATGACCTGCATGGCATATGCCACCGACTGCAGACCGGACTGATTTCCGTTGGTCACGGTCACGTTGTAGCCCTTGATGCCGGAGCAGATGGAGAGGTAGCCGCCCGCCGCATTGTAGACCGTGTTGGGGAACTTGAAGGCACTGCCGCCCGCGTTGCCCTTCTGCGTGATGAGATTCTGGAAGTCGCAGCTGGGACCGACGGCGCCCTCCGAGGTGCCGATAATCATGCCGATATGCCCGGCGTTTTCGTCGGTCACGGTGTAAGCCGCGTCATGCAGCGCGTCCATGCCGGACACCGCCTGCATCTGGCTCAGATGATCCAGCTTGCGGTAGAATGCCATTTTCAGTCCCTGCGCGTCATAGTCCGCCGTGGTCACGTGGGAGGACGCCTCGGCACCCTCCATGTGTGCGCCGGTGCGGCAGGCATCCAGATAGGCAGTCTTGCCGTTGCCCAGCGGGGTGACAAGACCGATACCGGTCAGCAGGATGTCGGGTGCATCCGGACGCCTGCGCGGCTCGCCCGCCTGCCTGCCGAAGATGATGCTGGCGTTGTTGCCGCCAAAGGCGAAGGAGTTGTTCATGACCGCGTCCAGCTGCTTGCGGCGCGGGACGTTGGGGCAGAAATCCAGTTTGCCCGCCTTTTCCGCCAGAACGGTCAGATCCGCATCGCTGTATCCGATGGTAGGCGGAACGGTATTCTCTACCAGCGCCTTGATGGCGAACACCGCCTCAATGGCGCCGGCGGCGCCCAAACAGTGCCCGGTCATCGCCTTGGTGGAGCTGACCGACAGGCTGTCGTTCTTGCCGTCAAAAATCGTGTGCAGGGAAAGGAATTCCGCCTCGTCGTTCTTGGCGGTTCCGGTGCCGTGCGCGTTTACGTAGTCGATGTCCGCCTCGGTCAGACCAGCCTCGGCAATCGCGCCGCGGATGGCACTCATCTGTCCCTCGCCGTCCGGGCGGGGCGCCGTAATGTGGTGCGCATCGCTGCTGATGCCGGAGCCGAGGATCTCGCAGTAAATGTGCGCGCCGCGCGCAACGGCGTGCTCATAGGACTCCACAACCAGTACGCCCGCACCCTCGCCCAGCGTGATGCCGTGGGAATGGTTGAAGGGGGAGCAGGAGTTTTCGTCCAGCGCGTGCAGGGACAGGAAGCCGGCATACGGAACCGAGGAAAAACCGTCGGTGCCGCCCGCCAGCACGACATCCGCCTTGCCCGCCCGGATAAGGTCGGCTGCATAGGCGATGCTGATGGTGCCTGCCGCGCAGGCGTTGGCAACATTGGTCACGACGCCGCCCGCATGGCAGACGCCCGCCACCTGATTGGCAATTGCCGAGATCGGCATTTTGAGAATATCCTCGCGGTGCTTGCCGCCGCGGTAGTAGCGCTCCAGACTGCGCCCGCCGCCGACACAGCTGCCCATAATGACGCTTGCCCGCTCACTGTTGCCGAAATCCGAAAGACCTGCGTCCGACAGGGCTTCCCCCGTCGCCCGCAGGCAAAGAGCGGCAGCCCGGTCAAGGGTGGGGTCGGATTCCTCCAACCCCTTGACCTCTGCCGCATAATCGGCATAGCAGTCGGCGGTGTCCAGCGTGTTCGTATGCGCGATACCGCTCCGGGAGGCAAGGATGCTGTCCCAGCACTCCTCCACATTTCCTCCGATGGCGCTGATGACCCCAAGACCTGTGATCACGCACCGAATCTGTCTGTCCGCCATGGTCTTACTGCTCCGCGTGTGCTACGACGTAGGCTGCCAGCGCGTCGATATTTTTGAAGTGCTCCTTGCCGACGCCCGTCATCGGCACGCCGTACTCCTCGTCGATAGCGGAGATGATCTCCAGCGAGTCGATGGAATCCAGCCCGATGCCCTCATTGAACAGGGGGGTGTCGTAGTCCAGCACATCTGCCTCGATGCCCAGCCGCTCGCAGAGCATCTCCTTGATTTTAGCCTTTACAGTGGTTGCGTCCATGGTAGTACCCTCTCTTTGTGTTTTTTGTTTGGTTGGGGAAGAACCGAGTCCGGATTGCCTTCCGGGGCGCTCCCGAATCAGCGCTTCCTTTGCTTTTTGCTGTATTTGTTCCACAACGGGTTCCGTTGATGTGGACAGAGGAATGCCGCCTTGCCGATGCCGACGGTCAGCCCGCGATCAGGAATCACCCGGCGTTTCGGGATACTCCACCACGCGCACCGAGGAAAGCACGGTGCAGGCGCTCATGGTGGCTTCCACGATCAGCACGGCACCCATGAAGCGGGTCAGGAACCGCACGCTGTCGGTCGGGTAGATGGCGATGAACAGCCCGCCTGCCGTTGCCAGCACGGCAAGGGAAAAGATCAGCCACCAGACGGAGATTCCGAATCTCCTGGCGTGGCGGGCGACCTGGATTTTGATGATTCCGTCGGTGAAAACGAAGATGCCCAGCAGAAGCCCGGTCGATTCCACCGTCAGCACGGGGCGGACAAGGAAAATCAGACCGATGCCGATGAGCAGGACGCCGTAAATGGAGTCATACTGAAACGCCAGCCGGTACAGGTCCTTGGAAAGGAAGCCTGTGATTTTGACCGCGCCGAGCAGGATGAGGAAAACGCCGCAGGCGTACTTCCATCCGACCTGCAGATTCGGGTCGGCGACCAGCAGGACGCCCAGTACGAGCAGAAACGCCGCCAGCACGAGGTGCCCGATCTTAGCAATGCGCATAGGGACAGCCGAGTGCATATCCATCCTCCTTTTCCGCTTGCCGCCTTCGGCGGCAGAATACCGACAATCCGAGGGACAGTATACCGGAAACCTCCGTCTGCCGCAATGGACAAAGAAATGCCGGTGTCACACTTTAGGACACCGGAGGGGGAATTGTCATATAAAAAGGGGGGAATGCCGGAACTCCGTCATTCCCCGTGCGACATATCCGTCAGCAGACGGACTGCGCGGCGGTACTTTTCCACGATATTGTCATTCATGCCGCTCTTGGTCCAGTCCATGCACAGCCCGAAAAACTGGCACTTGGCAAAGTAAATCAGCGCGTCCCGATCCTCCGGGGCGATCTTGCCGTCCGGCGTCATCTCGCCCACCACAAGCCGGGCGGTGTGTGCGCACACCCGCATGAGGAAGTCCTCATAGGCGTTCCGGTCGATGGAGTTGTAGATGTGGTACACGGCGCGGCGGTTATTCTTGGCGAACTCATAGGCGCTCTCAATGCAGGTTTCCATGGACAGTGCCGTATCATGCTGCTGTGTCAGCGTGTTGGCTGCCTCGATGATGATTTCTTCGAGCAGGGAAGGAATATCCTGATAGTGGTAGTAAAAGGTATTGCGGCTGATATTGCAGATATCCACAATGCTTTTGACGCTGATTTTATTGAGCGGGCGCTCGTTCAGCAGGCGGATAAATGCCGCCTTGATAGCGGTTTTGGTGTAGTCGTTCGGCATGATCCGCCTCCTTTCCGCCGTTATCCTGTATGTATTACAGCTATTATAGCACATGGGAAGGAAAATGTAAAGGTCTACCCGGAAGATTTTGCGGTACCGGCGGGGAAGGGTGACCAAAGTTATGTCATGCAGGGGCTGAATCCGGGCGGCACGGGAGCTGGCGGGAACCCGCGAAAGCCGAACGCAAATAAAAATAACAAAATTTCCTTTTCCTATTGCCATCCGGATGAAAATCATGTATAATGTAAAAACAAAAATCGCACAGGAGATACGCATGGCAGAGAAAGCTGAAAAAGAGAACCGGAGGATGCAGCACATCCGCAACTTCTCCATCATTGCACACATAGATCACGGAAAATCCACCCTGGCTGACAGGATACTGGAACGCACCAACACACTCAGCGCACGCGAAATGGAAGCGCAGGTGCTGGATAATATGGATCTGGAGCGCGAGCGCGGCATCACCATCAAGGCGCGCGCGGTCCGGCTCAACTATACCGCGCCCGACGGCGAGGCGTATGAGTTGAACCTCATCGACACGCCCGGACACGTGGACTTCAACTACGAGGTGTCCCGGTCGCTCAATGCCTGCGACGGCGCCCTGCTGGTCGTGGACGCGACACAGGGCATTGAGGCGCAGACGCTTGCCAACGCCTACCTTGCCGTGGACGCGGGGCTGGAGATTGTCCCCGTCATCAACAAGATCGATCTGCCCTCGGCGCAGGTGGAGCAGTGCCGGAAGGATATCGAGGATGTCATCGGCATCCCGGCGGAGGATTGCCCCGCTGTCAGTGCCAAGACCGGACTGAACATCCAGGACGTGCTGGATGCCATCGTCCGCGACATTCCGGCTCCGCGCGGCGACGAGGACGCACCGCTCAAGGCACTCATCTTCGACTCCTACTATGACAGCTACCTCGGCGTGGTCGTGAATATCCGCCTCATGGACGGTGTCCTGCGGGCGGGAGACAGGATCCGCCTCATGTCCACCGGAACGGTCTTTGAGGTGGTGGACGTCGGCACGCTGGAGCCGTTCGGACTGCGCTCCACAGGCAAACTGGCGGCGGGCGAGGTCGGTTACTTGACCGCCTCCATCAAATCGGTCGGGGATACCCGCGTGGGCGATACCGTCACGCTGGCGGATAACCCCACCGCTACGCCCTGCCCCGGCTTCAAGGCGGCACAGCCCATGGTCTTTGCCGGTATCTATCCCGCCGACGGCGCACGCTACGGCGACCTGCGCGAGGCGTTGGAGAAGCTGCAGCTCAACGATGCCGCCCTGACCTTCGATCCCGAGACCTCCGTCGCGCTGGGCTTCGGCTTCCGGTGCGGGTTCCTGGGACTTCTGCATATGGAAATCATCGAGGAGCGGCTGGAGCGCGAGTTCAATCTTGACCTGATTACCACCGCCCCCAGCGTCGTTTACGAAATCACCAAAACCGACGGCTCGGTCATCACGGTGGACAACCCCTCCAACTACCCCTCGCCCGATGTTATCCGGGAGGCGCGGGAACCGATCGTCCAGGCGAATATCATCACGCCGGTAGAGTACGTCGGCGGTCTGATGGAGCTGTGCCAGGACAGACGGGGCGAATTCATCGACATGAAGTACCTCGATCCCACCCGCGTGGAACTGCACTATCACCTGCCGCTCAATGAGATTATCTACGACTTCTTTGATGCGCTCAAGAGCCGTTCGCGCGGCTACGCGTCGCTGGATTATGAGCTGCTGGGCTATCAGCCCTCGCGGCTGGTCAAGCTGGACTTCCTGCTCAACGGCGATCAGGTGGATGCCCTGTCCTTCATCGTACACGAGGACAAGGCGTATGCCCGCGCCCGGCGTGTTGCCGAGAAGCTGAAGGAGAATATCCCGCGCCAGCTGTTCGAGATCCCCGTGCAGGCAGCGATAGGCTCCAAGATCATAGCCCGGGAAACCGTCAAAGCGATGCGCAAGGACGTGCTTGCCAAATGCTACGGCGGCGACATCACGCGCAAGAAGAAGCTGTTGGAAAAGCAGAAGGAAGGCAAAAAGAAAATGCGTCAGCTCGGCTCGGTACAGGTCTCGCCGGAAGCATTCATGGCGGTCCTGCGGCTGGACAGCGACGACAGCAACGGAAACAACGGGAGCAAATAACTCCCGAAAAAGAAAGGAGCATACCATGTCTCGTTACCTTGTCAAGGACAAATTCACCTATGAAAGAGTCCCGCAGACAGACTACAGCTACAATCCCGACTACCTTCCCTACTCGTGGATTGACGGACGTGTGCAGTCGCACAACGTCATGCTGCCGCTCTATCAGGCGGAGACCCTGCTGGCGCTGGGCGATCTGACGGTAGCCGGTGACACACCTGCCGACATGGCGCTGACGGGCGCGGTGCAGGAAGTACTGAGCCGTTCCTCCGCTCTGCGCGTCAGACCGACCGAAAGCGGCATCGTATACCGCGCCACCTTCTTCGGCGCGGCGGGAGAATCCTTCTCCTCGGTCGGCACCTCCTGCGCGGGTCACCCCGATTTCTTCGCGCTGTCCCGCATGGACTTTACGCCGGTGCGGTTCCGGCTGGAGACAGACGGCGCGCCGCTCACTGCATCTCTTTCCCTGGAGGCTGTGTGGAACACGCTGGGCGAATGGGGCGGACAGGCGCACTTCTATACGCCGGAGAACGCCGTGCTGACCGACCGCGGCTGCGCCATGGCGCTGACCGTGGACGGACGCGGCGGCTTTGCCAGCCGGAGTCTGCCCCTGGATCCCGGCGGGTGCTACAGTATGCTGATGCCCCGGCGGAACACGGTGTTCGTGATCCTTTCCAACCCGGACGGGCTTGCCTCCGCCACGCTGTCCTTCACCTCCGAAGCGGCGCCGGACTACCTGCCGGAGAACGCCGTAACACTCCCCCTGCCGCAGGACGCGGATATGCACGCCCTGTACTTCAACCTTTCCGCCTGCCCCGGTTGCTCCGGGCGGCTGACCGGCTTCCGGCTGGAAATCGAGGGACGCGGCACCCTGCTGCTGCACGGCTACTCCTTTGAGCAGGAAAAGCCGCTGGAGACCCCGCGCGCGACCGTGACCTCCTGCCTGGCGGATGCCACCGCCACGACGCTGACCGTGACCGGCAGACTCTGCGCCGACGCCCTGCCGGCGGCGTATGCGGACGGACAGCTGTGCCTGTACGCCGGTACCATGGCGGACGCCCACGGGCTGGGCGCATCGCACGAGACGACCGCAGGAAAAGAGCGGGTCGGGAGCATCCCGCTGTCTGCCGTATCCGCGGACGGTGGATTCCGCATGGCAGATCTGCCGCTCCGGCTGGGCGCGATCACCCTGCTCCCCTATCAGCTCCTGCTGTTCGCCGAGGCGGAGGGACAGCCGGCACTGTGCCTGTCCGACCGCTTCTATGTCGAAAACTATGAGGTGTCCGACGGCAACCCCTACGCCTTCGATCTGCCCGACTACACCGTGCGCGTGACCGACTTCGGCGCGTTCGGCGATGCGATACACAACGACACCGATGCCATCCAGGCGGCGCTGGATCACGTATCCGCCGCCGGCGGCGGACACGTTGTTCTGCCAGGCAGCTCCGACCGTTACGGCCGCCGGTACATCGTGACCTCGATCCTTCTGCGGGACAGCGTGGATCTGCACTTTGAGGACGGCGCCGTTCTCTGGCAGTCCCAGCGCCGGGATGAGTACCCCTACCAGCCTGCCGTCGGGCATGACGGTGTGATCCCCGGCGTCAACTGGACGCACAACCTGCACGTTTCCAATCTGCCGCTCGTGCAGGGTGCCAACATCTCACACATCAAGATCACGGGGCACGGCAGCATCCGGATGCTGGATACCGGCTCCGAGGAGGGCGTGGATATGCCCGGCTATGCCGCCGGATGCTACCGCCGTATCCACTGCATCCCGCTGGGGCTGTTCTGCTGTAACGATGTCGAAACGCGGGATTTTGAAATCATCCGCTCCAACAACTACAACACCGAGTACAGCCACTGCTGCCGCGTGTATATCGCCAATGTCCGCCTGCATGAGGTCAAGTGCGTCAGCGGCGACGGCTTCGGCGTGGCTGGCTCACACGGCGTGCGGGTCAACCGCTGCTTCCTGCAATCCAACGATGACGGCGTGGTCATGTCCTGCCATTACTTCGACCCGCGCGGCATCCTGTGGTGGACGAACCTCCGGGGCTACGACAACAGCTGCCGGGATATCACCGTCCTGCATTCCTACATCAACTCCGGCGGCGGCAAGGCGCTTGCCTTCATCACGTGGGGCACCAGCGACCCCATCCAGGAGAACGAGGAGGTCAGCGGCGTGTACGCCACCGACAACTACCTGACCTCGGTCAATCCGGTCGGCACATGGCCCGACAACCCCTACAACGGCAAACAGCCCTTTGACAACTCCGAGACCGATGACTACTCGCCGGTCAAGGATGTACGCATCGTGGGCAACCGGTACGCCGGAAACTGCACGCTGGGACCCATCCGGGCGACCAACGTGCTGACCGACTGCGGTGTCTGCTCGACCTCGGATTTCCGCAACGGCGACTTCACGCTGGGCGGCATGGCGAACTGGACGATGTGGCGGAACGATGCGCCGGATTCGGTCGGCACCGTTATATACGCCGACAAGGAGAAGGGGCGCATCTGCCACTTTGAGCGGGGCGACGTCGCCGCCGCGCAGGGACTGCGGCTGGAGGCGGGACAGCACATCTTCCGCTGTGAGCTGCTGACGGGCGCGGGCGGCGCGGAGCTGTTCGTGGCACGCATCCCGGCGCTGGGTACGCCCGGCGGCGATACGCCCTACGCTATGGGTGAGGTGCTGGCAAGCCGCCGGGCGGTCTGCACGCGCCCGACGGTCGTGTCGCTGTCCTTTGAACTGACCGATGAGGTGAGCGATGTGTTCGTAGGTCTGCGGCGCCCGGCAGAGGGCGTGTCGGCGCAGGACTGCGCGGCACAGGACTACGCGGCGGAGGACTGCGCTGTGTTCGACGCCTGCACGATGGAAAGCCATGTGGACCGTGACGCCATTGCCGCACGCCGCCGGGAGCGGTTCCTTGCCGCTGTCGAGCAGGACTTTGATACGACCGGCTTCTGCGTGGACGGGAAGGAAGGCAAGCTGTACCTCCGGACAACCGCCGGACGGGAAGGCGAGCCGGACGGGCGGCGCTACCTGCCCGCACGCCGGGAATGCGACGTGTTCACGCTGAACAGCGCGGTGCAGTCGAACGCCTACGACACCGCCGCCGGGCGGTGCGGCTTCGGCTACCGCTTCGGCATCCGGGACGGCGGCAGGTACTATACCGAGCTGTGCTTCAATGTGGTGGAGCGCACGCTGACGCTGACCGATGTCAGCCCGGACGGGGAGACTGTCCTGTACCGGCGCACGAATTTCTTCTTCACCTCCTCGGACTTCCACATCTTCAGGATGGATGTCTGCCGGGATACAGTCGCCATCTGGATAGACGGCTCGCTGTACGCGACGGTGCCGCATACCGCCTGCATGGGCGGCGTGGCGGCGTTCTACACGGATATGGACGCGTCGATCTCGGGACTGACGCTGGAATAAGTCTTACCGCCGGGGCGGGGGATATCTGTTGAGGCAGGTATCCGCCGCCCCGCGGGGCGTTGCCCCGGCGGTCATTGCGGAGATTTTTACTATGTGGCTTGTATTTGCACTGCTGTCTGCCGTATTTGCGGCACTCACATCCATCCTGGCAAAGGTAGGCATCAACGGCGTGAACTCCAACCTTGCAACCGCCCTCCGGACGGTTGTCGTGCTGGTCATGGCGTGGGGGATGGTCTTTGTCACCAACGCGCAGGGCGGGATCACGGACATCAGCCGGAAAAGCTGGGTGTTCCTCATCCTTTCCGGGCTGGCAACGGGCGCCTCGTGGCTGTGCTATTACTATGCATTGCAGACCGGGGAAGCCTCCCGGGTTGTCCCGGTGGACAAGCTGAGCGTGGTCATCACGCTGGTGCTGGCTTTCGTTTTCCTGCACGAGAAGTTTACGGTACACTCGCTGATAGGCTGCATCCTGATCGGTGCGGGCACATTGCTGATGGTTCTGTGAACCCCGGCTCGGAAGCCCCGGGGAAGCAGGCAGAATCCATAGATCGGAAAGGAAACATACCATGACAGAAGATGAAAAGCGCCGCGCCGGCGTCCTGTTCTTTCCCGGCGACCCGGAGCTGAAGGAAATCAAGCGCCGCACGCATAATCTGAATCTTGACTACAACGCGACCTATGAGGATGAAGTAATCGGTTGAGCCTACCCCTTCCAAGTCGTTGCCCCTTTTCCGCAGGAAGTATAATTTTACAAAAAAAGTATAATATTTATATTTACAAAAATGATTCATAAAAAGTTTTAGATTTTTGATGGAACGACAGCTGATCCCGTGATACAATACAGACAGATATGTAAGGAGGTGTAAGCGATGGCACGGAATAAACTGGTAGCCCCTGTTGTAAAATGGGTAGGCGGGAAACGCCAGCTTTTGGACGAAATCACACCGCTACTTCCCAAACGGATAACATCATATTGTGAACCGTTTTTAGGCGGTGGGGCTGTCCTCTTTTCAATACAACCCGCAAAAGCAATCGTCAATGATTTGAACGAGGACTTGGTAATTGTTTATGAGGTTATCAGGGACGATGTTGAGCCTTTGATAGCATCTCTAAAACGGCACGAGAACACCTCTGAATATTTTTATACAATCCGAGATATGGACAGGGATAGAGATTCATACCGTGCATTGTCAAAAGTTGAAAAGGCATCTAGACTGATTTATTTGAACAAGACGTGCTTTAACGGTTTATTCCGAGTTAATTCGTCCGGGGAGTTTAATTCGCCCTTTGGTCATTACAAAAATCCTAATATTGTGAACGAGCCTGTTTTGAGGGCGGTAAATAAGTATCTTAACTCTGGCAATATTGTTTTCTATAGTGAGGATTTTGCGGAAACATTAAAGCGAGTTGGTAAAGGCTGTTTTGTTTATCTTGATCCGCCGTATGATCCTGTTTCAGACACGGCAAGTTTCACAGGCTATAATAAAGGCGGTTTTGACCGCAGTGAGCAAGTTCGTTTGAAGCGGTGCTGTGATGAATTAAATAAACGCGGCGTGAAGTTCATGCTTTCCAATTCCTCAACGGAATTTATCAAGGATTTGTACCAGGACTATCATATCATTACAGTGAAGGCAAAGAGAGCCATCAATTCAGACACCCGCAAACGCGGAGCAATCGAGGAGGTGCTTGTCACTAATTATGACAATGAATGACGCTGCGTGGCAGATCCTATTTGACAAATACAATATTCTTGATGCCGTACACAATCAAGGTGAGTTCTTTATTTCTGCCAGCCAAATAAAAGAGTTCCGTGAACCGAGACTTATGACCAAGTTTGATCACAAGGTCCATCTGCCAGCAATTTTTGCGAGAAATAATTTGGCAATCCTGCCTGTGACACGCGGTGACTATGTTATCTCTTCTTTTTCGGCGTATAAAGAGTTTGAGGCTCCTTCCGACGATGTTCAAAGAATCTCTATCCCTGCCCACATTCAAAGTCTAATGCCGCAGTTCCTTGTCAGCGAAACCATTGCCCTGAACTGTGCAAACGCTTGTGGCATTTTGAGTGATTTTCTTGAAGATGATGAACTTGTACCGACAGTCAGCGGACGTATGAGTTCAGGGGATTTTGACTTTAACATTGATACAAACTCTGGCACACAGAACATTGCCGTAAGTAACGCGCAAATGGAGATAGATGCAGCTTACGAAGGAATACAGTATCTCTCTTTGTTTGAAGCGAAAAGGGAGTTATCTGACGATTTTTTAGTTCGGCAGCTTTATTATCCATACCGTGTATGGAGCAATCGAGTGACGAAACCTGTAAAGCCGGTATTCCTGATTTTTTCAAATGGTGTTTTCAATCTCTATCAGTACCAGTTCAGTGATCCACAAAGCTATAATTCCCTCCAGCTTGTGAAGCAGAAAAACTATGTCATAGCAACAGAGATTTGTTTAGCGGACATAGAAAATCTGTTAAGGAATGTTGTAGAAGTTCAAGAACCTGAAATTTCGTTCCCACAGGCAAACAGCATGACAAGAATTATCAACCTTGTTGAGCTTTTGTGCGAGAAACCGATGACCAAGCAGGACATCACGACTGAGTACGCTTTCGATGAACGTCAGACGAATTATTATACTGATGCAGGGCGGTATTTAGGCTTGATTGATAAAGGTCATGACGATGACAGAAATATCTTGTTCCAACTGTCTCCGCAAGGGAGATATATCATGGGGCTTGAATATAAAGCGCGCCAACTTGCTCTCGCTTCCCAAATACTATCGCATAAAGTGTTCCGTGAGGCAATGAAATTACACTTGCGGCGTGGTGAAATGCCGGATGCACGGACTATCATCCGGATTATGAAAAACGCATCGCTATATAACGTGGAAGCGGACAGTACTTATTTCCGACGTTCTTCAACCGTCGTCGGTTGGGTGAATTGGATTTTAAGCATCATTGATGACTGAATACATCATTTTGGAAAAGAGGCATTACGTGACATACCATGACAGAAGATGAAAAGCGCCGCGCCGGCGTCCTGTTCTTTCCCGGCGACCCGGAGCTGAAGGAAATCAAGCGCCGCACGCATAATCTGAATCTTGACTACAACGCGACCTATGAGGACGAAGTGGAAAAGCGCGCCGCCATTCTGGCGGAGATACTGGGCGACTTGGGCGAGGGGAGCTTTTTTCAGGGGCCCATCACGTTTCATTACGGCAAGCACACCCACATCGGCAAGCGCTTTTTCGGCAATTTCAATCTGACCGTGCAGGATGATGCCGATGTGTACATCGGGGACGACTGCAACTTCGGACCCAACGTGACCATTGTGACGCCCCTGCACCCGATGGTGGCGGCGGAGCGAACCCGTCTCCGGACGGCAGACGGAACCGAGCGGCGGCTGTGCTGGGCGCGCCCGGTGCGCATCGGGAATCAGTGCTGGTTCGGCGCCGGGGTGACCGTCTGTCCCGGCGTCACGGTGGGGGACGGCTGTGTGATCGGGGCGGGCAGTGTCGTGACGCGGGACATTCCTGCGAACAGCTTTGCCGCCGGCGTACCCTGCCGCGTCATCCGCCCCATCACCGAGGCGGACAGCATGAAGTACAGACCGGACATTCTGGCGGACAACACCGTGCCGGAGCCTCCGCCCGCCGCCGATTGATTCATAGTGCCACGCGCCAAAAGCCCGCCATGCAGCGAATGCCGCATGACGGGCTCAATTTTTGGGGGTTGACAGTTGGAGTGGGTAACTTACGGTTTACAATGGTACAGCCGAATGCTGTACCGGGGGTTCAGGAAACGCGAACCGGCGGGGAAAGGCGCACCAACGGCACGCTCCATTCCGCTCCCGTCGGCGTTCCCTTTTATTTACTCTTTGATTGAAATGTGGTAGGAAATCATGGCGTCCGCGTCAGTTCCCGACGGTGTGAAGCAGACGGTAAGCACTTTACCGGACTGCATATCCCATTCCGCCAGCACCGAACCGGAACCGATATCACGCTGCGGGCGTCCAAGAAGTGCCACGACTTCGGTAAACGTCATGCCCACCTCGAGCTCCTCTGCCTGATCCTCCCCTATGCCGCCGTTCTGCGCTGCGCAGAGCCATGTGGCGGGGTTGTTCTTATCGAAAGGAATTTCGGCAGAGCAGGCATGCTCCGAAACCTCCCCGTAGGAAGCAGAAGCTCCTGAGTCGGACGTTTTGCAAGCGCCCGTGGCTGACGCACAAATCACAACCAGTGCTATAACAGCTAAAGTTAATATTTTCGTTTTGCGCTTGTTCATGATATATCTCCAATCTTTATGTTCGACACCACAAAGCCTGCTTCGGTGCTTGCGTACACAAAAGTATACAAAACACCGCTTTCTGAATAGTATTGCTGCACAATCGTTCCACTCCCTATATCAATCCCCCTGTTATTGAGCATTCAAATGACATCATAATAGTGCCGCGCGACGGGCTCAATTTTTAGGGTGTTGAAAACTCAGCGTTCCGCTTAGCTGATAGCCGAGGTAATAGCGGTATAATTCTGCGAATTGACAGCGTGTGCGAACTGCGTTTTGTTGATAACGAAATCATACCCGCCGACTGTTCTTGACGTGCAGAACAGATACTCGCCATCAATCGCCAGAGAACATCCGCCATCTACCACAGGAATTCCGTTGTACTGCTCGTACAGACCTGCCGCCTGCAGCGCATCGTACTGTTCGTTCTCCCGGTAACCGGCAATACCGCCTATTACGCAGATTTTAATCTCCCCGGAGTTATCGCCCTTATAGCTCTTCAATACATCAACCGTGTACACAGTGTACAGCATACAGTCGGTTTTGCCCGATGCGGCAGAACTATCCGCTGTTCCGGTTTTCATATTGACAATCTCAAAGCTGATACTCTTGACCTTCCCGGTGTATATATTGGAGGAGGCTGTCACGATTTCCGCGGCGGTGTTATATACGGGCCAATTCGGCGACTGGGTAATCATCGGATGCTCCGTTTCTGTCGATACGACCAAGTCATTGGGAAACTGGTTGTTGATTGCCTCGTTGCATCCTGCAAAACACGCTGTCATAATCAGGGAGAGCATTATCGCCAAAAACCGTTTCATGTAGATTCTCCTTAACTTTAAGAACAGGTAGGTTTTGCGTTCATGAAATGCCGTCTGTTCACCTTAGATACACGAGAAGGGTAACTGCCTCCGCTACGCTTTTTGCCGAAGTGTCTTTGGGAGTCAGCGTAACGGAAACACTGTATTCCAGCGCATACGTCCCATCGGACAATTTTACAAACCGCTTTCCTTCCTCGCTCCAGGAATACGTATACTTGTCGTTTATCGAATCATATATGCTCCCGATTTTCGCCTCAATATCGGCGGTAATTGCCCGATTGTCCGCCTCAGACGGAGCATGGAACTTCTCAAATTCGTTCAGCGTGCTGAAATCGTGAGAGATAACGTCTCCGTACACCGTCACACCGAGGAATGCCGAATCGGACGTTTTGATTCCGTCAACGAGATGAACGTATTCAAAGCTATAGATGGCTTTGTATTCGGGGATTTCCAGATAGTCCGCACGAACCAACGAGTACTTGTCTGCATCGGCATACTGACGAAGATATTGCAATGCAATTTCTTCGCACTGCTCCTTTGTCAGCTCGGCAGACTGTGTATGCTGTGCAGAATACTTGAGGTTGGTGTAGGAATAATTGTCAACCACTCCGGTTTTTTCGTTTACTCCGAACCGCACCATCGTGCCATCGTTCGAGGATTCATAGCAATTTACCTCGCTGTTGAACAGATAGCCCTTTTTTGATGTTGTATATTCGCCGGAAACTGCTTTTCCTTCAATGATATATGAGTCAATGCCATTAGAATTCGAGAGCATTATTGCTGAAAGACGTCTTATGTGGGGGCTCCTTAAGAACAGATAGGATTTGCGTTCATGAAATGCTGTCTGTTCATCTTATTTCCGGCGCTGCATCGGGACCACCTCTTTCTTTAGCCTTGTTCTATAAAGGAAAACGCTTACCGAACCGTGTTATACGCTGTGCTATATATGCTACGTCAGTAGTATATCACGTGAATTGCCGATTGTCAACTGTCAGCAAGATTTGTATACAACTCGTATACAAAAAGTTTGCAATTTGGCGCTCTTTTCCACTGCCTGCGTGGCTTTCTGCCCTATCCCCCGCCCCGCGCCCTTGCCTTGCCGGGACGCCGCCCTCCCCCCGCCGGGGTACTTGCCCCGCAGGTTCAGCCCGTGCCGCTTCCGGCTCAGGCGCGGGGATGCAAGGGGCGAAGCCCCTTGCAT
>CDZB01079891.1_pt1 | contig 21592 bp, 21 predicted proteins | sample 554961 | NCBI WGS metagenome assembly CDZB01 (sample SAMEA3182106, study PRJEB8094) | gut metagenome | biome: human; feature: gut; material: Stool; isolation source: human stools | place: Canada | collected 2013-02-26
TATGCGGGCATGGCGGAATTGGCAGACGCGCTAGATTCAGGTTCTAGTCGGGGCAACTCGGTGGAGGTTCAAGTCCTCTTGCCCGCACCACCTTTTCGAACGGAACGGTGCGGTTTTCCCTCTCGGTCTCCTCTTAATTTAATATGCGGGCATGGCGGAATTGGCAGACGCGCTAGATTCAGGTTCTAGTCGGGGCAACTCGGTGGAGGTTCAAGTCCTCTTGCCCGCACCACCAAAAAGCCTTGAAAACAATGAATTTTCAAGGTTTTTTTGGTTTTCTCTTTCTGCTCTTACACGGCGGTCGGGGGGATGCACCACCTATGGCGGTGCGTCTGCCGATTTTTTAATCAAACAGACTACTGTAAATTACTTTTCGCTTTTCTTCGGCATAACGGTAACGCTGTTTGAAGTCAGCGCGGAAGCGTTTCCGCCCTTATCATAAACCGTGATGACGATCTCGCAAATCCCCGCTTCATCCGGAACTATTACTGCTTTAAATGTCGATTGTCCCTTCTTTTCACTGATACGGAGCAGTTCTGCTTCCTTACCGTTTACCAGGACGGCGGCGACATCAAGGGAGACCCTGATCCGCACAACTACCTTTGTGCCGACAGTAGCCTCTGCCTTACCGATAATTGTTTCAAACAGTTCGGGAGTGAATACGGGAATTTCCTCGGGCGTCTGATCTTCCTTGCCGCCGAGCACCTGTATCACGCGGAAACCGACATCTTCATAGCCAAGTGAGGCATCTCTGCCTTCATCTCGGTACTCGGTACGGCAATCGGTTCTCGCCGTGTTCCATGCACCGCCCTTGACGCCGAGTGTAACGGCAGTCCCGTTGTTGTTTCTTTCGGTGGAAGTCCATTCCCAGACATTGCCCCAGAAATCAACGGCACCGTGCGCACCGCGCGTAACCTTTGCGTATTGTTCAACCGGCGTTCTGCCGTCATTGACACCGCAGTTGAAGTCCGCATCCTTCGGCATGTGACCCGCGGCAAGCTCCCATTCGCTCTCGGTGGGAAGGCGATAGAGATTTTCTGCGTCATTCGCTGTCAGCCAGCTGCAATAGGCTTCCGCGTCCGCCGCAGAGACAACATTGACCGGATAGTTTTCTTCCCCGGCAGGATAAGTGCCGTTGACCCAATTTGACGGAGCTTGGTGACCCGTCGCATCGACAAACGCCTTGTACTGCTCATTTGTTACCTGCGTGCGGCTGACATATATGTCAATCCCTGCGCCCATGACCGGAATGTATTCGTACATCGGCGCGTCCGCGATTTTCCATTTGAGAAGCCTTTCATCGGTAAAGCGCAGCATGGTGGAGTTGATCCTGTCCCAATAGGTCAGATACATTTCATCCACGATCTCCTGCATCTCGGCAACCTTCGCGTCCCCGCCGGGTTTGCCCTGCGTTTCGGCTTTCAGCTCGGCGAGCTTTGCTTCCTTGCGGACAAGCACTGCGTCATAATTGCGAATGACAGCGGCACGGAGGTTTTCGTAGTTTTCGTCGCTCGGCTCTCTCTGATAGAGCGAGATCAAACGCTTTGTTTCCTCGTCAAGCTCCGGCTGCTCCTTTTCGATAAAGTCGCTGTGTTCAAACATATTCATGCCGTCGTCATCACTTGCTGCAAATACCGATATCGAAAGTACGGTATATGCCATCAGCACGGCAAGAGCGATACTGATGATACTGCGTAATTTTTTCATAAGATCACTCCTTTCGGTTTTTCGGAAAAGGCTCAGTTACCTTTCTGTTCTCCGTTTTTAAGCCCGTTCTTCAGCCCGTTTTTGAATCCAGATTTTGCACCGCCGGCAAGTCCGTTCTTGAGACCGTTCTTTGTGCCTTCCTTGAGACCCTGCTTAGTGCCGTCTTTCAGCCCTTCCTTAAGTCCCTCTTTCAGACCGTTTTTAAGCCCTTCTTCGAGTACGGTAACGGTTTCTGTCTCGGGTTCTTTTGTGTCAACTTCTGTGTTTTCCGTAGCGAATACGCCAAACGAAAGTGCCGAGCATACGCAAAGAGCCGCAAGAGTCGTTCCTATGATTTTTGTGAATTTCATGGTAAATACCTCGTTTCTTAAATTTTATTATGAAAGAAACAGCAGCGCGCTTTGCTTTTTCTTATCAACAAATTCAGTCGGCTTTATCTGTAAGCCAGCTTATGAGATCAATATCTTTATCAAGGTAAGTCAGCGACGGCACCGTAAAGTGATCCGCATCGCCGAAAATTGTGATTCCGGCATTTCCTCCGGCTTCTTTCAAAGCCGCGACAAATTCCATCGAGGAATCGGGCGGCACAATCGTATCGGCTGAGCCGACAAACGCCCATACGGGGATATTTTTCAGTTTTTCTATATATTCAGGTTGCACCCGGACGCTTCCCGAAAGCGGAGCAATCCTTGCAAACAATGTGGGATACAAAAGTGCGAAGTTCCATGTGCCCGTACCGCCCATACTGTGACCGGTGAGCGAAATGTTTTCTTCGTCAATGCCGAATTTCGATACTGTCACCTGTATCAACTCGTATACTGCCGCCGCTCCGTTTGCCCAGCCCTTCTGCGAGGACGGAAGTTGCGGTATGATGACATAAGCCCGCACATCGCTGAGCTGACCGTCGCGCAGGTATTTCGGAAAACCGTCGACCGCGGTAATCAGCTCAAGATCATCGCCTTTGCCGCTTCCGCCGTGCAGATAGACGATGAGCGGCATATTTTCTGTCGGATCAGACGGTATGTAGAGCCAATATTTCAGTTCACCGAGCGAATTTGTTTTGATACTGCACGCGTGGAAGGAAGATGCCGCTGCCGGCTTATCTTCGGGTTTCGTGTCTTCCGTGCTTTCTTCCGAAGTTTCTGGGATCTCCGTATTTTCCGTTATTTCTTCTGTACGCTGCTTGGGAGTGCTTCCTTCCGTGTTCGGCGTCTGTCCGCTTCCGCATCCCGAAAAAACGGTGATAACGGTAGCTGTCATCAGCACGGCAAGTAACATGGCAATGGTTCGTTTCATAAAAAGCACTCCTTTTTCTCCGCTATTTCAGTGTAGCGGTTATTTTTATTCTGTCGGGCTTTGTCAGCTCAAAGCTCAGTTTTCCTTTGTGATTTTCCGCAACGGCTTTTGCAATCGAAAGTCCGATGCCGAAGCCTTTGGTTTTATCGGAGGTGTCGGCACGGTAAAATCTGCCGGACAGCTTTCCGATATTTTCTTCGCTGATGCCGACCGCATCGTTTTCGGTGCTGATTTTTACACCGTGTCCCTCGGTGGAGAGCGTCAGCCGGACGCTTCCCCCGGCGGGGCTGTATTTGAAGGCATTGTCAAGCAATACCGTAAGAAGCTCGCGTATCGCTTTTTCGTCACCGCAATAGGAAATCCCGCCGTCTATTGAGACATCAAAGCGTTTTCCGGTGTTTTCAGCCACGGAACGGAAAGAACTTGCCACATCCTCTGCCACATCGGATATGGGGAAAATGATTTTTTTCATTTTCTCGTCCTGCTCCTCCGCACGGGCAAGATAGACGAGCCTGTGCGTCAGCTCGGTCATCTCCGCAGTTTGCTTCATAATGTCCGTGAGCCACTCGTTCTCTCCGATTTCGGACTCAAGTAGTTGTGCGTCGGCGTTTATTACCGTCAGCGGTGTTTTCAGCCCGTGGCTTGCCGAGGTGATAAATTCTTTCTGCTTCTGCCGATTTCTTACGAGAGGCGCAACCACGGTTCCCGATATCGCCGTCAGCAGTACCGCCATGACCGCAATACCCGAAAGCGAGATCAGGATCAGCGATCTTGCGTTGCTTCTGAAGGATTCTGTCGCCACGATACGCGAGAGGAATGTGATCTTAATGATGCCGGCTTCATGACGGACAAGATAACGATATCCTTCAATGTACCCTTTTTCACTTTTGTCGGCAATCACTTTTTTTGCAAGCTCTGTGGCAAGCGGACGGGTAACGAGAGAGGTGTGTTCAAGGTCAAAATCAAACGATCTTGCCTCAAGGTCAAATGTCACTTTGAAATATCTTGCGTCATCGGCTTCCGCCGCGGTTTCCAGGGATTTTATGATGGTGTCCGCCCGCAGCGTCATCTGTCGGTAGCTTCTGCAAATGCTGAATGTGACAATTGCCGTTTGCAGGATAATCAATGCAAGAACGGAGAGCAACACAAATCTGATCTGAAGGCGGCGTTTCAGTCTGTTTTTCATCTCTTGCCCTCCAGAATGTAGCCCGCACCGCGTTTGGTGTCAATGCGGATATCGGCGCCGATGGCTTCGAGCTTGCGGCGAAGGTAGGAGATGTAAGTCCAAACCGTGTTGTCCTCAGCGCGGCTGTCGGGATCCCATATATTTTCAAGAAAGCGAGACGAAGAGATCACCGTTTCGGGATTGCGCATGAGAAGGAGCATCGTCTGATATTCCTTATTTGCCAACTTGTAGCTTCCGCCGGGTGCCGACAGCTCAAACGACTGCGTATTCAGCGTCACATTTCCGAAAGACAGCATATTGTTCTGTTGAACCTCGGTCTTTCTCGTCAGCACCCGAAGTCTTGCGAGAAATTCGCGCATATCGAAGGGCTTTGTCAGATAGTCGTTCGCTCCGGCATCAAGCCCCGCGACCTTATCGTCAATTTCGGATTTCGCGGTCAGAAGCAGAACCGGCGTCGTGTTGTGTTCGGCTCTCGCCCGTGACAGCACGCTCACACCATCTGCCACGGGCATCATAATGTCAAGAACCGCAGCATCATAATAGCCGCTTTGCAGATAAGCAAGGGCGTCACCGCCATTATCGACCGCATCCACGGAATAATTGTTTTTCTGAAGTATCGAGGTCAGCGCCCGACGAAGCGAGCTGTCATCCTCGGCAATCAGTATTTTCATATACTTTCCTTTCCGCCCGGATCGTTGCTTTGCTTTCTGTGACATCATTTTATCGCGTCAACCTCAATCGGGGCTCAAAGATTTTTTGTTTTTTGAAAATATTTTCTTTTTTTCATTATACCATAATCGAATTGATTTTTCAATTTGCTTTTGCATACTGCCAACAGGCGCAAATCCGTTTTTTGGCGGATTTGCGCCTGTTAAGTTTTGCTTTTCAGTTTGCAGCAAAGGCTTTCGCGGTAAGTGCGCCGTCCTCGTCGTAAAGGTCAAGGTGACTGCTGAAGGCGGCTTTGAGATCGATGTTGATCGACAGCTTTCCGTCGCTCTCGTGAATCACGATATTGTCAACGAGCAACCGCAGGTTGTTGTCGCTGACCGCACCGTCCTTTATAATGCCGTCAAGGATATCAATACTGCTTTTCATTTCGGCTTTTCGCTTGCGGATGGTCGTATCATAATCACGGATGGCCTCAATTTCCGCTGTCAGACTTTTGATCTCCGCCTCGCATTTTTCAAGCATACCCGTATAAATATCAGCATGTTCACGGTCGCGGATGCGCTCTAATAAGATCTGCTCCTGATCGTTTTTGCGCCGTGCCAGCTGTTCGGTCAGGTTTTTTATCCGCTTCTCGGAGGTGTTTTTCTTTGCAAGCCAGCTTTTTACATCGGTTTCAATCGTCCGGTAGTTGGTTTCGGCTTCTTCCTTGATCGACAACAGCTCGTCATAAATCAGCTTGTCAAGCGTCGACTCATCAATCCGGTGTGCAGTGCAGTTTTCTTTGCCGTAACGATGATAGCCGTTGCAGGTATATTCATAGCGCACGCTGTCCTTCCACACCCGTCTTCGGCAGACAAAGGAGGAGCCGCAGTCCCCGCACTTGATCAGCCCCGTATAGCGGTGGTGCGGCGCGTTCTGTCCGGCGCGGACATTGCGCTCCACATTGTCGCGGAGTAAAAATTGTGCCTGCTCCCATATCTCTCTTGATACGATAGCAGGCACAAAGTTTTCATGCCGGTAGTGTTCTTCCTCCGGCAGTTCCTTGCGGATATGATTGATCTTGCTGGTGTAGGATCGGTGGCAGACGAGAGTTCCGCAGTAAAATTCATTTTGCAGAACACGCTTAATTCCTGTGTTCTCCCACAGGAAGCGATGTGCGATTTCCGGCTTGTTATATCCGAGCTTCTTTCCGAGGAGCTTCTGCTGGTAATACCCCTGCGACTTGATGCCCTCGGCGTTGAGGATTTTGGCAATCGCCTTGATCCCATAGCCGGAGAGATACAGGTCAAAGATGCGGCGGACAATGGCGGCTTGTTCCTCGACGATGACAACCTCACCGGTGTTCTTGTCCTTGAAGTATCCCATCGGCGGGATCAGAACGATACCTTGCTTCTGCTTTTGCTTGTAGCCGGCACGGATTTTCTTGGAGATATCGCGGCAGTACATATCGTTGAAGATTCCCTTGAAGCCGACCATCAGCTCGTCATCCTCGTTGCTTGTGTCGATGTTTTCCGTCACCGACAGCACCCGCACATTGTGTTCCCGCAGGTAGTCAATGAAGAGTGCCGTCTGCGTTTTGTGTCTGCCGAGGCGGGAAAGATCTTTGACGATGACGGCATCAATCGTCTTTTTCTCCACCTCATCATAGATTTTTTCAATGCCCTCACGGTTGAAGTGCATCCCGCTGACATTGTCGTCAAAGGATTCTCCGACGACGGTATAGCCGTTGTTTTCCGCATATTCCACCAGAATATTTTTCTGATTGGTCAGTGAATTCAGTTCCTTGTCCTCGTCACGGGACAGGCGGTAGTAGAGCCATGTTCTCATATAAAGTCTCCTTTCTTACGCCGACTTTTCTTCGGCGTTCTTTTTGATTTCTTCTTTTGCCGTCAGAATTTCCACAGCAGGGGTGTCATCCGCAAGGTAATCGCGGATCACGGATTTCAGAAACGAATTGAATTGTTTGTCGTTTCCGGTGTACATAAAGCACACGCTTTCGATGACCGGTTCTTTTCTCTTTCCGCCCATAAACTCTCCTTTCTTTACAGAATCGGCTGAACTTAAGCGCAATTCCTTGTGATGCTCCCTCGGTGGTAGCACACACAATACCACAACGCATCTCACAAGTCCAGCCGCTTTTTTCAGAATTAGCAATTCAGACATATTGTTTTGTCATAAATAAAAGCCAAAGCTCTGATCTTCCTCCTGCGTACTGTACGCGGAATATTGAAGCAGTGCTTTGGGTTCGACCTTGATGCCGAGCATCTCTAGCTCCATGACGGTCAGCTTATCGATTTGATAGTCTTCGACAGGTGGTGTAAAGCGCCCTTCATACGGCATGGTCTCGAGCAGACTTTTCAGCAGCGAAAACAAACCTTCGCCCACTGTATAACCGTGTTTCTGATGCAGGCGGTTTTCAAACTGCTGATACTGCTCCGCAAGTCCCGACTCACAGCCGCCGAGAAGAAAATAAATCTCCAGATTTTTTCGCAGAAGCTGCTCGGCAAAGAGCTTGTTGTCACGGCATTTATGACCGTCCGGTGTGGTGAAGGTTATATACTTGTGTCCATCCTGCCAGTCCACCTTGTAGCCGTGCATCTCCATCTCGTAGATAAAATCTTCTTTGCAGGAGGTGCGGCAGGCAACGGAATATGCCTTGCGTCGCAGCAGGTCTTTCCACTTCGGCATCGAACCTAACGAAGATTTTGCTTCGGTTTCCGACAGCCCATACTCGCGGCAGAGCTGATTGGAATACTCCTTGACGCGGGCAAGATCATCGGCAGTCTGATGAAACTTCTTTCCGTTTTCCATGTTCACCGAGTTCATGACGAGATGATTGTGCAGATGATCGCGGTCGCAATGGGTTGCGACGACAATCTGATAGCCGGGAAAGTATTCGGCAAAGCGCAGACCGATTTCGTGCGCGGTCGCGGGGGTCAGCTTGTCATCGGGGCTGAACGATTGGACAATGTGGTAATATTGTCTGCCGTCGATCTTGCCGAATTTGTTTTTTACAAATCGGAATTCGTCAAGTGCAGACTCGGGCGTGCAATGGATTCCCGAAACCAATATGCCGTCCTCGGTCTTGTTTCGGTTCATGACATAGGGGAAAATGTTGTTCATCGGGCATCCCGAAGCAATGAATTTAACGATTGCCATACTTTTTGCACCTCCCGTTTGGTTTCTCCGAGGTCAACTGCCCGTACAAAGCCTGCGTTGACGGCACGGGTAAGCTGATTGAGATTGTTGCCGATGCGCTGAAGCTCGTGCGCAATTTCATCGGCTCCGTCGATGTTAACGATCTCCTTTTTGAAAATACAGTCGCGGACGAAGTCGCTGATCCGCCTGTAATGACCGTAGGAATGTTCCTCGATCCAGGTCTTTTCTTCCGGTGTAACGCGGAAGGAAACGATGATATTTTTGTTTTTATCTTTCACTGAAAGACTCCTTTCGTAAATAATTGATAGGGGTATGGGCTTAGCCCGATGCCTTTGGCGCCTGCCGTAATCGGCCGGCGTCATACAAAGGCGAAACTCGCAATAATCTGCAGCAATTTGAAAGTCTCATGCAGGGACGCAAGGGTCGCAAGGGACGAAAGATATGAGGGCAGAAGAAGTTGAGGCACTTGGGTCACTTGAGGCACTCTCTGTCGGTTGCGGTGACACATATTTCACGCGGATATACTTTTGACCGTTGCTTCGCCTGCTTTCAAAGTAGACACCGAGTGCCTCCATCTGAAACCGCCAGCGGTTCATCATCTGCTTCATCCCTTTGGCAGTTATCTCTCTGCAGAGCGTAGCTGACAATGCAGAGGCAAGGTCGGTGTTACTCCCATTGAAAAGGAGCGTTGCTTTCATCAGCGTGACCAATGCCGTCATCTCATCCGGCATGACAGTTTCGGGCATGGTCAGGCTGTCGGAGAGCAACTGCCATGTGCAGGTGACAGGTTCCATTTCCAGCTTCATCTTACGGTCGCGGATGTCCCGCCCCGAGGCATACAGCGTTGCACTGTTTTCGATGCGCTCATTCTTTTCGAGGACATAGATTGCGTCAACCGCGCCCGCAATTCCGGTACTGCCGGAGAGTTTATTGATAGGGTCTTTATCTCCCATCTTGCGCAGGTGATGCACCAGCAAAAGACAGATCTTCAGTTCCTCTGCCAAAGCACGGAGCGGTTGCAGTTCGGTATAATCGTTGCCGTAGGAGACATCCCCTGTCGGAGTACGAATCAGTTGGAAGGTGTCGATGGCGACGAAAGTGACAGCGGGATGTTCGTGTTTGAATTTCCGAATCCAATCGCACACACCGCTTTCGATAGAAGTGCTGCCGGTGGCAAAGTACAATCCGGGCGGCACATCGTCCGTAATGGTATTGAGCCGTTCCTGAATCCGGCGTTCGGAATCTTCCAGGCAGAGGTACAGCGTTTCTCCCTTTATAACAGGTAGATTCCAGAGTGATTCACCTCGTGCGATGTGGACGCAGAGGTCAAGCACAAGCCAGGACTTCCCGACCTTGGGAGAGCCGCCGAGGATACACAGCCCCTGCGGCAATAAGGTTTCGACGCAAAACTTCGCAGGCGGAAGTCTTTTGTCCATGAGTGTTTCACCGTCGATAACGGTAAGCATTTGTTTTTTCAAGCGTTATGCTCCTTTCGTGATTTCCGCACACAGCGTTTGTGTGCGGTTGATTTTCTTTGCGGGACAAGTTCCCGCAGGTCTTCTTTTCTCGCCACACAGGGCGAATTCGGCGGTGCTACGCCGCTGTTCTTCGCATAGGCATCTCTCCTTTCTCGTTGCATATGGGAGTAGTTTTTATAAATACAAGGCAAAAGAAAAAGATCTGCACCGGAAAGGTGCAGATCAAAATTTGTTATATGCGGCTCCTTCATCGGGATTCCCCGACTGCCGCACCGACCGGAAAGACTGATGCTTTGCAAGAGGAAGTTTACAAAGCCTCAGCCTTCCGATCTGACTGTCCCCGGTATGTTCCTATGCTGATATCAGCACGTTTTACATGGATACTTCCGACTCGCTTGCCGGTTCCCATCGGAGCGTGATCATCACGCCTTCCTCCTCGGCACGAGGCACCACCCTCGCTGTTATGGCAAGTTCCGTATCCCGTATGCTCCCGGGGCATGGATATTCAATTGTCACCGTTATTCGGCGAAAAGGACTGCATTGCAGCGTCCTCTATAGATACCCCGACACGAAACAAAAGAAATGTTCCTGTCCTCGGAAAAAATTTTTAGATTTCTTCGGACAACAAAAAAGCCCCTCGGATTTTTCACTCCGAAGGGCAGGAAAAGGATGTATTCAGTTGTCGGAATCTACGCAGAAGTCGATCAGTGCCTTTCTCATCTTTTCCATGCGCTTTGTCACCGCGCTATGTGTTTTGTAGCCAAGGCGTTCGGCAATTTCTGCTTGCGTCAGTCCTTGCTTGCGCATCAGATAAATTTCACGGTCTGTACCATTCAGCGTGTCAAGAAATTGATTTTCCAGCCTGTCATATTCCTCATCAGTTGTTTCAAACATATTATGACCTTCCTCAAGAGCGGAAGGATCAGAGATCGCAAGTTCATCAAGCGACAGCGGTGCGCCGAGCTTCGTTCGCGTATGATTCCATTTTCGGTCAAAGTCGATCTTGTCGTGGTTGTCGGCAACGCTCTTGTTGAAATCCGAGTGAGAAGCATGCTTCCGTGCCACGCCGGCAATTTCCGGCACCTGTTGAGCCAACGCCAATGCCTGTATCATGGATTCCATATACATTTGTGCAGCGGCATCCACGACGGTGTGAATTTCTTCCTCCGTCAGTTCCTCCACCGGCTTTTTCAAAGAGTTTGCAAGGCTTGTAAACCCTGCATCCAATACCGGCTGCAGTTGCGCAAAGAAGGTGTCCAGGATGGCATCGAATTTTTGCGTATCGCTTATGATGTCGGCAACCTGCCCGGCAATATAATCACCATTTGCATCCGACAGGCATCGGAGCGGATAACTTTCGGAGTAATTCTTCTTACGATATTTCACACCGATAGCAGACAGTTGGTCGATCCATGCCAAGGCACAGAACTTCTTAGCTTTGGCAAACATCCGGTCCCGTTCGGGGGTGCTGTTTGAAGCATCATAGCCAACAATATGCCCGGTGAAATCGTGAGATTGATAGTATTCTTTCAGTTTCTCTGTGGCATCTGAATCAAAATATCCGCGTTGTTCGTTATGGTTCATACTATTCCTTTTGCTTCGTTCTCTCAAAACATCAATTGCTTGTTAATCCTACGTTTTTGTTATTCATATATTCACATAATAATTTCGTGTCAATAACAGCTAATTTCTTCAGACATAAAAGACATATCCACTTTGATATCAAACACTAAATGGCATTTCATTCAGAGCTCTAGCTTTCAAAAAAGGATATCGACCATTACGCAAATTGTGTTCATATTCGTGTTTGTGGTATAGCGATGCACACATCCAACAACCGATGAAGATATGAAATTTGAGTCAATATATCTATCGCATCTTGTTCATTCACATCCCAGTGGATTCTTAGCTCGTGTGCAGTAACATTTCTGACCATGTGAATTACACCACAGAGCAATTCCTTAAGACCGTTTTGCTGATTTTGCTCACTGCTTGTACGCAAAGAATTGTAGGCAATGTACGGCTTCTTAATAGAAAAAGCTGTTTGAAATAGTTCTGTTCCGTCTAAAGATAATCCAGACATTGTTCTTACTCGCTCGCATAGGCTTTTTGCAGCCTCCTGAACTGCGTGGAAATAATCTTGTGCCAACAATTCATCACGGCAACATTTCAGCACTTCTGAATGTGCACCATAGCCAGTCAACTTCTTACGCAACTCTTGTGTCCGCCGCTGAATTTCACCAAGGCTTTGGGCTTTGGAGACCGAATAGAACTGACCATCATCTTTTATCTCAACACCTGTGAGCATCAAGACCTTATTAAGTTCAAACTGCATCTGGCGGTATCGTTCTGGATTGGTTAATCCTTGGGCGGGTTCCATACAATGCTGGATAAATCGAAAAACAATATTAGTTGAACCGCTTCCATTTACAGCAGTGCAAAAGGCATTATATAGACGTTTCCACTTTGTTAGTCCGGGATCCGGATCATCTATATGACACTGTGCAAGGAGATGCCCAAGCTCGGAACCCGTAAATCCGGTGTTAGTATCACCCATGATGTGCGCTATTTGCTCAATCTGATTTGGTGTTAACTGTGGTAGTGCCATCAACAATTTCCTTCCTAATAAAGCTTATACCCGCTTGCTTCATTGATCTCCACTGACCAGATAAGGTTCCATAAGTTAAAGCTTCGTAGCAAAACAGCCAGTAACGATCCATATCTGTGCTTTTTAATTCCATTGCCACTGCATTAAGAGGCTTTACCTGCGTTGACTTTCGTTCCCAATGATTCTGCTTCATAAAGTAAATCCATGTCATAGTCAGCAGCAGACAATCTCTACTCTTAATTATGTAATCCTGCTCTTTGACATAGTCGCTTTCAAATTCATTAAGTGTAAAATTGAAGCGAATTGCGTAATAAATCGAGTAACATAAGCTTTCATAATCATTTACACTCACTGCATTCCTGTAAATTGTATCCGAAAAAGCCTTAATACTACTCGCATCAACTCTATATGGAACGAACACGAACTCTTCCATCAAATGCAATAAATATGGATACAATACTGCCATGTGCATAAATCGTTTTGCTGCCAGCTTTTTCCCGTTTTCAGAAAGATTTGCCCCCTTTAACTTTTTGATAGCATAGTTAATAATCGCAAAATCTCCTGTATCTGTTGCAAGATTTAAAGCTGTATCAATATACATGTTAACTTGCGGATATTCCACCATTCCAGATGCTCCCGTTTTGGGCAAATCGCTTAGTTGATGTTTCCAGTTTTTCTCTATACCAATTGGAAGTTCAATTATTCTGGTCTTTTTATGATTCATGGGCAAATCGAATTCAAGAAGAACTTCTTCGAGATCCTTCAGAAATCGCTGCGCTTCATCATGACTGCAAACATAACAATCATAGTCATCTATGTTTCTAACATAGCGGTATCCCTTGTCGTAGAGCTTTTGGTCAATCACAGTCAGAATAATCTCCGAAAGTAGATTTGATGCATGCGGTCCTATAAGAAGCCCGTGCGTTTCTCCATTGCGCATATCTGAACATGTTTTATCAATCCTGTTATACCAAGTATCTTTATGAACGTTTTGCTTTGCTTCTGATCTTCCAGCCAATGCCCAGGGTATTGAATGTGTGTAAATGCTGGGGAAACATGTAGAAATATCAGCCTTAACAAGAAGCCGGCTTGTGCCTTTATCGTGTATCAGTAGATCGAGCTCCGGGTTGCCGTCTTCTCGCCAATTTTTATAATTCATTTCAAAGATACGCTTTCGATTATGCTCTTTGCGAATGTGAATTCGGCTGACTCGGTATTTTTGTTTCTCCGTCTGCGAATGAAAATGAGCACATATTTTATCCCAATTTTCTCTGAGTTCAAAGCATACTCTTTGGTATTTAAAAGGATTTGGAATTCCCATAATTCGAGGGATGTTGATGTTACGCATCACGCGAAATGATATATATTCATTCCACCCTGCTTCAAAAGGGTGGGAGACGGTTTTACAATAATCAAAAAAAGGTACAGCAGTAAATACAGGCGGAAGCTTTTCAGCGAAGAAGCCATATGCAAGAAGACCTTCGTAAAGCTCATCGGCAGATAGTTCATCCATATAATCCGTATATTTCTTTTCCACTGATATGTTAACCTCCTTTTCTTTATGCATAGTTTATTTCTCGCAATGATTCACATTATTCTATTCGATGGAGATCGTACTATCTGTAAATGAAGCTGGATAGGACATTGGCATCATGTGGTTCTTAAACACAACCATATACGCATATACAGTTCCTTCTCCAAACCGATCATGCAACAGAGTTCTGCCATCGGGGCTAAAACTGACCTCGTCAGGCAAAGAACGCAAATATGGAAATTCAACCGTTTTTGCAGGACATTCAGGGAAATTCGCCTCAATCGCAACAACCTGTCCCTCGCCAAATGTTACATGACGAACAATAGCACCAGCGGGAACGAGAGGCACTTCATCAGTTTTACACATAACAATTCCGCTTGCAATCTCTTTTGCCTTTTCGGAAACAGTTGTGTCAATATACTTTTTCCAAATAGGAGCTTCTATTATGTCCCTACGGGATTCACATTTGACGATCAAATCTCTGAGTTTTTCTGGTGTTGCCTTGTTAGCCTCGAACATTGCTACAAAGTATTTCTGAAACTGTGCCAAGGTAAGAGGAATAATATCAAGCCGTTGCTTTACATCACCCTTCGCATACCAAACACCATGTCGGAAAGTCTCGGCTGTATTGGTATCAATGCGAACTGCAATAAACATTCCGTATACAGGCTTGTCATACTTCAAGACGGCATCTGATACATGGCGTCTGACTGGTTCGCCTTCCATCGCCTCCTGGCGAGAAGATGTAGACATTGTAACCTCAGTTAAGATGGTGAAGTCACTAAATTCACAGTACAAATCACCTTTGCCACCACCCGCGGCAGATACCGGCATAAAATCAGAATCCAGTTTAAAACCACGAACTTCATATGGCTTATTGACCATATGATCAATCGCCAATGCAGCACGCCATAATGTCCATTCAAGATAAGCCGGCGTTTCGTCTTTTGGAACTTCTATAGCATTATCTTCATCGTATACCAGTTTTCCTCCGCCCTTAATCAACAGCGTCATGTAATCACGGATTTCCTCCCACTGATTGCGCTGATCGTTGGCATACTGGATTTCGTCCGTTTGTGCAAGAATGCTTTCAAGTCGCTGTCTTGCAATATTGATTTCGGCTGATGTATTCAACGGCAAGTCGGAAATGTCAAACAGGATATGCCGTTCTTTCATCTGTTTTATCAAATCGTCAAGCAACGATTTTGCAACTTCAAAATTATCTGTTGGCAACGGTGCACCATTGCAAAGCAATTTATACTGTTCAATAATTGGTTCTGCACTTGCCGTTGTTTTCGCAAGTTTTTCTGCCAAGACGTGCTTGGTAGGAACGATAATAAGACCTCTGCCTTTACGTTGAAGAACACCGGAAATCCGGAGATACCGCATATTCATATCGCTGTAATCCAAGAAATTTTCGGCTTTCTTATCGTAGTTTTTGCCTCTTTCTGCGATTTCCTTTTTGTCAAAGGGACGTTTAGCCGGTGCTGCGGCTCTACGTTCTCTCAAATCGAGGATGTTATCGACAACTTTACTCAGATCATAGCTCGGATTGGTGGTATGTCCCCAAAGGGCGAATTCAATTCTGCTGAGTTCAGAAGAACCCGTTCTTTTCTCCAACTCAAGCATGATTGCCAAAAGCCATCTCAAAGGAGAGAAATATTGTTTCCCGTCTGGCATGGGAAATTGTTCAACGCTCATTGCCCGAAGATAGCATTCTTGTACGGCAGGATATGTATCAGCTTTCAAGAAAGAGCGTCCGAAAGGAGTGATGTCATCAAGTGTTCCCAGATCTTCTTGGGCACCATCTTTCTTTTGGATCTGAGGATAAATCAAACCGTTCTTTGCAAACATAAGCCGCCATTTTCGCGCATGGCTTCCTGAACTGTCTTTGCCTTCTTCATTTTGAATAATGCCTTTTTCGTCAAGCAAATTCATAAATCCAAGTTCATTGTCGCGTCCGTGAAGGTTTCCGACAAAAGCCGAGCTAGCAAATACAGAAAATCCCTCTTGAATACGATTTGGATTGCGAAGACCGGTATTACCCACAAGCCATATTTTGATTTGTTCACTCATATCGCAACCTCCAATCAATATCCAACAAACAAATACTCTTGTACAGAATTTCGATGAGTTTTTGCTTCACTTTGATTTCCGAAAGAATATTTATAGTCAATCGGAATAACTTCCACATGTTCTTTATACTTTGCCATAATAGCAACCATTTCATCTTGTGTGGGTTGGCTATTGGAAGAATAAGAAACAACTAATATACTGTTTGCAAATTTCTTGAACAACTTATCAAACGCGTCTGTAGCGCCTTTCCTTGTGGAAAACGGAGTGGGATAAGACTTAAATTTCTTCGTTTGAGTATGCTCCTGAATTTCTACACCTTTCCAATCACGAGCAAGTCCCTCAACAAAGTGATATCTTCGGACATACTCGTTATCAGACAATGGGGAGTAATACGGAGGGTCGATATATACCAAATCCGCATTATCCACTCTTAAATCCATTGCATCACCATATTTGGAGCAGTTGATTTTGCCATTATCGAACACAGCTTTATTCACTGCTTCAACGGCTTCAAGAAACTGCTGAGAGAGAGTTTTTTTCAGGTCTCGACGCCCATCATCATACCTATGCCCTGTATAGGTAAAGATGCCACGAGGACGCTTCTTGATACAAGCTCGAATAAGCGCCGTCATTGCAATAGCCCGCTTATACTGATCCTTCATTGCTGCAATATTTGTGCGTAGTGTATCAATCAGATCGTTTTCTTCGTCAGAGTAGTATAGTCCTTTGAAAGTATCTGCAACAAAATGATCCGATTCTTTACGTCCATCAAGCAACGTCTTAGCTTCATCTAACGGCAACGTAACGCTATTGTTTTCCACCATTGCTTTAGTAAATATCGCAGACATAGCCATGTAGTCATTACTGATAACTGCTTTCCCTTGTGCTTTGAGCATATAACCAACAACACCAGAACCGGAGAACAAGTCAACAACAGTATTTACATTAAACTGAGCAACTACAGACCATATTTCGGAAAGCAATTTGCTTTTTGAACCCATGAAACGAGTAGGAGGATATGAAGATACTTGTTGCGGCATTGGCTGCGGGTTAAGTTTTACCAAGGTCGGCTGTTTGGGCGGAATTGTCACAATGACATCCTCGCCTTTTCTTGTACTGCCATTGCAGGAAATATGTCGCTTGGTTTGGATCACATCAATGGTAAACGGAGCATACAATTCGTGAACCAATGGATGATTTGAATTTGTCAAAATGATGTGACAGCCACGCTCATGCAGGCGCATAATAATTTTTGCTAATTCAACGTGATCTTCTTCATAGAACTGTTCTTTTGTATATCGCTTAAAATCGGCATATTCTGAGATCGGAAGATACGGAGGGTCAAGAAATACAAAGTCCCCCGGCTGTGCATAATGATCTAACACAAGAAGATAATCTCCACAAAGGATTTCAGCCTTTTTTAATGCTTCAGATGCGGCTTTCAAGCCATCTTCGTCACAAATCTTGGGATTTGCATATTTGCCGTACGGAACATTAAACTTGCCTTGCTTATTTACACGGTATAGGCCATTGAAGCACGTTCTGTTCAAGAAGATTGTACGTGCTGCTGCTTCTGCTTTAGGTAACTGCGTCCATTCCTGTTCTCTTACAGCATAAAACATTTCTGAAGTATTTTCGTATTTTCTCAAATACCGAATGACTTCATCAATGTTTGCAGCCACTTCTCGATACATATTAATAAGTTCGGGGTTGCTGTCCGCGATAATTGCGTTTTTCGGTTGCAGGGCAAAGAACATTGCGCCGCCGCCAAAGAAAGGCTCAATGTATTTCCCGTAAGAGGAAGGCACTTTAGGTAAAAGATCATTCAGCATTTGCGTTTTACCGCCTGCCCATTTCAAAATCGGCTTTACCTGAACTGTCCTTTTCTTATCGACAATATGATCAGCCAAGGTGCTTTCCTCCTTTACTTTGATTGTGTATCTGCCGTGAGTTCCATAATATCACCTATATCACATTGCAGGGCAGTACATATTTTCACAAGGACATCGGTCGTAACATTTTCGTTCTTGCCGAGTTTTGCCATTGATGCATGACTTATACCCGCAGCAACACATAAATCCTTTTTCTTCATATCTCGATCTATTAGAATCTTCCAAAGCTTTTTATAGCTCACAGCCATATTACTTCAACACTCCAATATAAGAATTATCCAAACGCAGAATTTAGCTCAGCGAACGCTGAAGCAATGATAGTATACCATATTTTTTTGCTTTTTGCAATATAAAAACAGAAAAGAGCACAGAAAGCAGAGCAAAAAAGGTGTTCCCGTCAATAGATTCTTACATTGGAGCCATCTTCTCCTTTCAATTATCCGAAATCATGTTGTATAAAATGAAATCTAACGGTTGCAATTCTCACGATTTTATGGTACACTATATTCAGATAAAATGCACGAGCGTGGGGACTTGTCACCGAGGTGTCATTACCATCAGGTTCTAGTCGGGGCAACTCGGTGGAGGTTCAAGTCCTCTTGCCCGCACCACCAAAAAGCCTTGAAAACACTGAGTTTTCAAGGCTTTTTGCTTTTTATTTTCCGTTGTCACACGGCGGTCGGGGGGGCGGCGTGTTTATGATGTCAAATCGACAAACCGGAATTTGTTTTATAGAGGTCTTTGCAAATACACCATGTCTACAAGGTGTACACCACACTCATATATCGGGTGATCATAATGATCAGTAAAGAAATTTGGCACGATATGCGAGCGTACAAAGCCACATTTTTCATAAAAGGGTATCGTCAACGGGCTGTCGCCGGTTCCCACTTGCAGTATCGAAAATTGTCCGCGGTATTTTTCAACAAGAAATTCAATCAGTGCTTGGGCATAACCTTTTCGCTGAAATGGGGGAACAGTAGCGATATTCTTAATTTCAAGTATTCCATTCCCTTCGTCCGTTACGACACACTCGCATTTTACTCCGTCATCATCAAGAACATACATTTTTCCTTTATAGAGATAACGGTCAACCATATCTTCCTGCTCATCCGCCAACAGGAGCAAATCAAGATATTGTTTTTTGTTTTCTGTAACTTCTACAATTCTCATCAATCACACCTGCAAATTCCGATTTATCGATATCTTATCCTTGTTCTTTTATATACATTTCAAACTGCCCCCGCATAGCTTGCAGGCGTTTGGTCACGGCGCTGTGCGTCTTATAACCGAGTGCCTCTGCAATTTCCTCAGTTGTGCGGGCGTATTTTTTTGTCATCGATGGCGGGGATGTTTCCGGTAAAATCATGCGTTTCATAATATGCCTGAAGCGCATCCCGAGTCTCTTTGTCGTATGGCATGGCGAGTCCTTCCACTACATATTTTTATAATCGTTCCCCCACTTTGCCATAGCATCCGCGCTTTTTCAAGCCCTTAGCCAAGGGTTACTTTTTTATTACCGAGACACAAAAAAGTGCGTACTTTACAAGCCCGAAAACCTGTTGTATACTGTTTTGGCAAGCAGGGGAACGGATCCGCCCCAAAGCAAAAATCAAGGAAAAAAGATAAAGCAGGAGATCATGTGCTCGGCGGTTCAGTCCGGTATCCCCGCATGTGCCAGGAACTTTTTATCCGACTGTATCGCATGCGTTACAAACTTTCCGTCGCAAAACAGCGCGTAAGTTGTAACGGGGGTTGGCGCGCTCTGTGCCTCTTCTTTGCTCTCTATGTGAATGGTCTTTAGCGAAATGCCGTGTTCCTTTGCCGCTTCCCTTACTTTCGGCACCCAATAATAAGTAAACGGACACTGGTCGGTATAATATAGGACAAATCCGTCCTCGTTTAGCGTCGGATGCTTTGCGCATTCTCTGAATTTTGGCGGCTCGGCGTTCGGCACAATGGGCAAATACATAAGGTTAATCCCGCAATCGGACACATCTGCGACGGAAAAGCCCTTGTACTCCATATATTTCGGATCGGAAAGAAATTCCCTCTTGCGTCCTTCGGCAGATAGGATGCAGACGCCTTTTTTACCTTGAGCTACGGCGTCATTTATGCACTCGTTCAAAAGGTCGTTGGAATATCCGTGCCCTTTCATAGAACCCGCAATCCACAGGCAGTTGATATAGATGTAACCGTCTGCTTCAATGGGTACCCATGCGCTTTCAGCCGGAATATACTCGATAAAGCACTTGCCGCGTTCCTCGCTTCGATAAAAAACAAGTCCCTCGTCTAAACGCTGTTTGAGCCATTCCTTTTTGGCGAGGCTCTGCTTGCCCGACATGGCACAGCAGATGTGCTCCCTGTCGATGTTTTCCTTCGTAATACGGATGTAATTCATATTTTTTCCTCGCATGTTGCAAACGATACTTATCTCACCGCGACATTTCTTCCCGCGCCGCCAATATCGCGCATTTATACACGCGATCCAAATGGCAATTTGGGGGTTTCTCTTTCTGTTGTTACACAGTGGTCGGGGGATGCACCACCTGAGAGTTCACTTCCAAAAGGTGATATGGCGGTGGGTTTGTTATTTCTTTCATTGACGAACTTAATTTCGCTTTTGATCATCCTCGCCGTGAATTCGTGCGTTCATTTTCTTGATGCGCCTCTTCCAAAGCAGATACTGTGAAATCCAGACCGCCGCAAAAATCATCACGAAGATTCCCACATAAGAAAGAACACCGATAATTGAGTGCTTCATCCAATTAGCAAAATAAGCAATCGGCAGCATGACCACGCTGATAACCAAAAAGTATACGCCGCTTTGCTTTGCAAGGCTCCATGAATCAATTTCCCAAATCACGGACGCCATCGCAAATCCCCCACCAAGGATGGCGCACAGGATCGTCTGCAAAATAACTGCATTCAGTTGGTTCCCCATCGTTTGGATCAGTTCCGGCGTGACAGGGTAAAAAGAGCCGTCTCCGATGCAGATGGAGATCAGCAGCGTAATGACAAACCCGATGGCGATTCCGACGGGCAGTCCGAACAATCCGCGCAAAATCACTTTCTTTTTCATTTTTACCACCTCATAATCCCAATAATTGTTTGATTTTAGCAACATACCGCCTGGAAACATAAGTAACCGTTCCGTTTGAGAGAGAAACGCATATAGTTCCCGTAAAGCTCAGATCGAAGCCCCTGACTTTTTTCAGGTTAATAATCTCGCTGTTTGATATGCGCACGAAGGAAGCGTTCGCAAGACGTTGCTCCGCTTCGTACAGCCGCAGGCGGAGCAGAAATGCGTCGTTTTTCGTTTCGGCATAGACCTTGCCGCCAGAAGCATAGATCCTATCAATCTCGTTTGGCTCCAGCACGGTCACCTGTTCATCCCGAAACCCCGCAAGCACCTCCGATGGCTCCACCGAAAGCTTCTTTATAATTTCGTTAATCTTGTCGGTGACCCTGTCTGTCACGATGACGATTTTCGGTTCGGTGCAGCTCTCATCAATTTTGATCTCAATCTTCAATCCTGTTCCCTCCTTTCTGCGGTTACAGTATAAAGGATCGGGAAGAGAAATTCCACAATTTCCCGATAGGTGGTTGTTATTGCCTCACAGATGGTAAACAAAAGCAAACAGCTTATGAATTTTTGCGTTTCATAGTGGTGATTATTCTTTCCGGAATCAATTATACCATTTTTTCGGCTGTTTTTCAAGTCGTTATGCTTGCAATGCTCACGGTTTCATGTTATTGAACCGATAGCAAAAAGGGCAGGCATTTTGCCTGTTCTTTGGGCGCGGCATCCGCCGAACTTGTTTCTTAATTGTGAATTTCGCGCGTCTCCTCTTGACAGGCGCCACAGACTGTGCTATAATGATTTAGTCGCGGGGTGTGGCACAGCTTGGTAGTGCGCTTGGTTCGGGACCAAGAGGCCGCAGGTTCGAATCCTGTCACTCCGACCACATACGAATAATCCGAACA
>CDZB01043041.1_pt1 | contig 21499 bp, 19 predicted proteins | sample 554961 | NCBI WGS metagenome assembly CDZB01 (sample SAMEA3182106, study PRJEB8094) | gut metagenome | biome: human; feature: gut; material: Stool; isolation source: human stools | place: Canada | collected 2013-02-26
AAAAAGCGCGCCGCAAAGGGCAGAGCCCTCAAATCACGGAAAACCGCAGGCGTCAGCTCGCCGAGGTTTTCGTGAGCCAAACAGCTCAAATCATTTTTCGTGAACAAAAAACATTTACAAATGCAGCACCCTCGCCTTGATCTCCTTCGTTTTGCCGAGGTTCCAGAAGTTTTCGCCGAGGTATCCGCAGGTACGGCGCGTCACGTTCATCTTGCGGTGGTCTTTATTGTGGCAGTTGGGGCATTCCCACTCGTTATCGTCGTTGATGATGATCTCCCCGTCCCAGCCGCAGACGTGGCAGTAGTCGCTCTTCGTGTTGAATTCGGCGTACTGAATGTTGTCGTAGATGAAGCGCACGACTTCCTGCATCGCCTCGAGGTTGTTCTGCATGTTGGGTATTTCGACGTACGAAATGCATCCGCCCGAAGAAATGCGCTGGAACTGCGCCTCAAAGGAAAATTTGGAGAACGCGTCGATATGTTCGCGCACGTCCACGTGGTAGGAATTGGTGTAATAGCCCTTGTCGGTGACGTCCTCGATCGTGCCGAAGCGCTCTTTGTCGATGCGCGCGAAGCGGTAGCACAGCGACTCCGCAGGCGTGCCGTACAGCGCAAAGCCGAGCCCCGTTTCCTTTTTCCACTGATCGGTCTTATCGCGCATGTGCTGCATGACGCGCAGGGCGAATTCCTCGCCGACGGGATCCGTCTGCGGAACGCCCTTCATCAGTTTGGTCACTTCGTACAGCCCGATATAGCCGAGCGACAGCGTGGAATATCCGTTGAAGAGCAGTTTGTCGATCGTCTCCCCCTTATCGAGGCGGGCGATCGCGCCGTATTGCCAATGAATGGGCGAAACGTCGGACTTCGTTCCGAGCAGCGCGCGGTGGCGGCACATGAGCGCCTCCCGGCAGAGGTCGAGCCTTTCGTCGAACAGTTTCCAGAATTTATCCTCGTCGCCCTTGGCGATGATGCCGATCTGCGGCAGGTTGATGGAAACGACGCCCTGATTAAAACGTCCTTCGAATTTGTACTTGCCGTTTTCGTCTTTCCACGGGGAAAGGAAGGAACGGCAGCCCATCGGGCTGAACACGTTGCCTTCGTAGATCTCGCGCATCTTTTTGGCGGAGATATAGTCGGGATAGAGGCGCTTGGAAGAGCATTTTACGGCGAGTTCCGTCACGTAATCGTACTTGCCGCCTTTGAGACAGTTGATCTCGTCGAGCACGTACACGAGTTTGGGGAAAGCGGGCGTAATGTAGACGCCCTTTTCGTTCTTGATGCCCTCGTAACGCTGGCGAAGGATCTCGGTGACGATCTGCGCGTTCTCTTCGAGGTACTCGTCGTCTTTATCGAGGTACAAAAAGAGGGTGACGAAGGGAGACTGCCCGTTGGTCGTCATGAGAGTATTGATCTGGTACTGAATGGTCTGCACGCCGCTTTTGAGTTCGTCCTGAATGCGGTCGTCGACGAGTTTTTTGATCTCCTTGTCCGAAAGTTCGGGGCAGGCCTTGCGGAAATGATCTTCGAATTTCACGCGACTCTTGCGCAGATATTTGCCGAGGTGGCGCATATCCACCGACTGTCCGCCGTACTGCGAGCAGGCAACCGCCGCGATGATCTGCGTGACCACCGTGCAGGCGACCTGAAAGCTTTTGGGGCTTTCGATCATCTTGCCGTTCATGACGGTGCCGTTGTCGAGCATGTCCTCGATGTTGATGAGACAGCAGTTGAATATCGGCTGCACGAAATAGTCCGCGTCGTGGAAGTGCAGGATGCCTTCGTCGTGCGCTTTGGAGATCTTTTCGGGCAGGAGAATACGGCGGGTGAGGTCTTTGGACACTTCCCCCGCGATGAGGTCGCGCTGGGTCGCCGCCGCGAGCGCGTTTTTGTTGGAGTTTTCCTCCATGACGTCTTTATTGGAATTACTGATGAGACTTAAAATGGCCTCGTCCGTCGTGTTCGCCTTGCGAACCAGCGCGCGGTTGTAGCGGTAGATGATGTACGTCTTGGCGAGTTCGTAATGCCCCTGCTCCATCAGCTTGCGCTCGATGATGTCCTGAATATCCTCGACGAGCATCCTCTTTTTCTTTTTCCCCTCAATATAAAGGAGGATATCCTCCACTTCCCGATCGGAAGCCCTCTCGCTTTCCTCCATTTCGGCGTTCGCCTTGCCGATCGCGACCGCGATCTTGTTCCTGTCGTAATCGGCGACTGCGCCGTCCCTCTTGATCACCTGCATCGTAAAAATTCTCCCTGTTTTTGATTCGCTATACTATTATAGCACGTTCGGCAAAAAAAACTGTCGCTTTTGCAACAGTTTAATCCTGAACACAATATATTGTATATTTTTCACAAAAATCATTCTAAATATGGAGAATTCGTCCGCCCATGCAAACGGCGCTCATCCGCCGATGACGCCGAACGGTTTGACGCCCTCCGCTTCCGCCGTGACGGTGATCACGATCTTCCCGTTCCGCTCCGCCCTGAAAGAAATTCCGCCCGAAAGGACGAAAAATTCGGATAAAGTCTTTTCGATCTCCCTTGCGGCGATCCGTTCGCACTCTGCGGGCAAAACGGCGTTTTCGCGCGCGAGAACGTCCATCGCGCGGCGCGCGCTGTCGGTAAGCCTTCGCATTTTCACCTCCGTACCCCGCTGCGCGGAGCGTTACAGATTTTTTTTGAGGCTCCTCCGGATGCTTCCGAAAAAGCCGCCGTATCTCCCCGCCGCGTTGTAAATGCGGCGCGTGCCCTTCATCACGTTGCCCGCAAGGAGGCGGAACGCCTTCTTCGCGCCCCCGCCCGCTCGTTCGCCCAAGTACACCCCGTCGTCCTCCGGAATCACCCCGAGAAGGGGCGTTTTCAGGATATCCGAAATTTCCCTCGGGGAAAGCACGTCGCCGTCCGCGATCATGTCTCCCCGCGCCATGTTGACGACGAGGTCGACGCTTTTGAGCCGATAACTTTTCAGCACCGAGATCGCCTTATCCGCGTCGCGCAGGGCGGAAACGTGCGGCGTGGTGACGACGATCGCCTCCTCCGCGGACGCCACGGCGCGGTGAAACCCCGCCTCGATCCCCGCAGGGCAGTCGATGAGGATATAATCGAAGGCGTGCGAAAGATTGTCCAGGATCAGGCGCACCGCCTGCGGCGATATGTATTTGTTCGGGTCGCTGTGGTTGGACGCGAGAATAAAGAGGTTGGGAAAATCGGGATGACGGACGAGAGCCTGCTTCGCGCGGCAGCGCCCCTCGATCGCGTCTACGATGTCGTAATGGATGAGCCCCTCCACCCCGCACACCACGTCAATATTGTTCAGCCCGAAATCGGTGTCGGCAAGCACCACCCGTTCGCCCGCTTCCGCCAGGCACATGCCCAGGCGCGCCGCAACGGTCGTTTTTCCGACGCCGCCCTTTCCGGACGTAAAAACGATTTTTCTCGCCAAAGCCTTTTTCTCCCGCCATTTTTTACCGTACGGTATTCTTTCACAAAGCATTATAACGCCGTTTTGCACGCGTCAAACGGCAAAAATGCGCGTTTTTTGTCTTGTTTTGAAAAAAACGTATGATAAAATCAATACTTTACGAAAGGGGCGGATAATTATTGCTGAAATATAAAATTTAAAATATCATAAATTATATCATTTGTCGGATTTTGTTTCATTTTATATATACGAATCCCCCAGCACCCTTTTAACTCGCCTTTTGTTACGCGAGTCAATTTTATGTCCAATTTTTTCGACAATTCACAATAGTTAGTGAGCTCACGAAAATCTTTTTTTAGGTCGACAATAATACTCCACATTTATTCTACGCAAGTTTGCAAATACCTTTTTTAAAATAAACGATCCTTGAAAAACTTATCGTTTTTCAAGGATCGTTTTGCCCGCAGCATTTTTCACCGCGAATCATGGTGGAGTAGGCGAGATTTGAACTCGCGTCTTACCGGATTGCCAAAAGGCTTTCTACACGCTTATGCCGCAATTATCTTACGGCATGCCCCTCTGCGGCCGAAAGAGCATACCGGCAGAAATCTGAAAGTCCGCCGCCTTGCCGACTTCACATCAAAACGGCAGTTCCCCGCCTGAATGACGCCCGCATCCTCCCGACGGGAAAGAGGTGCGGACGAACCGCTTAACTGTTGATTAAGCAGCCAACGCTACAGGAGCGTTGTAGTTTGCATTGTTATCTGCATTTAAATTTAAGCCGAATGTTTTATAGAGGCCACTCGTTCCTCTGCGTGCTTACCTTTTCGCGCACCGGCAATCGAAACCAGTGCTACCCCGTAAAAGAGCTTCGGCATCCGCCTCCGCCCCTATATTATATGATATTTTTCCGAAAAAATCAACTGTCGCCGGCAATTAAAATTTGAAAGGCGTGACCTGATAAACATAATAGTTGAGCCAGTTCGTATACAAAAGATTCGCCGCGCTCGTCCAGTTCACGTTGACGGCCGTGCAGGTTTCGTCCGCAAAATAGTTGCACGGCGGCTTGATCGGCAGCCCTTTGGACAAATCGCGCTCATACTCCGTTTTCAAAGTATTGCGGTCATACTCCATATGCCCCATCATGAAAATCTTTCTGTTATCGCGCGATTTTGCGATCGACAGCCCCACACCTTCCGCTTCGCACAGAACGACGAGGTCTTTGACTTTTTCCACGTCCTCTTTATATACCGTCGTATGGCGGGAATGGGGAACATAGAACACGTCGTCTATACCCTTTAACAGCGGGTCGTGCTGTTCAAGGTATTTTTTATGCGGGAACACGCCGAACAGTTTTTCGGGTAAAAGATGTTTTTGTATGCCGTAATGGTAGTACAGCGCAGCCTGTGCGCCCCAGCAGATATAAATGGTGCTGGTCACCTTTTTATCGGCAAAGTCGAACAGTTTTTTCAGTTCTTCCCAATACGCGACCTCTTCGAAAGCCATCGTTTCGACGGGCGCGCCCGTGATGATCATACCGTCGAAGTGCTTGTCCTTTATATCGTCGAACTTTTTGTAAAAGCGTTCCAGATGCGCCGCCGCCGTGTTTTTGCTCTTATACGATTCGGTATAGACGAGCGTGACGTTGACCTGCAATGGCGAGTTGGAGAGAAGGCGCATGAACTGCGTTTCCGTTTCCACCTTGGTGGGCATGAGGTTGAGGATGGCGATCTCGAGCGGGCGGATGTCCTGCGAAAAAGCGCGCTCGTCGTTCATGACGAAAATGTTTTCCTCTTTCAAAACGGAAAATGCAGGTATATCCTGCGGTATAACGATAGGCATTTTGCTGTTTCTCTCCTTTGTGCCGAATTTAAATTACTGCATCGTTATGCGGGAATGAAACAAATCGTTTTCCCGTCCAGTTCTGCGACGATACGAAGGCTCTCTTCGCCGTTTTCCTGCTTGTCCGTCCCTAAATTCCAATAGAGCAGCCCGTCTCCGTCATTCAATGCGAGCATAACGGAATTTTTACCCGCGTTTTCGGCCGAATAACCGCCCTCTTTGACGACGGCGCCGTTATGATAAACTTTATAAAACGAGCCGTCGAATGTGCAGGAATACAAATTCTCCGTCACTTCTCGGCCTTGATAATCGTCCCCGACGGCATAATTGCTTTCGCCGTCGCCGAAATAAGAAAGTTTCCAGTTTCCGACTTCGGACGGGTTGTTTGCACAACCGGTAAAGCCCGATATGCCGAGCAGCGCCGCAATACACAAGGCAACCGCCGCGAACAGCTTTTTCTTCATACGCGCTTCACCATCCGTTTCCTTTGCCGCACCTTTATAAAAGGCGCGGCACGGTTATCTCCGATACGTTATGCTCAAACATGCGCCAAAGCCTGTTCGAGGTCGGCGATGATGTCGTCGGGATTTTCGATGCCGACGGAAAGGCGCACGAGGTTTTCGGGAACGCCTGCCTGCTCGAGTTCTTCTTTGGTGAGCTGGCGGTGCGTGGTGGATGCGGGATGCAGGACGCAGCTGCGCACGTCGGCAACGTGCGTTTCCTGCGTGATGAGTTTCAGCGCCTCCATGAACCTTGCCGCCTGCGATACGTCGCCCTTGATGCCGAAACTGAGCATGCCGCCCTGCCCGTCGGGCAGATATTTTTCCGCAAGTTTATGGTATTTGTTATCGGGCAGCGACGCGTGCCACACCCAATCGATCTTGGGATGCTTGGAAAGGTACGCAGCCACTTTTTTGGCATTGGAAGAGTGCCTTTCCATGCGGAGCGCGAGCGTATCCGCCCCCAGCCAGCTCAAAAAGGCGTTCTGCGGGCTCATGATTGCGCCCATGTCCCGCATCATCTGCGCGCGGCATTTGGTGGCGAACTGCGCCGCGGGCAGGTCGGCATACACGAGCCCGTGATAGCTTTCGTCAGGCTCGTTGAAAGACGCATAGCGGGTATTCCCCTTAAAATTGAAGTTGCCGCCGTCCACGATCATGCCGCCGAGCGCCGCCGCGTGGCCGTCCATGTATTTGCTCGTGGAATGGATGACGATGTTCGCCCCCCACTCGAACGGGCGGCACAAGATCGGCGTGGCAAGGGTGTTGTCCACAACGAACAGCACGCCGTATTTCTTGGATATCTTTGCAATTTTGTCAAAGTCGAGAATTTTGATGGCGGGGTTGGCGATCGTTTCGGTGAAAATGAATTTCGTCTTGTCGTCGATGAGCTTTTCGATCTCTTCCGCAGGCGCGTCGGGATCGAAAAATCGGGTCTCTATCCCCAGTTTGGGCAGAGTGACCGCAAACAGGTTGAATGTACCGCCGTAGATCGCGGAGGAAGAAACGATGTTGTCGCCCGCGCCGCAGACGGTGAAAGCCAACAGCGTGGACGCCGCCATGCCCGACGAACATCCGATGCCCGCCACGCCCCCTTCGAGTTCGGCGACCTTTCCTTCGAACGCCGCAACGGTGGGGTTTGCAAGGCGGGTATAAAAATAGCCGTCCGCCTTTAAGTCGAAAAGATCGGCCATGTCCTGCGTCTTTTCGTAAAAATAAGTGGTGCTCTGGCTGATGGGCGGAATGCGGCTCTCGCCCGTCTTGGGGCGATAGCCCCCCTGCACGCAGATCGTGTCCTTTTTGTAAGCCATAAATTTTATCTCCTTTATAAATGAAATGGTTGTCCGCTCTTCTCCGCGCCGAACGGCGCGGTTTTTTTACGCGCCCCGGGATGCGGGGTTTGCGTTCATTTGCCGCCGCAATCAGGCGTATTCCTTCATGTGCCGATCCGCCTCGCGCTTGAGATCCTTTTCTTTCAGGCTCTGCCTTTTGTCGTACGTGTGCTTGCCGCGGCAGAGCGCGACCTCGACTTTGATGAGAGAGTCCTTGAAATAGACCTTGAGAGGCACGAGGGTATACCCCTTTTCGTTGACTTTGCCGACGATTTTTGCGATCTCCGATTTGTGCAGAAGCAGTTTCCTGTCTCTCCGCGAATCGCGGGTGTTGAAAGCGCCGCTCCTGTCGTATACGGCGATGTGCATGTTTTTCAGCGTTACCTCGCCCTTGCGCACGAAACAGAACGAATCGCTCAGATTGCAGTTGCTCTTTCGTATGGATTTGACTTCGCTTCCCTCGAGCACGATGCCCGCCTCGAATTTTTCTTCGATGAAATATTCGAAGGAAGCGGATTTGTTGACCGCAACGATCTTCATTTCTTTATTCCTTTATGCGCGCGTACACGATGCTGTCGTAAAACGCGCCGTTTTTGAAAACGCTCTTTCTCTTTATGCCTTCTTTCGCGAAGCCGTTCTTTTCCAACACCCGGCATGACGCCGCGTTCGGCGCAAAAATTTCCGCATAAACGCGCACGATGTCCGTACTTTCAAACACCTCTTCGCAGGCGGTATGCACCGCATCCGTCATGATGCCCCTGCCCCAACAGGCGGGCGTAAGCCAATAGCCGATTTCGCCGCTCCTCTTGCAGACGTCTTGCCCGCGGATGACGGTGATGCCGCCCACGGCTTTTCCGCCGACGACGATCGCGCGGTAATATTCGCCGCGCTCCGTTTCGCCCTGCGCGAAAGCGATAAAATCTTCCGCATTCTTACGGGTATAAGGGTACGGAAAAGAATCCCGCAGAAAGCGGGCGACGCGCGCGTCGTTTGCGCTCTCGGTGACCGATCCGGCAAACGAAGGCCTCCATTTTTCCAATGAAAAATCCATAACGTCTCCTTCCGCCGCGCGAGTCTTATTATAACACATTTTCGCGGAAAGGGATAGCTTTTCGGGGGATTATTCTTCCGAAAGGATAAAATCGCACTTTCTCGCGCCGATGTCGCACGCGGCCACGACAATTTTTACGGCATCGCCGATCTTGAAGGCGCGGCGCTGCCCTTTGAGCGTATAATTTTTTTCGAGGAATACATAGTCGTCGGGCGGCAGATTCTCGATCTTGATGCGCCCTTCGACGGTGTTGGGAAGTTCCACGAACACCGCGAACGCCGTGACGCCCGAAACGACGCCCTCGAACGTTTCGCCGATGCGTGAACGCATATACCAAACTTTGTACAGTTCGTCTACGGCGCGCTCGGCGTCGTCCGCGCGGCGCTCCGTTTCCGAACAGTTCGCCGAGGCGCTGCCGACGAAGTTTTCAAACCGCTGCGCTTCCCCCGCCTGTCCGTCCAGCACGAGTTTAATGATGCGGTGGATGAGAAGGTCGGGATACCTGCGTATCGGCGAAGTGAAGTGGCAGTAACAATCGGACGCGAGCCCGAAGTGCCCGATGTTTTCGGCGCTGTATTTCGCCTTCGACATGGAGCGCAGCATGACGCGGTTCACAACGTGCCGCATGGGATCGTTCGACGCTTCCAGCCCGTCCAGAATTTTGCCGTATTCGCCCGGGCGCACGTTCTCGGGGCGGAACTTTGCCTTTATGCCCAATTCCGTCAGGTACGCCTTGAACGCCGCCGCCTTTTCTTCGGACGGCTTTTCGTGCACGCGGTAGACGAAAGGAAGTTCGTAAGCCGCCATAAATTCCGCGACCGTTTCGTTGGCGAGGATCATGAACTCTTCTATCATGCGGTGCGCGATCGTGCGCTCGTATTCGCAGACCTCTATCCCGCCGTCTGCCGAAAGCGTTATTTTCGCCTCTTTTACGTCGAGATCGACGCTCCCGCGCGCCCCGCGCTTTTGCATGAGGATCTCGGCAAGTTCCCTGCAATCTTCGAGCATGGTCACAAGTTGCGCATACCGTTCGCGCAAAACCGCGTCGCCGTCCAAGATTTTCGCTACGTCCGTATACGTCATGCGGCCGTGCGAACGGATGACGGACTGCACGATTTCGGGATCGGTCACCCTGCCCTTTTTGTCCGCTTTCATGATGCAGGAAAGGGTGAGCCTGTCTTCCCCTTCGCGCAGGGAGCATATCCCGTCGGAAAGCTCCACGGGCAGCATCGGAAGAACGCGGTCGGGGAAATACACGCTCGTGCCGCGCGCATACGCTTCTTTGTCGAGCGCGCCGCCGCGGCGCACATAGTGCGAAACGTCCGCGATGTGCACGCCGAGAATAAACCCGTCCTCAACGCGCTCGATACTGATCGCGTCGTCGAAGTCGCGCGCGTCCTCGCCGTCTACGGTTATGGTCAGAACATCTCTCAAATCTCTTCTGCCCGCGAGGGGCATCTTTTCCGCGCAAACCTTGCGCGCCTCGGAAAGCGCCTTTTGCGGGAAATCTTCCGCGAGGGAATAAGTCTTTATGAGCGCGTCCTCTTCGGCGGAAAGATCGCCGCTCTTGCCGAGCACTTCCGCGATCTCCCCTTCCGGCCGCCTGCCCTCGGGCCACGCGGTGATCTTCACGAACACCTTTTCGCCCGAAAAGGCGCGCTGTCTGCCGCCGACGATACGTATCTCGTCGTAATATTTTTTATCGTCGGGCAGGACGCAGCCGCCGCGTTCCTCCCTGTAGTACGTGCCCGTCAGTTCTTTGACCCCGCGGGAAAGGATGCTGTACACTTCCGCCTCGTCGCCGCGTTCGCCGCCGACGATTTTGGCAAAAACCGTGTCTTTATGCTGTGCTCCGTGCAGAGAGCGGTGCGGGATAAAGAGATCGCTTTCCCCGTCGCGGACGAGAAAGGCAAAGCCACGTTCGTTCCCGCTTAAAACCCCTTTGACGAGGGAAAGTTTTTCGGGAGATACGAATCTGCCCCTTTCGTCTCGCACGATATCGCCCGCCTGCAATAACTCTGCAAGCACGGCAGATACCGCCTCCCTGCCCGCACGCGAAGAAACGCCGAGAAGGCGGCAGATGTCGTTCGTCTTTTTATATTGAAATTCTCCGCTATTGAATTTTTCTCTGATCTCTCCGATCGCGGACATAACATTTTCTCCGAAAAAATTATAAAATAAGGCGGCTATCCTTGCGAACAGCCGCCATAAATACCTTTGATGAATGAGGTCAAGCCCCTACCCCGATCTGCAAAATGTAGAACGCGATCGCGAGCACCGCGAGCACAATGAGGGAAATGACCGTCCATCTCTTCATTTTGCTCTCGAAAGACCTGCCCTTGTTTTTACCGAAAAAGGTCTCGCTCGAACCGCCGAGCGCATCGATACCCGTAGAGTTGCCGGGCTGGATGAGCACGATGACGATCGCAACGACCGAGGCTACGAGCATCACGAGCAAAAGAATAAATCTGGCTATCGCATAAGGATTATAGTTGTCCAAAGGCGCCAATAAGTTTGACATCAAATACATCATGTCAGGCATTTGTATCACTCCGAAATTTCTTTTTTAACAGAATACCCGATAAGTATACCATACATCGGGGATTTTTTCAACCGTTTTTATATCCCGTTTGCAATATTTTTTTGCAAAAGCGGGCAATTTCAGCGTACGATGAGCGACTTTCCGGTCATTTCCGCGGGCACGGGCAGCCCCATCATGTCGAGAAGCGTCGGCGCGAGGTCCGCAAGCACGCCGCCTTCGCGCAGTTTGACGCCTTTCAGTTCGTCGCACACGAGCACGACGGGCACGGGGTTGGTCGTATGCGCGGTGAAAGGCGAACCGTCCTCCGCGATCATCTTGTCGGCGTTGCCGTGATCGGCGGTCAGCAGCGCGCCGCCGCCCATCGAAAGTATCTTTTTCAGCACTTTGTCCACGCATTCGTCCACCGCCGCGACGGCCTTTTCCGCCGCTTCCAGAACGCCCGTGTGCCCCACCATGTCGCAGTTGGCAAAATTCAAGATCATCACGTCGTATTCGCCCGTGGAAAGCTGTTCGAGCACCTTGTCGGTCACTTCGTATGCGCTCATTTCGGGCTTCAAGTCGTAAGTCGCGACCTTCGGGGACGGAATGAGCACGCGCACTTCGTTCGGGTTTGGCGCTTCCACGCCGCCGTTGAAGAAGAATGTGACGTGCGCATATTTTTCGGTCTCAGCGATGCGCAGCTGTTTTTTGCCGATGGACGCGAGATATTCGCCCAACGTGTTTTTCAGGCTCTGCGGCTTGAACGCGACCTGAACGTGTTTGAATGTCGCGTCGTACTGCGTGAAGCAGACGTAGAAAGGCGCGAGATAACCCGTCTTTCTTACAAAACCGTCGAAATCGGGCTCGGTGAAAGCGCGGGTGATCTCCCTGGCGCGGTCGGGGCGGAAGTTGAAGAAGATGATGCTGTCGCCCTCTTCCACGAGCGCAACGGGCTTCCCGTCCTTAACCACATTTGTAGGCAGGATAAACTCGTCCGTCACATCCTTTTTATAAGACTCTTCGATCGCTTCCGCGGCGTCTTCCGCCTGAATGCCGTTGCCGAGCGTGAGCATCTCGTAAGCTTTTACGACGCGTTCCCAGCGGTTGTCCCTGTCCATGGCATAGTATCTGCCGCAAACGGACGCCACCGTGCCGAAAGAGAGTTTGTCCATTTCCGCCTGCAGATCGCGCACAAAACCCGCGCCCGACGTGGGAGACACGTCTCTGCCGTCCATAAAGCAGTGCACATACGCGTTGTCAAGCCCCTGCTCCTTGCACATTTTCAAAAGCGCGTAAAGATGGGTGTTGTGGCTGTGCACGCCGCCGTCGGACAAAAGCCCCCAGACGTGCAGCTTTTTGCCCTTTTCTTTGGCGCTCTTCATTGCCGCGAGCAGCGCCTCGTTTTCAAAAAATTCGCCGTCCTGTATCTCTTTCGTGATTTTGGTAAGCTCCTGATAGACGATGCGGCCCGCGCCCATATTCAGATGCCCGACTTCGGAATTGCCCATCTGCCCGTCGGGAAGCCCGACGCTCATGCCGCTCGCGCCGAGCTGCGAAGAAGGATATTCCCTCTCGTACCGCTTTACGTTGGGGCTGCCCTCAAGTTCGATCGCATTGCCCGTTTTGTCGGGATTGATGCCGTAACCGTCCATAATGATGATCGCGTAAGGTTTTTTCATAAAGAACACCTCTTAAAATTCATTTCCGTACATTATTATATATTATCCCCCGCCATTTTGCAAGCGCGTAAAACCCTAATTTTTTGTGCGCAATTATTTTCTTCGGAAAGCGAGCCTCAAAATGTTTTCTTTTTTCATTTTTTGCTCACAAATAAAACCCCTTTTAATTGCTTGACAAAAAGTGAACAACGTGCTATGATGTATTAAACAAATGGGTGAATGAATTTATAAACAGCGTTATGGGTAAAGAGACTGTATTAGAAGAAATTCAACAGCGCCTGCGCGAAGCCATCCGCCAAAGCGGATTGAGCCAGAAAGCGATTGCGGAAAAAGTCGGCATACATCCGTCCACGGTAAACAAATATATCCGGGCGGACAAATTCCCGTCTATCGATACGTTTGCCATCCTGTGCAGAGTGTTGGGCATTTCATCGGATGTGATACTGGGGCTAGCTGAAACAGATGAGGGTTCTTTCAAACAATGATCGGTTAGCGGTCACCGGTGTATTGGGGCGCAAGCCCTAAAATTTACGCACCGCGTGTTTATACTTATATGTTTGCCAAAATTCTTAAAACCCTAAGAAAAGAAAACGGGACTACCCAGTGCGAGCTTGCGGATAAGCTCGGCGTAAAGCAGTCCACCGTCAGCAGTTGGGAGATCGGCCGTTCCAGGCCGACGTTCGAACAGGTCATCGAGATTTCGAATATTTTCAATTCCTCGACCGATTATCTGCTCGGCAAATCCGACGGCGACAATAACTATGTCTATACGGACAATAAAACGCTGCAGAATTTTTACGTCGATTTCAGCAAATTGAGCAAAGCGGAACAAACTTTCCTCGTCAAGGCGATCCACTGCTACGTCGAAAACAAATAAGTCCGTTTGCGCACGGAAGTTTTCCGTGCGCACCGTTACATAACGGTGGTTTTTCGGACAAAAATAGTTAATATAGTGAATTATTTCCAAAGTAAAATATTTCAGCCGCTCTCTTTCGGAGAACGGTTTTTTTTATTTTGCGTAAAAGCCCGCCCGACGCTTCGGCGCCGCCCCTGCAAGCCTCGGATTCGGGACACGCGTTCGGGACACGCAAAAGCCGCGGCGCAAAAACGCGCCGCGGCTTTTCGTTCAAAAATGATTCGATCACTTGTCGTAATTGACGATGAATGCAAAATCTTCCGCTTTCAAAGAAGCGCCGCCGATCAGACCGCCGTCGATTTCGGGCATTGCCATCAGCTCTTTGCAATTCTTCGCGTTCATGCTGCCGCCGTACTGGATGCGCACCTTTTCCGCACACTTGGGGCAGAAAACTTCGGCGCACTTTTTGCGGATGAAAGCGATCGTCTCGTTCGCCTGCTCCGCGGTCGCCGTCTTGCCGGTTCCGATCGCCCAGATCGGCTCGTATGCGATGACGATTTTGGAAATGTCGTCCAGCCCCTTGAAGCCTTCCTCGATCTGTACGGCAAGCACGCTCTCCGTTTTGCCCGTTTCGCGCTCTTCGAGGCTCTCGCCGATGCAGACGATCGGGGTAAGCCCCGCCGCGAGCGCCGCGTGCATGCGCTTGTTCACCGTTTCGTCCGTTTCGCCGAAATACTGACGGCGTTCGCTGTGACCGATGATGACGTATTCCACGCCGAACTCTTTGAGCATATCCGCAGAGATCTCGCCCGTGTAAGCGCCTTTCTCCGCAAAGTGGACGTTCTGCGCGCCCACATGGATATTGCTGCCCTTTGCCGCCGCGCTCACCGCGGGGATATCGGTAAACGGAACGCAGACCACCACGTCGCAGTTTGCGCCTTTCACGAGGGGTTTGAGTTCTTCGACGAGCGCCGCGCCCTCCGCAGCCGTCTTGTTCATCTTCCAGTTTCCTGCAATGATAGGTTTTCTCATCTTTCTGAATCCTTCCGTTTGATTTCTTTCGATAGCAAAATACAGGAAAGAGCGGCTTTTCTCCGCCCTTTCCCATCATTTTATTTTTTCAGTCTTTGTCGTTGAGGCAGGCGATGCCGGGGAGCACTTTGCCTTCGAACAATTCGAGGGAAGCGCCGCCGCCCGTGGAGATATGCGTCATCTTGTCCGCAAAGCCGAGCTGCTGCACCGCGGCCGCGCTGTCGCCGCCGCCGATGATGGTCGTGGCGCCTTTCGCCTCCGCCATCGCTTCCGCGATCGCGATCGTGCCCTTTGCGAGGATCGGGTTTTCGAACACACCCATGGGGCCGTTCCAGATGACCGTCTTTGCGCCCTTGATCGCGTCCGCGAAAAGTTTCCTCGTTTCTTCGCCGATGTCGAGCCCTTCCATATCCGCAGGGATCTCGCTGACTTTCACCGTCCTGACTTCGACGGGCGCGTCGATCGGGTTGGGGAACTCTTTGGTGATCACGGTGTCGATCGGCAGGAGCAGTTTTTTGCCCATGTCTTTGGCTTTCTGCATCATGTCTTTGCAGTAGCCGAGTTTATCGTCGTCGACGAGCGATTTGCCGATCTCGTACCCTTCCGCTTTGAGGAAAGTGTACGCCATGCCGCCGCCGATGATGAGCGTGTCGCATTTATTCAGAAGGTTGGAAATGACGTTGAGTTTGTCCGCGACTTTCGCGCCGCCGAGAACCGCAACGAAAGGACGGACGGGATGCTCGAGGCTGTCAGCCATGACTTCGAGCTCTTTCTGGATGAGGAAGCCGCAGACCGCCGTTTTGACGAGGCCGTATTCGACGATCGCCGCCGTGGAAGCGTGCGAGCGGTGTGCCGTGCCGAACGCGTCGTTGACGTACACGTCGCAGTAAGAAGCGAGCTTTTTGCAGAATTCGAGATCCCTGCCCTCTTCACCCGCATAGAAGCGCAGGTTTTCGAGAAGCACGCATTCGCCCTCTTTGCAGGCGGCGACTTTCGCCTCCGCGTCGGGGCCGGTAACGTCTTTCGCGAACGCCACTTTGCCGCCGAGCAGTTCGTTCAGCCTGTCCGCAACGGGTTTGAGCGTAAGTTTGACGGGATCGTTCTTTTTCGCCTTTTCGATATACTCTTCGGTCGCCTTTGCCTGTTCGTCCGCGGGAAGGGCTTCGACCGCCTTTTTCTCTTTTTTGTTAAGTTTGACTTTCGCGTCGAAAACATTGTGCGGCTTGCCCATATGCGAGCAAAGAATGACCTTTGCGCCGTGCTCCATCAGATATTTGATGGTGGGAAGCGCGCCCATGATGCGGTTTTCGTCGGTGATCTTGCCGTCCTTCATCGGCACGTTGAAATCGCACCTGACGAGAACGCGTTTGCCTTTTACGTCGACATCGGTAACAGACTTTTTGTTCATGACCTTATCTCCTTCGGTTTTTTATTTTTACCCTATATAATAATATACTTTTTTTCGGAATTTGTCAATGATTGCCTGCAATTTTTCCCCATGAAAATTCAGACTTTGCCCGTCAGTTTTCCGCGCAGTTTCCCCTCCGCATATCCGTTCTGCCGCCACGCCTCGTACACCGCGACCGCCACGGAATTGGAAAGGTTCAGGGAACGGATCTCCCCGATCATCGGGATGCGCACGCAATTTTCGTAGTGCGCCCGCAAGAGCGGCTCGGGCAGGCCCTTCGTTTCCTTTCCGAACACGAGAAAGTCCCCTTCTTTGTAAGCGACGTCGCTGTGCGTCTTTTCCGCCTTGGTGGTGAAAAAATAAAAATTCGAGGCGGGATGCTTCGCAAAGACCTCTTCGACTGAATCGTAATAGGAAATATCTACGAAATGCCAGTAATCCAGCCCCGCCCTTTTGAGATATTTGTCCGAAACTTCGAACCCGAGCGGGCGGACGAGGTGCAGTTTGCAGCCCGTGGCCGCGCACGTGCGCACGATATTGCCCGTATTCTGCGGAATCTCCGGCTCGACAAGCACGATGTGAAACATAAACAAAAACTCTCCTTTTTCTCGTCGGATACTTTCATATCCGCACCGCATACGCATGGAAATGTCACATTTTCGCGGATACGTATCCAAGATTTTGTAAAATAAGGTATTTTTTTCAGGAAGAATACTTGACTTATATCTTTGAATCGGTTATAATTGTTTTAAGAAAGAACGAAGCCGTACGCTTCACTTTCTCCGATATTTGCCCATACTCACTACCCATATTTTTTCTCATTTGTTTTAGGAGAACGGCGCGTCGCGAGACGCGCCGTTCTTCTTTTTTCGCAAAAAAACAGCCGAGAGAGTCCCCCTCGGCTGTCCGCAAAATCCGTCAAGGCATTTTTTTCATTCCTTTGGAAACCTTTTTCTGTTCCCTGATCATGGTCACGACCGAGAACGCGAGCCCCAAAAGCGCGAAAAATACGGTAAGCGCAAAATCACGCCAGAACAGCCGCGCGACTTCTTCATCCGCCGAAACGGCGTAAAACAGCCAGTACCAGGCACTCCCTCCGATCCCCTCTTCACGCAACGCAATATGCAGGCTGACGACGTTACAGATCAAGAACGCCAAAAGTATCAGCACCAACGTCACGACGGCAACGATCAGAATTTTGATCTTATTGTTTTTGCCTCCGAATTTCGTATAGAGGAGAGACGCCAGGATCGCCCCCACGAGCGACGATACGGAAGCGAGATAACCGACCGCGAACAGGATCGCAAAGACGGCGCAGCCCGCCAGCGCGCCGAGCACGGCGCCCGCAGTACCCTGCAGATAATTGTTTGGCATGCTGTTTTCAACGTTTTCCGCCTCGGTCACGGCCGCGAGCTTTTCGTTAAAACATTTTTCGTGCGCATGAAAAGCGCCGCCGTCGGATACGAGCACGCCGCCGCCTTCCATCGGCTGCCCGCAATAAGGGCACGCCGACCCGTCTATCCCCAGCGACGCGAGATACCGCGTGAACGCATTCAGCAGCGCATCGATTTTTTTGAGCGTGCCGCCCAGCGTGAAGGGTACCAACACGACGTAGATCCCGCTGCCGTCCGTCATGACGCGGCTGATCTGCAGCGCCTTTTTGTTCGTCACCGTAAGATATGTAAGCGCCTCGCCGCTCTTTGCCCCGAGGTTTACGTGAAACCCCACGACGCAAGCGGCCGACAATGCGCGTGTAAAATTGTTGGTGCTTACCTGATAACCGTTGAAAACGCCGCGCATGCCCTCCTTATCGTAAACCAGGCCGTGCGCCGCCGCAAACTCCGCAATTTTTTTATTCATACTCTCTCCCGTTTTATGCAAAACGCCTCGTTGTTATGATTATAACATGGATTTTACGGTCTGTCAACGGATATCCGAAAATCCCGTCCGTAAACAAAGCCCGGGAAGAAATTTCTTCCCGGGCTTCATCTTATATTACAGTTCTTTGAGTTGTTTTTCGATTTTTTCTCGCATTTCGATAAACTTGTCCAGCTTGGCGCGTTCCGCTTCCACGAGAGCTTTGGGCGCTTTTTCCACAAACCCGCGGTTGTGCAGTTTGCCGTCCGCACGCCCGATCTCGCCTTGGATGCGTTCGAGTTCCGCCGTAAGGCGCTCCTTTTCTTTGGCAAGGTCGACGAGCTCTCCGAGCGGGACGAACACCGTGCAGCTTTCGGTGACCTGCGACATCGTCTTTTCCCCGATCTCCGAGCCGCTTTCCACGAACCCGATCTCGCTGACGCCCGCAAGTTTCATGATCGCGCCCGCGTTCGCGCCGACCAACCGCTTGTTCTGCGCGGAAAGGAACAATTTGACCTTTTTGGACGGCGGACAGTTCACAGACGTTTTCATGTTGCGCACCGTTTTGATGACGTCCATGATCCCCTCGAACGCTTTCGCCTCTTTTTTATAGGCAAGTTTGGAATTATAGCGGGGGAATTCGGAAACCATGATGCTGCCCTTCGTCCCCGGCAGATTCTGATAGATCTCTTCCGTGATGAACGGAATAAAGGGATGCAGGAGTTTGAGCGCGTTTTCGAGCACGAAGCAGAGCACCGACAGCGCCCCTCTTCTCTTATCCTTATCCTCGCCGTAAAGGGCGCTCTTGGAAAGTTCGATGTACCAGTCGCAGAAGTCGCTCCACATAAAGTCGTACAGCGCGCCCGCCGCGATACCCAGCTCGAACTTGCCCATGTTGAGGGTGACCTCTTTGATGCAGCTTTCCAGCCTGGAAACGATCCATTTGTCCGCAGCCGAAAGTTTGATCTCGCCGAGGGCGGGGATCTCCTCCCCTTCCGCGTTCATGATGACGAAGCGCGACGCGTTCCAGATCTTGTTCATGAAGTTGCGCATCGCCTCGACCTTAGAGCGGCTGTAACGGCTGTCGTTGCCGGGCGCGACGCCCGAAATGAGCGCAAAGCGCAGGGAATCCGCGCCGTATTCGTCGATGACTTCCAGAGGGTCGATACCGTTACCGAGAGATTTAGACATCTTTCTGCCCTGCTCGTCGCGCACGATGCCGTGCAAAAGCACGTCGCGGAAAGGCACTTTACCCGTGTGTTCGATGCCCGAAAAGATCATCCGCGCCACCCAGAAGAAGATGATGTCGTACCCGCAGGAAAGCACGTCCGTCGGATAGAAATAATCGAGGTCGGCGGTCTTTTCGGGGTAGCCGAGCGTGGAGAAAGGCCAAAGAGCCGATGAGAACCAGGTATCCAGCACATCCTCGTCCTGTTTGAGGTTTTTACCGCCGCAATGCGGGCACTGATCGGGATCGGTTTTGGAGACGATCGTCTCTCCGCAGTCCGGGCAGTACCAGACGGGGATCCTGTGCCCCCACCAGAGCTGACGGGAAATGCACCAATCTTTGATGCCTTCCATCCAGTTGTAATAAATTTTGGAAAACCTTTCGGGCGTGAAATGGATCTTGTTGCGCACCACCGCGTCGATGGCGGGTTTTGCAAGCGGAGTCATTTTTACGAACCACTGTTTGGAAACGATGGGCTCGACCGTGCTGTGGCAGCGGTAGCAATGCCCCACGTTGTGCGCGTGCGGCTCGATCTTGACGAGCGCGCCGCAGGCTTTGAGGTCTTCCACGATCTTTTCGCGCGCGGCGAAGCGATCCATACCCTCGTACGCCTTGCCCGCATTCGCGTTCATCGTGCCGTCGTCGTTCATCACGCGGATGACTTCCAGATTATGGCGAAGCCCTACCTCGAAGTCGTTGGGGTCGTGCGCGGGCGTGATCTTGACCGCGCCGGAACCGAATTCCATGTCGACGTAATCGTCCGCGACGACCGGGATCTCCCGCCCCACGAGGGGCAGGACGAGCGTTTTTCCCACCATGTGCGCATAGCGCTTGTCTTTGGGGTTGACCGCGACGGCGGTGTCGCCCAGCATGGTCTCGGGACGGGTCGTCGCGACAATGATGGATTCGCCGCTGTCTTTTACGGGGTATTTGAGATGCCAGAAGAAAGACGCGTCTTCGCTGTATTCCACTTCCGCGTCCGAAAGGGCGGTTTTACAGCTCGGGCACCAGTTGATGATGCGGTCTCCCCTGTAAATGAGCCCTTTTTCGTAGAGGTTTACGAACACTTCGCGCACCGCTTTGGAACAGCGCTCGTCCATCGTGAAAGCGAGGCGCGACCAATCCGCCGAAACGCCCATCTTTTTGAGCTGTTCGACGATGCGCCCGCCGTATTTTTCCTTCCAGTCCCAGGCGCGGCGCAAAAACTCTTCCCTGCCGACGTCCTGCTTGGTCAGGCCCTCTTTTTTCATCTGCTCGACGATCTTGACCTCCGTAGCGATGGAAGCGTGGTCGCAACCCGGAAGGTACAGCGCGGAATACCCCTGCATCCTCTTGAAGCGGATGAGGGCGTCGATGATGGTATTGTCGAGCGCGTGCCCGAGATGGAGCTGCCCCGTTATGTTGGGGGGCGGAATGACGATCGTAAACGGGATCTTGGACGGGTCTGCTTCCGCACGGAAGTAGTTTTTATCCATCCATTCCTTATAAAGCCTGTCCTCGAAATCTTTGGGATTGTAAGTCTTTTGCATTTCCATAATCGCTCATTCCTCTGACAAAAAATCGCGCGGCAAAAAAGCGGCGCAATCCGGTCACAAATATAATACCTTTCTATTATATAAAAACCCCCGCCGCTTGTCAATCGAAAACGGAAGCCTTTACCCGAATCGGGCTGTCAAAATCTTCCCCGCCCGCATACGATATAGTATTAAAAATTTTTCGACGGAGAAATCAATGAAAAAGATACTTACCGCAATTTTATGCTCTTTGCCCTTTATCCTGCCCCTTTCCGCCTGTAAAACGGATGAGGGCGGGCTGAAAAAGGTTCGCGTCAACGAAGTCACGCACTCCATTTTCTATGCCCCGATGTACATTGCCGACGCGCTCGGTTATTTCGAAGAAGAGGGCATCGAGATCGAACTCACCAACGGCGGCGGCGCGGACGCAGTCATGGCGGCTGTCCTTTCGGGCAGCGCCGATATAGGTTTTTGCGGCCCGGAAGCGGCGCTGTATGTGCTCATCGGCGGCTCGAACAACGTCCCCACCGTATTCGGCCAGCTCACCAAACGCGACGGCTCTTTCCTCGTTTCCCGCGTGGACGAGGCGGACACCTTCGACTGGTCGACCACGCTGCAGGGCAAGGAGATCCTCGCGGGCAGAAAGGGCGGCGTTCCCGCAATGACATTCGAATATATCCTCAACGAAAACGGGCTTTACGACGGGCAGAACGTGACCATGAACTACGACATCAACTTCAATTACATGACCGCCGCTTTCGAATCGGGCACGGCGGACTACTGCACGATGTTCGAGCCCGTCGCTTCCGAATACGAAGCGCAGGGCAAGGGCTTTGTCGTTGCCTCCGTAGGCGAAGCCTCGGGCGAAGTCCCCTACACCTGCTACATCGCGCGCGAAAATTACATCGACGACAACGAAGAGACGATCGAAGGATTTTTGCGGGCGGTCATGAAAGGCATCCGCTACGTCAATACGACGGACAGCGCGCAGGCCGCGAAACTTCTGACCCCTTATTTTGACGGAACGAGCGAAAACTCCGTAAAAGTCTCATTGGACAGTTATAAGTCGATCGACGCGTGGCAGACGGACATGACGATGACGGAGAACGCCTTCAACCGTTTGCAGGACATCATCGACAATGCGGGAGAACTCGAAAAACGGGTGAATTTTGCAGACCTTGTGGATACGAGCTATTCTTCCGCGGCCTACGCCGAGCTTTACGGCTGAAAAGCCCGGCCGTACAATAAAAATACCGCCGC
>CDZB01072114.1_pt1 | contig 21486 bp, 18 predicted proteins | sample 554961 | NCBI WGS metagenome assembly CDZB01 (sample SAMEA3182106, study PRJEB8094) | gut metagenome | biome: human; feature: gut; material: Stool; isolation source: human stools | place: Canada | collected 2013-02-26
CCCCCCCCCCGACAAGTTTCCGGATTTTATCCCGCACTTCCGCAGGCTTTTCCGAATGTCGCCCGCGTGGGGAAAATATCAGTTGACTGATCCCCGCGCTCTCGCGCCTCGGGTGCCCCTTCGTCGCCAATAGGCAACACTCCGTATTTCCCCGCGTCCAATAGCCCAGACCCAACGCACATGATTTTTCAAATATTTCCGCTGCCGTCATGATTCGGTATTCGTTTAATCTCGTCGTCGGGTTCAGCTTGACCCACTGAAAGGCGATCGTCTTATACTCAAAGCCCCACAGGGGAATTAATCGCAGGGCGTCCTCTATCGTTGGATATGTCACCCACATAAACAGCACTGCATCTCTTTCCGCCAATGCCGGAACAGGCAGCTCCGCAAGCTCTGAAAACATCATTGTCGGATAATGATTTTTCGCCGCTCCTCGTCGATTTCCACATTGGTAAAACCATGGCGGATCCACGTATAAAATTTTATACCGCTTCTCCGGATTGTATATATCTACTTTCACTTTGCTTGTTTCTCCGGCTTTTCCTGCGTTCTTGGCTTCCGTGACCGCACTCGAAACCCGCCCGCCTTCTCGGCGTTTTCTAACGCCGCTTTCAGCTCCGTCCTCTGGCTCATTACCCGCGACGGATCCTCCGCCAGCTCCCGCACAAACTCGCTTGCCTTTCGGCGCAGTTCTTTATATGCCGGGTATTTCTCCGGCTCGTCCGGCGATGATGCATACTCCGAAAGCCGCGTCAATACATTTTTTACCCACCACCGGAAAAACTCTATTTCTTCCCGCACCACTGCCTGGTAGCAATATATCTTTATAATCCGCGTAAGTTCTTCGTAACAGTCTTTTTCCGTCAGTGCCTTGCTTTTCGGCTTCAATATCTCTTTCATCCTCCCGCCTCCGTTCTATAATCCCCTACAACTTCCGGCGAGGAAGGATTAACCGACAGTTTCCCGCCTTCTTTCTTGATAAAGCCGTAACGGATCAAGGCTGATACTGCATATTTCACGCCGTTCCAGCTCATGCCCACTTCGTCCGCTATTTTCCGATAGTCCACGACTTCCGCGCGGTTTTGGAGTTTATCTTTCAGGCATTGATACACCCGCAGCGTCGCTACCGTCAAATGCGTCGTGCGATTGGTGCGAATCGTGATCGTTTGTTCCATTTCTCGCCTCCTTTGACCGTATTCCGGCCTGATTTTTTTGTTAAAATCTAAATTTTTTTTGCCAAAATCGGGGCCGTGAAGAATCCCGCGACAAGCGCGGAATTCTTCAAGAGATACGGCCCGCGGGGGCTTGATTTTAGCCTCCCCGCCCGCATGACGTTGCCCGGCGCCGTTGCCGGCCGCCCGTCGGCTCTGCGGCCGTCTCCCCCGCCCCACGGTGCGGGGTTATACGTCCGCATTTCCGTCGGTCTGGCCGTCACCGTCTTTTATCCGGGCAACGTTATTTCGTTCGGGGTTGCCCCGGCTCTGCCGTATCCCTTCTCCTTTGCGCCTTCGGCGCCGCTGGATAAGTGAGAGTTTCCCCCGCGCCCCACCTCGGCACTCTATTCCGACCGCTCGCGGTCTTTTCGTCGCTTACCTGCCCCGCTCGTTTTATTTTTGCTTTCGTTCGGGATATTCCCGCGGTTGCCAGACGTATTTCACCCCGACTTCATCGCGGTATTTCTTCCGTTTTACCGCTTCTATGCTGTTATCCTCAAACACCTCGAAAATTTGGTCGTAGAAATGACTTTTTACTTTCTTCATTTCTTCACAGCTCGGATGCAAATCTTTGTATTGCTCAAAATCGTTTAATCCGTATTTTGAGCGCTGCACCTTTTTGTCGTAAAACTCTTTGATTGCGTCCGTCGCAAACCGCGCCGAATAATCTTTTTTCGTTGATAAATAATACTTACCTTTGTCCGTCAGTTTCTCGTCCGTCATTCCGTTCGATACCCGCAACATCGACGTATATATCGAATACTGATTGAATATCCGCACATAGTGGTTGTTTATCAGGCTATATACTTTTTTCAGCAGATACACAAATAAAGTATTATCCCCGCGCAGGTTTCGGATCCGATAGTAAACCTTATCAAAAAAATTTGTCGCTATCAGATACGCCGCTTCTTCTATCAGGAAGCCCGGCATTACGATTTTCGCCTCCGACGTCTTTTTAATCATAATGATGTCGCAAAGGTCTTTGTCGTCCGCGGCCAAGGAATCCGGCCTCTGGTCGTCCAGCAACATTCTGAAATAGGTATAGTTGTCTATCGTTGCGACATGGCCGTGCATTTTGACGTCCAACTCGAAAAGATCGTTGTGTTGGTTACAGTCCGGGGAATCCTTTTTCCCCGTTCTCGTGTGCTGGTTCCCGCGTTCTTTCGCGTGTTCCATTTCTGCCGCTACTCCGATTTCAAACCCGTCTTTATACGGATCGCTTTCGCCTTTCAGTTTCCCTAATCTCATGGAATTGTAATCCAGAATATGGCAGTATTCTTTTTTCAGCTCTTTTGCGCTCCGACTGAAAAAGTCGTCGTCAAACAAAGGAAAATTCCCGTTATCTATTCTTTCCGTGTCCGTCCGGATTGCATAGTTCGCCACGATCAACGGCGTAGGCGCCGCGTAGATCCAATAACTTTGCGCGTAGTTCTCCAAGCTCTCGAATATGTCCACCATATACAGATTATTGTTATATTCCAAGCCGTAACGCTCGAAATCATAACCGAAAATAAAATCCTTTCGCGTATGGCGGTTACGTTCTTTCAAATATGCTTTTTTCTCTTCTTTACTCCACTCTTTCGGAAAAACATATTTTTTTGGGAGTTCCCCGTATATGTAGCCGTATCTTTCGCGGAGATTCTTTAACAGTTTGTTTATTCTCACTCCGCCTATATAATCCGAATTTTCCTCAAAGCCGTTAAACAGTTCTTTCAGTTCTCGAATAAATTTTCTCACCCTTGCCAGCGTCGGCAAAGTCCCGTTCGCGATTCCGTATTCTATTACCTTTTCAAGATTTATCCAAGGGAAAAACGGAAATTGTAAATCCCGTTCCCGCAGCTTCTCTCTCGCCTTCTCTCGGAATATGGCGGCCTGTGAAAGTGCCATGCTCGTGATTGTGGTCGTCTTTTTCGCACGCTGTTTCCCCACCACGAACAGCGCGCCCGGGTGCGATTCCAGAAAGTCCCGGTCCCGCGCTTCGTAACCACGCAGACGCTGCGTACCTATGTTCTTGCGGATCGCGTCAAAGATCAGAAATCCGACTACCACCCACACAAACCACGGCAAAAAATTGATTGCCACCGTCAGATCCATCGCCAGCTTTGCAATTTGCGTAAAGATTCCCAATGCGTCAAAACTTACCGCGAAATAGAACACGAACGCAAGAAATTCCATGACGATTGTCACCGCGTTCAGGTTGTACGACCAGATTAACCCCGCTGCCAGAATATAGCCTCGACGTTCGTTCAGGAAATCTGCATAGCTTTTGAAAAATGCTTTGCACTTTCCCCATGTGGCCGCTTCGATTTTCTTATACAGCCGCAGCGGCTTTGTGTCCGCGTTGTAATTGTTATTCGGCTGTCTGTATGCGCTTTTGATTAAAAGCCACAACAGAATAAGCAGCGGAAGAATCAGGATCAACGCCTTGGCGAACGTCGAAAGCCCCTTCAACAATCCCAGAAAAAAATCCTCTGCGTTTTCTTTGGAAATCAGAGCTTTCCCGTAGGCTTTCAGGCCCGTTATAAACTCCGAAGGCTGAAAAGGTAATACTTCCGTCGCGTTGTTCGGGATTCCGCCCACCGTCGGGGTGATAAGTCCTTCAAAGCCTGAAAGCTCCGTGAAATAGTATGCTACTGAAAGTCCGAAGTCCTTGAACGCCTGAATTGTCCGGAAGAATACCGCGCGGAAATAAAAAACAGAAAACAGCAACGAGCCGACCAATACCGCCGCGCTTACGATATGATAAATTGTCCGGCCGTCTATTTGCCGTCTCGTTTCCTTTTCCATTTCAGAATACCCGCTTAAACGTACTTATCAGATACAGCACTGCCAAGATTATGGCTACATATATCACGATTCGCAGTATCAGTTTTAGAATTTTCAACATTTTTGCTTGACTTCCTCCACACGGTAGGATATAATATTTATTAAGAAGTGGACGCGACTTCCCTTGCGGGAAGAATACATGGGAAAGTTTTTACTTGCAACCGTGGGGCGGAACTTCTTTTTTTTCGTCCTTTTTTGGATATTTCCAAGGATATTTTTCCCCGAAATTCTTCTTCTCATCATGCCGTACACGTTTCCCTATATACATAGGCTCGGGATCTTGCGGATTAGGATTCGGGGTTATTTTCTCATTCAAATGTCGTCCGTCGCGTTCGCTGTGCATGACTTTTCGATATTTATACTCGTCCGTTTCATGCTCTTTTCCCTGTCTATCCGTTTTCCTGCTCTTTTGCTCTCCGACTACTAATGCCGGGTGCTGGGTTTTCTTGTGATACCGAAAATGCGGAAAATTTTCTTTCTCGGCGGTTTTGACTTTTTGTCCGGCAGGCTTACCGGGCTTTTTCGTCGGCTTCGCTGCGGTTTGCCGCTGCGGATTTATAGTTTTTTTCTTACCCGCTGCGGGTTTCCTCGCAGCGGGCTTTTTCGTGGTCTTCTGCCGGCTCATTTCTTTGTTCCTGTACTCTTTTTCTTTGTGGCCGTCATTTTCGTCGCGGTTTTTCGTTTCGGCTTGATGACTCCCGACCATGTCAGGAGCTTATACGTCAATGCAACTACCGCCACCACTACCAATATCACAAGCACAGCCCCCATAACGATTTTGAAGGTCTCCCAGCCTTTGGAGTTCGTCAGCTTTTCCCACGTCTCTTTTGCCCAGCCTTTCACGTCCTCCCATGCGTTCCCGATCGCGCTGCTTGTGTCTCCTGCGTCGTCCGCTCCGTTCGTCGCCAGATATGCGTTATCGCTCGTTCCGTCCAGATAGAAAAAGTAACTGTAATACATCGCGTTGTCGTCGTTCACGATCTCACAAAACGACATTCCCACATACCCCAGCACCGACGTGATCACGCCTTTCGTCGTCAGGTTATCGAAAAACTTATACACGCCCGCCCCGCTTACTTGCTTACCCTCGAAAATCGTCATGCACCCGTCGCCCGTGTTGTTCTTAAACCAATAGTTCAGATCTGACACTTGCTCTTTGAATACCGCTACCGAGAAAAACCCGTACAGGTTTTCACGTGTAACATCGTTCGAGTATTTGAAATAGTGTCTTTCCGGCGTGTTCAGGAACAAGATCGACCAATCCTGTCCGTACTGTTTACACCACTCCGCATAACTCGTCAGCGGGATTTTGATTTCCAGCATATTCCCGTCATAGTCGATTTGTTTCAGCGCCGCATGCGAATACGACAAATCTACCGTATATGTCGTTACTCCGTCAAACGTTACCGCTATTTCCTCCACCGTCGCAAGACCTAATATATCCAGACTTTCAAGACCGATTATCTGCTTTATATCTTCATTCGTCAGCGCATAGATATTTTCGTAATCTTTGACTTTAATCGCCCCCGAAAATACCTTCTTTTCCGCGAAACATGGCTTTGCGTCTTTCTCTCCGCTTTGGATCCTTTGATCTGCATAGTTTTCAAGGTAATTGATTTTTAAGTTCCAGCTGTCCGTATAATTGATGACGATCGGCAATACCTGTTTTTCCGTCGTACTCGTTTTCACCTGCACCCGCGTATCAATATAATTTTCTGCGTTCGTAATCGTCAGCTTATCGGGTTTTGAGGTCGAAAGCTCTTTCACACGGTACCCGTCCGGGATACTGTTTACGAAATCCACGCCCGTATAGTTTAAGCTGCTATGATTCAGTTCCTTGAAAATAATGCTCTCGTCATAGTTATTCGTGATCCCGAACAGCGTATTATACGAATACTCCACCGTAATTTTGCAGGTATGCGTTTCCGAATCATACGCACTGTATTCCTTGCGTATCGATACCGGAATATAATATTCCGTTCCGCCGAGAAAGTCGGGATTTATCGCTTCGTTTACGATTTCTCCGTAGTCCGTCATGAAATTCGTGAAATTGCAAGTCACGATCTCAGAATACATTTTCGTAATCGGCGACGACGTTTTCACCGTCTCTATGATTTCCGTTCCCGACAGCAACAACTTTGCGTATTCGTATGTCAGCGTATATTCTATATCTTCGATAATCTCCGCAATACCAATCAAAGAAAGATTGACAAGCTCCTTTTCCTTGTCGTTCGCAAACGTCACGATAAGCGATTCCTCCGTCAGCTGCGTCGTCACTCCTTCCGCCGTTCCCGTGATTCGGATATTGTCTTTTCCGAAATCGAACAGCCAATTACAGGAATTATGTAATTGCTCCTCGATGTCCGCGAAATTATACGTCAGCGTGGTGGTCGTCTCGCCTACCACTGCATCCGCCGTGTAATAGTCCAGCGTCAGATTGTTCAGAGGGTCATTGTTTGTGATTCGCAAGGATAAATCCTTATACTGAAAATCGTTGTATATGACTTCCAGCGTCCCCGTCTGGCTTCCTTCGTTATACGTGTACTCAAAGTCCCGAGCCTGTAATATAATTCGCTCCCCCGTTTTATACACATATCCGTCCTGCCAATAGTCCGCTGTGTAGACTACATTCAATTCCGCTATGTTCTTATACGGTGTCAAGTCGTATAACACCGACAGCACCAGCGTTTTATTCTGCGCCCATGTGCTTTTCACGCTGAATGTGTATCTCTGTTCTTCTATGTCCGCATAGTCCGTTGCCACTTTATATTTCAGCGTTACAGATACTTCTTCCGTGTCCGGCTTTATCCCCGCTATCTCTTGCAGCCAATCTCTCTCACTCTCGCTTAGGTCGGTTTCGTTTTCCAATGTCTTCGTTGCCAGAGTTTTCAATGACGTTTTATAATGGTTTACCGTTATCAATACCAACTCCGAATCATCGTCGTTTATTGTAAACGTCGGCTCTAATATGGATATTTTCGTCTCCATATAGTACACGCGCAAAAGTTTTGCATAATAATAGTATTCTGTTTCCGTGTCGTTCGTAAGCGTTGTTGAAAAATTCCCGCTTCCCGTCTCTAAAAAATTCTCCGGAAATTCTGCCGAGGAATATTTATCCGACGTAATACGCGGATCTATACTATAAAATGTTGCGACTTCACCCTCTGTTATATATTCCGGAGATGTCAATCCGTTTGTATTCGGCGCTCGAATAATCGCAAGACAATTTACCATACGGAAATATTGTGCGACACCACCTATACTCGGTGTCCCGCCAAGTGTTACTATTTTTTTTAAGTTTTCTAAGTATTCTTCCGGTACTTTTACCATGAACGAAAGCCCGCTGCTCGATGACAGCTGCGGTTGGGCGGAGATTTCAAACGTATTACTATCCGACAAAAACGAAAGTTCGCTCGATTCTGTCAATCCCCCTAATTGTGCTTTTTCCGCTTTTGCTCGCTCCGGTTTCACGTCACCTCTGAACACGAAGAATAGCCCGATCACGAACATCGCGCAGGCTGTCAGAATTGCTATGATTGTCAGTCTCTTTTTATGTATCTCCCTCATGCCTCTTTTCTCCTTCCGTTCAGAAAATGATCTCCCCCGGCCAAAGTTCTACTTTCTCCACTTCGCCAGATGTTATCTGAAATCCGATTTTCAGCGTCTTGTCCCCGCTTCGTATTTCCATTCGGAATCTATCTCCGCTCGGGATCTCCTTAGGCAAAATAATCTCTTTCCCCGGCCAGATGTCTTTCAATACTTTTTTGATTCCGCCTGAAATCGTGAAGCCACTCTCCGTCTGCGTCACCTCGAATGCGTCCGTGAAATCCTCGCCGCGCCCGCCGTTCGCTCCCGCTATATCTTCCACCCAGCTATATTCTGTTCCGCCGACCGTGAACGTGAAATCCGTGGCTTCCGTTCCCGCCGCATAGATTTTTACTTCGTATTCTCCCGGCGCCCTCACTTCGATTTCCGTTCCGCTTTCTATTTCCAGTCCTTCAAAATCTTTCGTGATTTTTGTTCCGTTATACGTCACTGTAATCTTATTCCCGAATACGTTCGTTAACCGCCCTAAAAGGCCGAGCGATAGTATCAGTAATATTATCACCAATATCACCATTACAGCCGTTTTTAATTTACTGCTTCTTTTACTCATTCCCTCGGTCTCCCTTCTCGTTCCTTAAAATTTCAATGCTCCTTTGTCCAAACTTACTTTTTGCACTTGGCTTTCTTCTGCTATGGTTATTTGTATCTGCGTTTCAAAGTTTACCGTCCCGCTTTGCTCTGTATAGAATGAATAACCCAGTATCAGCGGATCCGACGGCATTTCCAGCAGCATTCTTATTATATCTGCTGTTTTCCATTCATTGACTTGCTCTTCGCTTACCGGCTCTCCGGAGATATACACTTCCCGACCGTTCTCCGGATCGTCCATAAATAGCCTACGGTCAAAATATAGGCTATACCCGTCTCCGGCATTTACTATTAAGTGAAAATCTATATTTTCGCCTGTACCTTCAAAGAAAAATGTATAAGTTACGTCCAGACTTATTGTCGGAATTTCCGCTTCTATTGTATATACTTCCGACAATCTTGCCCCGAAATCTATCACTCCGCCCGGTCCGTTTCCCCCCACTTCTGTTTCAAATTCGACTTCCGTCACTCCGCCTTTTACACACTCAATCTCTCCGATCGTCAGATACGGTTCTATAACCTTTTGGATATAATCTACCGTACATTCCGCCTTTGCTGACGGATTCCCTCGGCTCGTTACCGTCACTTTGATTTGCTCTCCGAACTCGCCTAAATTCGTTACCACCGCTGTCAACGCTCCGTCCGCGCTCGGCGTTACCGTCACATAATCCGTTACACTCTTCCCGCTCGCCCATGCCGAGCTTGCGTTCACAAACGCGATACTCCAATCCACCGCTTTATTTTCCGCGTCCTCCGGCTTTACCGTTGCCGTCAGGGTATAGGCGCTTTCCGCTTGCGCACTTACCCCATTTTCCGCATACTCCGCACTCGAAAGTTTGCTCGCCGTCAGCTGCATTCCCTGGCTTTCGCTCTCGCTAATAATTACCCCCCCCCCGTCTAATTCCGGAGGAGCTTCCATTTCAATTTTTTGTGTTCCCTGTCTGATCTGTTCTACCACCCGGTAACACCCGGCGCCGATTCCGGCGCCGAGTACCAACGATAACAGATTCGACACGATTCGCGTTTTCTTATCTGTCATTTCCCTGCTTCGCTCCTTTGCTTAGAATACGATCTCCGTTTCGTCGATCTCTATGCTCTCCACGCCTTTCTGCGTTACGATCTTCGACGTGTCGAATCTCAATCCATACGTTTCAAGCAGCTTTCCGCCCTCCGCGTCATAAATTTCCACCGTGTAAGCGTCTGCTCCCGTATAGGTAGGAATGTTTGCGATCAACTTATTCTTTATCGTGTTATTCGTTTTATACAACGCTTCTCCCCATGTCTTATCGAAAAAGCCCGTCAGCGTCGCGCTCGCTCCTCCGCTGTATTCTTTCAAATCTGCGGTTTTTGCTCCCGACGCCGTTATCACTCCGCCGAATGCAAGCGCGGGTTTAATTTTGAAATATTCCGCCTTGTCCGTATTCGCGCGCGTATAAACCGTAGATTTGTTCACGCTTATCTGCACCGCCGCGCTCTTGCTCTCCATAAAGTCCAGCTGCACCAAATTTTCCGCTCCGTTTTCGCTCAATGCTTTTCCGTCCAGCGTCAGCGTATAGCCCGTTGTTCTCTGCAAATACTCCACCGTACACGTCGCATACGCTTCCGCATTATCCCGCGACGTCGCTTTTACGATGATCTGTTCCCCGAACGCCGCAACGTTCTCCACGACTGCCGTCAATGCTCCGTCCGCGCTCGGCGTTACCGTCGCATACTCCGTCACCGTTTTACCCGTCGCCCATGTCGAGCTTGCGTTTTTGAACGCTATCGTCCAATCTACCGCTTTATTTACCGCATCCGCAGGCGTGATCGTTGCCGTCAGCGTGTACGCACTTTCCGCCAATGGCGACACCCCGTATGCCTCATACTCGCTCGATGCAAGTTTCACCGCCGCAAGGCGGATCCCGTGACTCACGCCCGCCTCCGTGCTCACTTCGCCTCCGCCGCTGCTGTCCTCGCCCGGCTTTTCTTCTCCGCCCGGCTCTTCCACTTTCGGCTCCTCACCCCATTTGTAATGGTGCTGCAACAATCCCCCGCACACGCCGCCCACAAGGATCAGCGCCAATCCGCACGCGATCCCTCCGACCACCTTCTTCACTTTGCTTTCGCCTGTCTTTTTTACTGCCATTTCTCTTTTTCTCCTTTTTCCCGTTTCCGGGTTTTTTTTACTGTTTTTCTTCCTACCACCCGGCAGGACGAGGAGGAAACTTCGCCCTGCCTTCGTGGAAGATTAAGAGGGCTTTTTCTTTACTTATCAGCCCTTTGGGGCGGGACTCACGCGCCCGCGATACGGTAGCCGTAGCTCTCTACTGCTGGTTTTCAGTGTATCCTTCACTTGGGGCGGGACTTGCGGCGCCCGCTATGCCGATAATATGATAAGGAAGTTTTTGTATAAGCTGGTTTAATTTGCCGCCCGCGCTTTCCCCTCCGCCTCGATTGCCTGTTCCAGACATCTGATCGCCTCCGACAGCCTCTCCTCCGCCTGCGTCAGCGCGTCTAACCTCTGCACCGCTTTCGCTCCCGACGGACTGTATATTTTTCCTGCGCTTAATTTTTCGATTACCTCCGCCGCTTCGTCTATCTGAAACAAAAGCCGCGTGTCCTCCAACTGCAACCGATCCCGCAAGACTTCTGTTTTATCCCGCCTCTTCATTCTCCGCCTCCTCGATCGCTTCCTTTATCGCTTCGATTGACTTCGTTAGATCCTGCACCTCGTACCAATACGCTCCCACCTGCACGAACGCCCCATCTTTCGTACTCTCTTTCATATCCCGCAACACTGCCGCCGCATACCTCAACTCCGACAGCTTTTCACTCCGTCTCTTGCGCGCGGGTATAAAATTTTCTTCGTATTCTTCCGCGCTCTCTCCCTGCGCTTCTCGGATTCGTTCGATTAAATATGCGATTCCAAATGCTATCAATACACCCAGCAACGCCGAAAACATTACCAAAATTATTGAATCTCCTTTCATTTGTCCCTCCGTTTTTGAATAAGTGCTCGGCTCGGGTTCGCCGCGTCGTAATACTCAACCTCCACATACACCCGAAAAATTGTGTTACTTCCCCGGTTTGGATAATTCCCCGAAATACTCACGCTTTTCACTCCGCTTTCCTTTTCAAGTTCTCGGTAATATTCCCGCGCTGCTTGGCACTCTGCTTCCGTTCCCATTACTCGAATTTTCATTTTTTCTCCCTATCCCGCTCCTCTTTGAGTTTGTTGTTGGTTTCTTCAAGCTCCCTATAATCTTCTTCCAGACTTTCGAGCGCTTCTTCTTTCCCTTCATACGCCAGCCGCAAATTTTTGTATCTTTCCCTCAACTCGTCATATTCTTTCCGCAGCTGCTCGCGCTCACGCTCCAATTCCAGAATCCCCGTCACCGCCGCGCAGCGGTTCGACGCGCTGCACTTCGTTATAATCCCGCGTTCTGTCTCTTCCGTGATTGCCGTTTCAAGGCTCTCCTTCTCCGATTCCGCTTTCCCTTTTTTCAGGTCACGGTATTCTACAATCCCGCTCACAATCGCCAAAATGGATCCGCTTACGAGCACGATCAGCCACGTTATCACCGCGGTTTTCGATAATACCACCCAGATTCCTTCCATTTTCCTAATTCCTCCACGAATTAATTTTTGTTGTTTATCTCCTCGCCTCTTCGCCGTTTCGACCTGCTTTTCTATCCATTTAGCGGTTGTTCACGCATGATTTGCTCTTTTACTTCCCAATACGTTTCCTCTACAAAATATCCGCTGATCTTTGGGCTGAACAACGCGACACTTCCTCTCATCGATACAAACGCACCTTTTGCTTCCGGAAATACTCCGTCTATTCCCCTTACGTTCAACAATATCTTTTTTCCGTCATCTTTCCGCGTCACTTCGATAAATCCCTGCATTTTACCCTCTCTTTTGTCCTCTGCGCCCCGTTTCCCTCTCCGCGGGTGATTTCTTGACTGCCTCCGCTTTCAATGCGCTGGGAACGCGCTGGACGCCAATCAAGCCATTTTAAGATTTTTTGAAATAATCCTCATATGAGTATATTTATATTATATAACTTCATTTGAAGATTGTCAACAAAAAAATATTCATTTGTAGTAACATTTTTTTTGGAGGAGAAAAAAATGACATTTAAAGAACGTTTAAAGAATCTTCGTATTGATTTGGGAATGAATCAAAAAGAACTCGCTTATGAAAGTAACCTCAGTCCACAGTGTATAAGTCAATTAGAATTAGGCACAAGAAATCCCACGGGTTCCACTTTAATGGCATTGGCAAACTTTTTTGAATGCTCTACAGATTATCTTCTTGGCAGGGAAGACGATTTCGGGAATATTACGATACAAACAAAAAAGTCCACCCCGCTACTACAAGATGAGCAAAAATTACTTGATACTTATCGAAAACTTGATACCGTCAATAAAATGCACGTTTCCGCTTATGCCGAGGTGCGCTTAGAAGAACAATATTCTCTTTCTTTAAAATATAAAAAATAAAATATTAATGGAGTCAATTATGAAAACAACCAAGTATTATATCATTAATCATCCAAACCAATATATTTGCCCTCGATGCCACGGAAAAAATTTTAACAATATTGAATATAAAGAAGTTAAAGCTACCAAGAGGACTATTTTTTCTTGGATATTCTTTGTGATGTTCGTTATTATGCTTCTCCCCTTAATTTCAAAGGTTTTTACAAAATCTTTTGATTATAAAAATGTAGAATATTGGATTGCTTGTGGATGTACGCTTTTTTTGTTCACAATTTTTATATTTTTAAGAATATCTAAAAAGAAATTTGAGTCTTATTTGTATCCGAAAAACATCTGTCCCGACTGTGGTTATTCATGTATTTCCCAATCTATGAGACCTATTAAAAAACCAAATTCATCTAGGAGTAAATAATATTAAGGGAACTATGGAAACGAAACTAAAACTTTTTAACGAGAAAAAAATCCGCACCGTCTGGAATCCAGACGAAGAAGATTGGTATTTCTCCGTCGTGGACGTCGTTGCCGTTCTGACCGACAGCGATAATCCCCAAATCTATTGGCGGGTGCTAAAAAAACGCCTCAAAGATGAAGGAAATGAAACCGTTACAAATTGTAACGGTTTGAAAATGCGTGCTGCCGACGGAAAAATGCGCATGACCGACGCATTGAATACAAAAGGAATCCTGCGGTTAGTACAGTCTATCCCTTCCCCGAAAGCCGAGCCTTTTAAGATGTGGCTGGCGCAAATCGGCAGCGAACGCCTTGACGAAATTGCCGACCCCGAAAAAGCGATTATCCGCGCACAAAACTATTACAGGCAAAAGGGCTATTCCGAAGAATGGATCCGTCAACGCATGAGCGCAATCGAAGCTCGGAAAAATTTAACGAACGAATGGCAGGCGCGCGGCGTAGAAAGCGATCAGGAATTTGCGATTTTAACAAACGATATAACGAAAGCTTGGTCGGGACTATCCGTCAAAGAATATAAAGAGCTGAAAGATTTGAAGAAAGAAAATCTCCGGGATAATATGACGGACATGGAACTTGTCCTCACCTCTCTTGCCGAACTCACCACAATCGCACTTTCCCAAAAGGAGAAGCCGCAAACCATGGAAGAAAACCGACAAATCGCAAAACAGGGCGGAGGCGTTGCTGGAAGCGCCCGGAAAAGCGTGGAGGAAGTGCTCGGACATTCTGTTGTTTCTCCTCTCAATGCTACGGACAAAGACAAACTTTTAACCCGTAAAATGAAAGAAATTCCGGAAACGAACGAAGAAAAATAAAAAAATATCTTCCTTTTTTTGGTAAACAACTTTACACTTTCTCTATGCGTGAATAACGCAAATACACACATAGAGAGGTGTCAAAATGACCCAAAAAGATTTACAGGAACTCGAACAAGCGGCAAGAGCTATCGTTGCCGTCGTCGAACGCAACCGCGTTTCCGATGAAACAGCCGCCGAGCGGAGAGCGAAATTCGTTTTATTGCCCGGCGGATCAAACAGTCAAGAACAAGAAGAGAGCATTTTCGAAAATTCCGCAGTTATTTTTGATGAAAAGGAGATTTTGAAAATGCCCCCTGAATTTAGAAAAATTTTCAAGACGCAGGGCGTGACCGCTCACGTCCGCATGAAAGGCAACGTGTACGAAATACGTTGCCAGATCAACAGGCAGCCTATTTCCGGATCAAGTAAAGATCTAAAAGAAGCAAAACGGAAATTTATCGAGGACATGACGAAAAAGGCGCGCCTCGCCATACAGCCGCCCGCAGCTGCACCCGCTCCGGCTCCGGTAATCGTGCAGCTTCCCCCGCCGCAATTATCCGAAGCACAGCCCGAATCCGTCAATTTTATTACATACGGGGAAGAATGGCTTGAAGTCGTAAAAAAGCCGACAGTGAAAACACCGACATTCGAGGATTATGAATCAATTTTCAACGCGCATTTATATCCCGCATTCGGCACCAAAAACCTCAACGAGATCAAACAGTTCGACGTGCAGCAGTATCTCAACGCTTTGGTGGCGGAAGGAAAAGTGCGTGCGGCTCACAAGCATTGTCAAATCCTTAAAGCCTTGTTTGAGTACGCGGAGATCGACGAGCTGATCGTGCGTTCCCCCATGTTAAAAATCAAGCTGCCTTATTATGAAGCCGAAAACGGACAGGCTCTCACTATGACCGAAGAAATCGAGTTTGTGGCAAAATGCCTTGAATCTGGCACCCGTAGCGGAAAGGCTTTTATTTTTATCCTCTGCACCGGGCTTCGGCGTTCCGAACTCGCAAGCGCGGAAATCGTGGACGGGAAATGGGTACGGGTTATTTCCGCGAAGCAGCGGATCGGTCGAAAGGAACGCACGCGCATGATCCCGATCTCGCCGCGGCTTAAAAAGCTCCTGCCCAATTTGGATCTGTCCGAAATCAAAGACCTTTATCCGAACCGGCTTTCCCGTACCTTCAAAGAATGGCTGCCGAATCACCATTTGCACGAGCTGCGGCATACCTTTATCACCCGGGCGCAGGAGTGCGGGATCTCGCGCGAACTTGTTTCGCTCTGGGCAGGGCACAAGGCGGATAACACTATGACGAGTAACGTCTATACGCATTTTTCCGAGGAATATCAGCTGCAAGAAATAGAAAAATTCGACTACTAATTCCCAACTTTATTCCCAACGAATGAAAAAAAACGGCTTCTCGACTTCTGAAAACGAAGTAAAAAGTCGCAAAAGGGCATGAAAAAACCCTTGAAAACTTGATTTTCAAGGGTTTTGGCTGCTCCTGTCAGGCTCGAACTGACGACACTCGGATTAACAGTCCGATGCTCTACCGACTGAGCTAAGGAGCAATTTTTCGACTGCCCGTTGCCGAACAATCGAATTTTAATAATGAAAAGTGGCGATGCCCTATCCTCCCGGCCGGTGTCCCGGCAAGTACTTTCGGCGTAAGAAAGCTTAACTTCTGTGTTCGGTATGGGAACAGGTGGAACCTTTCTGCCATAATCACCACTATGGTTATATACAGGCCCTGCGGCCGGATATATACAAAATCCTGTTCTTAAACAGCTCGCCCCTTCTCCGAGGCTTAATCAGTCGAGTTTCCCCTTGTCTCGTTTAAGAACATACATTCAATCTTCTTTCCCGAAGACTGACAACTACACAGCAAGTATCGTACAAAAGATAAACTTTTCGGTTTGTTCGTTTTATAAGCTCGTAAAAATCATAGAAATCTTTGTGAAAAGATTTGTAAGAAGCTCTGTTCTCAATTTCTTGAGATCAAGCCCTCGACCTATTAGTATCGGTCAGCTGACGTGTTGCCACGTTTACACCTCCGACCTATCAACCTTGTTGTCTTCAAGGGGTCTTACTACCTTACGATATGGGATATCTTATCTTGAGGTGAGTTTCACGCTTAGATGCTTTCAGCGTTTATCTCAACCGCACTCCGCTACCCTGCTATGCCGCTGGCGCGACAACAGGTGCACAGTAGGTGCGTTCATCCCGGTCCTCTCGTACTAAGGACAAGCCCTCTCAAATATCCTACGCCCACGATGGATAGGGACCAAACTGTCTCACGACGTTTTGAACCCAGCTCGCGTGCCACTTTAATCGGCGAACAGCCGAACCCTTGGGACCTGCTTCAGCCCCAGGATGTGACGAGCCGACATCGAGGTGCCAAACCTCCCCGTCGATGTGAACTCTTGGGGGAGATAAGCCTGTTATCCCCGAGGTAACTTTTATCCGTTAAGCGATGGCAATTCCATTCTCATACCACCTGATCACTAAGCCCTGCTTTCGCATCTGTTCGACATGTCTGTCTCACAGTTAAGCTCCCTTATGCCTTTACACTCGTCGAATGATTTCCAACCATTCTGAGGGAACCTTTGGGCGCCTCCGTTACATTTTAGGAGGCGACCGCCCCAGTCAAACTGCCCACCTGACAATGTCCCGATCCGTGCTTCAACGGTATCGGTTAGAATCGCAGCAATCGAAGAGTGGTATCCCAAAGTTGGCTCCACAGACGCCGAAACGTCTGCTTCTTAGCCTCCCACCTATTCTGTGCATCAATTGCCGAGACTCAATATCAAGTTACAGTAAAGCTCTACGGGGTCTTTCCGTCCAGTCGCGGGTTAATACGCATCTTCACGTATACTACAATTTCGCCGGGCCCCCTGTTGAGACAGTGCCCAAATCGTTACTCCATTCGTGCGGGTCGGAACTTACCCGACAAGGAATTTCGCTACCTTAGGACCGTTATAGTTACGGCCGCCGTTCACCGGGGCTTAAGTTCACCGCTTCACTTGCGTTGACGGATCCCCTTGACCTTCCGGCACTGGGCAGGAGTCAGCTCCTATACCTTGGCTTACGCCTTAGCAGAAACCTGTGTTTTTGATAAACAGTCGCTTGGGCCTCTTTACTGCGGCCATGTCTCCATGGCTCCCCTTCTCCCGAAGTTACGGGGTCATTTTGCCGAGTTCCTTAACAAGGGTTCTCCCGTTCGTCTTAGAATTTTCTTCTCGTCTACCTGTGTCGGTTTGCGGTACGGGTACCTCGAAATATTTAGCAGCTTTTCTCGCCGGCGTAGATTCAAAGACTTCGTTTCCTTGGTCCACTCCCCGTCACAGCCCAGGATTATGACTTGCGTACTTTACTACAAGCCTCCCTCACTGCTTGGACGCGCTTTTCCATCTGCGCGCTTCTTCTATCTTTCCGTGTCACTGCTTCATTGACTCTCTCGGTAGTGCGGGAATATCAACCCGCTGTCCATCACGTACGCCTTTCGGCCTCCGCTTAGGTCCCGACTTACTCCGGGCGGACGAACCTTCCCCGGAAAACCTCAGACTTTCGACGGCGGAGTTTCTCGCTCCGCTCTCGCTACTTATGCCGGCATTCTCTCTTCTATATACTCCACCGCTCCTTCCGGTACGGCTTCTGCGCATATACATTGCTCCTCTACCAATACGCATCGCGTATTCCTAAGCTTCGGTGGCAGGTTTGAGCCCCGTTAATTTTCGGCGCAACATCACTCGACCAGTGAGCTATTACGCACTCTTTTAATGCGTGGCTGCTTCTGAGCCAACATCCTGGTTGTCTATGCATTGTCACATCCTTTTCCACTTAACCTGCACTTGGGGACCTTAGCTGTAGATCTGGGCTGTTTCCCTTTTGACAACGGCACTTAGCTGTCGCTGTCTGACTCCCGTACTCGATTCCTTGCCATTCGGAGTTTAATAAGCTTCGGTAGGCTGTGAAGCCCCCTAGGCCAGTTAGTGCTCTACCGACATGGATCATATACGAGGCTAGCCCTAAAGCTATTTCGAGGAGAACCAGCTATATCCGAATTCGTTTGGAATTTCTCCGCTAACCACAAGTCATCACCGACTATTTCAACAGGCGTGTGTTCGGTCCTCCACAACGTTTTACCATTGCTTCAACCTGCTCATGGTTAGGTCATTCGGTTTCGGGTCTACGACATGATACTTTGCACCCTTTTCAGATTCGCTTTCGCTTCGGCTCCGTGTCTTTAACACTTAACCTCGCATCACATCGTAACTCGCCGGCCCGTTCTACAAAAAGTACGACATCACACCTAAAATGTGCTCTGTCTGCTTGTAAGCTTACGGTTTCAGGTTCTGTTTCACTCCCCTCCCGGGGTTCTTTTCACCTTTCCCTCACGGTACTATTCGCTATCGGTCACATGGTCGTATTTAGCCTTTTGGGATGGTCCCCATTTCTTCCGTCAGGATTTCTCGTGTCCCGACGTACTCCGGATTACGCTCGCTCGTTTAAGGTTTCGTTTACGGGGATTTCACCCTCTTTGTCTTACCTTTCCAGATAATTCAACTACCTTTCCCGATGCTATCTCGCGGTCCTTACCCCTTAAGTATTACTACCTAAGGTTTGGGCTTCTCCGATTTCGCTCGCCACTACTTTCGGAATCATTGTTATTTTCTTTTCCTCCGGGTACTTAGATGTTTCAGTTCCCCGGGTTCCCCTCCGTTACCTATGGATTCAGTAACGGATTACACAATATTACTTGTGCAGAGTTCCCTCATTCGGATATCTGCGGATCACAGGATATTTGCTCCTCCCCGCAGCTTTTCGCAGCTTGTCACGTCCTTCTTCGGCGCCATGTACCAAGGCATTCTCCGTAAGCTCTTTGTAGCTTGATCTGTCTTCTCGTCTTTTCTACAAAAATTCTATTTCTTTTACTCGGCTAATTTGTTTCTTGCAGCACTTCAGACCGTTAAAATTGTCCTTCGTTACTTTTGCATTAACCTATTAGCTTTACTTTTCTTTCTTAATATGAAAAATTTTGCCTTTCGTACTCGTCTATCTCCTTTCTTTCAAAAATTGATAAACTTTTCTCTTGCTATGCAGTTGTGAATCTTCGGTCTGCATCCGACAACAGTCGGATTTTCGTTTGTTCGGCGCATGGGTTCATAGCTCGTGCGATAGCCGCACCGTTGAACCACGTCCCTTCTCAAGACAGCCTGCTCCATGGAATTTTCGACCGTTTGACCGCTTTCGCAATCAACTGCTCGAACCATTTTCGCAGCCCGTCCCTTTCGGGATGGTGGGCTCAAATGGACTCGGACCATCGACCTCACGCTTATCAGGCGTGTGCTCTAACCAGCTGAGCTATGAGCCCATGTGTGGTGGAGGTAATCGGATTCGAACCGATGACCCCCTGCTTGCAGGGCAGGTGCTCTACCAACTGAGCTATACCCCCATATTCCCGCGCCGCTTCCGCTTTGCGAAAATAAATGCTCCCCGCTAAAGGAAGCATGTTTTTATTAAAAATGAATAAGAAAGAAACAAGTTAATTTCCGATCGACTAGGAATGGATAAACTTCTTCAGCTTAAGTCTATCTTTTCTCCCTAAAAGGAGGTGATCCAGCCGCACCTTCCGATACGGCTACCTTGTTACGACTTCACCCCAGTCATCGGTATTGCCTTAGGCAGCTCCCCCCTTGCGGTTAGGACACTGACTTTGGGCACTCCCAACTCCCATGGCGTGACGGGCGGTGTGTACAAGACCCGGGAACGCATTCACCCCGACATGCTGATTCGGGATTACTAGCAACTCCTACTTCGTGTGGGCGAGTTGCAGCCCACAGTCTGAACTGAGACTATCTTTATGAGATTCGCTTAATATTACTATCTCGCTGCTCTTTGTAATAGCCATTGTAGCACGGGTGTGGCCCAGAACGTAAGGGCCGTGATGATTTGACGTCATCCCCACCTTCCTCCGTGTTGACCACGGCAGTCTATACAGAGTTCCTAACTTAATATTGGCAACTGTATATGAGGGTTGCGCTCGTTGCAGGACTTAACCTAACATCTCACGACACGAGCTGACGACAACCATGCAACACCTGTCTTCGTGTCCCCGAAGGGACGAACCTCATTACAAGGTTCTTCACTAGATGTCAAGTTCTGGTAAGGTTTTTCGCGTTGCGTCGAATTAAACCCCATGCTCCGCTGCTTGTGCGGGTCCCCGTCAATTTCTTTGAGTTTCAACCTTGCGGTCGTAGTCCCCAGGCGGAATACTTAATGCGTTTGCGACGGCACAGAGGGAGTCGATACCCCCTACACCTAGTATTCATCGTTTACGGCGTGGACTACCAGGGTATCTAATCCTGTTTGCTCCCCACGCTTTCGTGCTTCAGTGTCAGTTACGGCCCAGTATGTCGCTTTCGCCACCGGTGTTCCTCCTAATATCTACGCATTCCACCGCTACACTAGGAATTCCACATACCCCTGCCGCACTCAAGCCTATCAGTTTTGGCAGTAGTTCCGCGGTTGAGCCACGGAATTACGCTGCCAACTTGACAAACCACCTACGCACCCTTTACGCCCAGTCATTCCGGATAACGCTTGCATCCTACGTATTACCGCGGCTGCTGGCACGTAGTTAGCCGATGCTTATTCTGCGGGTACAGTCACTTTCTTCGTCCCCGCTTAAAGAGTTTTACAATCCGAAAACCTTCTTCACTCACGCGGCGTTGCTGGGTCAGAGTTCCCTCCATTGCCCAATATTCCCCACTGCTGCCTCCCGTAGGAGTCTGGACCGTCTCTCAGTTCCAATGTGGCCGATCACCCTCTCAGGTCGGCTACCCATCGTCGGCTTGGTGGGCCGTTACCTCACCAACTACCTAATGGGACGCGAACTCATCTGTATCCGATAAATCTTTTACCCCGTAGAGATGCCTCTCCGTGGTCTTATGCGGTATTAGCACCAATTTCTTAGTGTTATTCCCCTGATACAGGCAGATTGTTCACGCGTTACTCACCCGTCCGCCACTCGGGCAATATTGCTATCGCCCTCGTTCGACTTGCATGTGTTAAGCACGCCGCCAGCGTTCATCCTGAGCCAGAATCAAACTCTTAAGTTTAATTGTTTAAAGTCGTTACGCCTTCCGGCATAACAACGGCTCTAACTTTGTTATCTCTTTGCTGACTTGCTTTAGGTTGCTTCTTTGTGTTTCAAAAAAGTCAATTCTAAAAATTAACGGAAATTACCTTCTATTTGCATTTTGTCAAATAAAATCTCATTTCTTTCTTATTCGATTTTTAATCTGCAATTAACCAAGCTAAAGCTCGGTGCCTACCTCTCGGTGAGAGCTTGTCTATAATACCACATCTCTATTACCTTTGTCAAGCGTTTTTGAAAACTTTTTTTCGAATTTTTTATTTTTCTTTCGAATTTCCGTTCTACTCCGCTTCCAGAGGCCTCTCTCGAGGACAGCTTGTTTATATTATCATATCCTTAC
>CDZB01037724.1_pt1 | contig 21324 bp, 14 predicted proteins | sample 554961 | NCBI WGS metagenome assembly CDZB01 (sample SAMEA3182106, study PRJEB8094) | gut metagenome | biome: human; feature: gut; material: Stool; isolation source: human stools | place: Canada | collected 2013-02-26
CATCTGTGTAAATCCGTGAAATCTGTGGGAGTTTCTTCTCAACAATAAACTTCTGTGTATTCCGTGAATTCCGTGGGAGTTTTCTTTTCAGCAATAAACTTCTCCCACGCAGCCTTAATGAGGCTCCCACAGATTTCACGGAACACACAGAACAGACTGGCAGAGGATATTCTCCCACAGATTGCACGGATCCACACAGATATTTATATAACGTAAAAACTCCCACAGAATTCACGGAATTCACAGAACAATTTGCTTGCATCTGTGTAAATCCGTGAAATCTGTGGGAGTTTCTTCTCAACAATAAACTTCTGTGTATTCCGTGAATTCCGTGGGAGTTTTCTTTTCAGCAATAAACTTCTCCCACGCAGCCTTAATGAGGCTCCCACAGATTTCACGGAACACACAGAACAGACTGGCAGAGGATATTCTCCCACAGATTGCACGGATCCACACAGATATTTATATAACGTAAAAACTCCCACAGAATTCACGGAATTCACAGAACAATTTGCTTGCATCTGTGTAAATCCGTGAAATCTGTGGGAGTTTCTTCTCAACAATAAACTTCTGTGTATTCCGTGAATTCTGTGGGAGTCTCTTCTCAACAATAAACTTCTGTGAATTCTGTGAATTCTGTGGGAGTCTCTTCTCAGCAATAAACTTCTGTGTAAATCTGCTTTCTATGTTAAAATCCAAATGTTTTGACCATTATTTTCATTTTAAGCTGAGATTTTATATTCAGGGGTGAAAATTTGGCGATTCCGGACCATGGCAGTGACCAAATGCACAAGTTTGTTCTTGACATTGTTCAGTGCAACCTGCTTCTTCTTTCCGCGTTCTACGAGGCGCATATAGTACCTCGCCATAACGGGATTGAAGTTGACAGCAGCCAGTGCAGCCTGCGTCAGCATGGCCTTAATCTGGCGGTTCGCCATGTAGTGTACATGCGGATCGGAATGCACACTGGTACCCGAATCTTTGCCGAATGGGGCTATGCCGTAGTAACAGGCTATCTTCCTTGAATCGTAGTTGAATCTGCGGAAGTTGTCGGTGTACACCATCAGGCACACGGCGTTCTGCGTTCCTATGCCAGGCACCGAGGTCACGATGGTGAACACCTCGGTGAGTTCCTCGTCCGACTTGATGAGTTCGGCAATGCGCTTGTCTATCTTCTCTATCTCCTTATTGAGTTCAGAGACAATATGTCGTCCGCTTTGCGAAATCATTGTCTTGACAGGCGATTTCTCCATGGTGAGTCTCTTCTCGCCTCTACGCACCTGAAAACTGCATCTGTGGCGTACTACCATTTGACGATACAGAAACAACTCGCGTAGTTGTGCAAGTGACTCGCTAAGTGGCTCGTACATAATGGCTTTATCGTAGTTTCTCATGGCGTATTCTGCAATCATCGAGGCGTCGGCACGGTCCGATTTCAAGCGCCTCAGACCTGATGCGTCCTTGATGCTCTTGGCGTTCTCAAGCCACATGTCGTAGCCTTTGCCGTAGAGGAAGTTGCATAGTCCTTTGCTGTAGTCGCCGGTATTCTCGCCACAAAAGAGCCACAGGGAAGAGTCGATGCCGTATGAATTCTACTCCACCCACTTGACCAGTTGCTTGTAGCCAGACACAGTTGTCTTGAACTCGTTGAACACTCTTGGGGCCGTTTCTGTCAGTCCGTCTGCAAAAATGATAGCCACATCAACTTTTTCTTTCGAAAAATCAACTCCGATAAATAAATTCTTCATAACTTTGTACGAGTTTTATTGTGTAGAATTGGTCAATAGTTGTATGGACTAACACTCTAACAAGGCTCAGAGCCGATAACTTTCTATCTGGTCTTTGCAACTATGTCGATGAGGTCCGAAACAGATCTTAGTCTTCAGACTGGTGAAATCTTTGGTTTACCTCTTCGACAGACCGATTCTACCTTTTTACAACAAAGGTACGAAACTGTCTTTAGCAATCATAGTTTTACCTTGATTATTTAACGTTTATGCGACTGCGTCGCATTCTTCTGCAAACTTAGAGTGAAATCTGTGGGAGAACACCGCAGCATGCCGCACCCTATACGATCGGCAGCGAGATGCCCTGTATCTTCTGATAGATATCGAGCGCGAAGATGTCGGTCATGCCCGAGATGAAGTCGATGACAGCCATGACACGCGTCTCGAAGTCGTCGCTGTTGATGTCGTACTGACTGCTGAAGCGCTTGCGCAACTGCTCCGAGTGGAACTTGCCGGGCTCGGTGGCAGCCTCGATGAGCGTATCCATCAGCGTCTCCATAATCTTATAACCCGACAACTCCACGTCGAGCACCGGCTTAGAGTTGTAGATGCGCTGCACGCTCACCTCGATGCAATGGCGGTAGGCGGCGCTCACGAGCGGAGACACATGGTCAATGAGCGAGCCCTGCAGCGAGCCTTCAAAAATCTCCTGTTCGTGCTGCACGAACGCCTTCGCACACTCGCTCTCGAGCAGTCCGATGGCGCAAGCACGCATATACACAATCTTCTCGTTGTTGTCGGTGATGCCCTCCTCGTCGATGCGGTTGAGGATATGGCGGCGTGCGTCGTCGCCGAAGAAGCCCAGCAGCAGACCGCTTGCCTCGTCGTAGGAGAGGATGCGCAGCTTGTGAGCGTCCTCGATGTCCATTATCTCGTAGCAGATGTCGTCGGCAGCCTCAACAAGATACACCAGCGGATGGCGTGCATAGCGCAGCGGTTCGCCCTCAGCCGAGAGGCGCAGCATGCCGAGGTCGTCGGCGATGCGCTGGAACGCCTCCTGCTCGAAGCAGAAGAAGCCGAACTTGCCCTTCTTGCCAGCGCACTCGCTCGAGTAAGGATACTTCACGATGGAAGCCAGCGTAGAGTAAGTCATCACGAAACCGCCGTCGCGGCGTCCGTGGAAGCGGTGCGTGAGCAGTCGGAAGGCGTTGGCGTTACCCTCGAAGTGCGTGAGGTCCTCCCACATCTGCGCCGACACACGAGACTTCAGCGCCAGTCCCCTACCCTCGCGGAAGAACGCCTGTATAGCCTTCTCGCCGGAGTGACCAAACGGCGGATTGCCCATGTCGTGCGCCAGACACGCCGTGCTCACGATGGTGCCAAGCTCCTCGAAGAGCGTACCAGAGAGTTCGGGACGAACACGCTTCAAGGCTCGCGCCACGTCGTTGCCAAGCGACATGCCCACGCTCGCCACTTCGAGCGAGTGAGTCAGTCGGTTGTGCACGAAGATGCTGCCCGGCAGCGGGAACACCTGTGTCTTGTTCTGCATGCGGCGGAAGGGCGCCGAGAAGATAAGGCGGTCGTAGTCGCGCTTGAACTCCGAGCGGTCGTCGTGGCGCTCAGGGTGGCGCAGCTCCTGTCCGAGACGCTTGTTAGATATGAGTTGTTGCCAGTTCATTGCCATAGTGGTTTTGTTTTATCGTTTATAGCACAAAATTAAAACTATTATTCCGAATAGACAAGAAGATTGCGCAGTCGGCGTCGCCATTTCCAGTTTTTTAATACTCCAAAACGGCGTTATCTCGTTATAATTAAGTACTTTTGCAGTTTGAAACATTACGTCATAAACTAAAATAGAAACACATAATGGTAAAGATAAAGATAGTGAACCGCGGAACGCAGCAGCTTCCGGCGTACGCCACACCGCAGAGCGCAGGCATGGATCTGCGTGCCAACATCACCGAGCCCATCACCCTGCAGCCTATGGAGCGCCGCATCATCCCCACCGGACTGCACATTGCGCTGCCCGAAGGCTACGAGGCGCAGGTGCGTCCCCGTTCGGGCTTGGCCTTCAAGCACGGCATCACCGTGCTCAACTCGCCCGGCACCATCGACGCCGACTATCGTGGCGAGCTGGGCGTGCTGCTCATCAACCTCTCTACCGAGCCTTTCGTTATTGAAGCCGGCGAGCGCATCGCACAGATGGTAATCGCACGCCACGAGCAGGGCGAGTTCTGCCTCGTTGAGGAACTCGACGAGACCGAGCGCGGCGAGGGCGGATACGGACATACCGGAGTGAAGTAAGCCTCCTACGGTTAGCCCTCCATCGGCAACTCACTTCCAAACAATTAAAGAAGAAGAAAAATGAAGAAAATCATACTCTTTGCAATAGCTTTGGCAGCCATCGCCCATCTCTTCGCAATAGGCGGAGCGCGCACGGGAGCAGCAGTAGACCAGAAGTGCGACACGATGAGCATCTCAGCCGACTCGCTGCTGAAGGAGACGCCACTCTTCGACCGACTCTATCTCGACGCCGTGTGCCGACAGATAGACAGCGACTCCACTGCCTTCGACCTGCTGGAGCAATGCCGCAAGATGCGGCCCGACGCCGCCGAGGTCTACTACTCGCAGGCTATAGCATACGCCAAACGCGGCAACGACTCGCTTTCAATCGAGTATATGCGCCGAGCTGCCGAGCTGCAGCCCGACAACGACAACTATCTGGAGAACGTAGCCGAGACATACATACACCAGCGTGAGTACGACCGCGCCATCGAAGCCTACGAACAGCTCTACGCCCACCACCGCGACCGCAGCGACGTGCTCGAGATTCTCGTTCGCCTTTACGATGCGAAGAAAGACTATGCGAAGATGCTCTCCACCGTAGACCGCATGGAGCAGGCAGACGGACCGAGCGAGGACATCTCGTTCATGCGCATGGGCATCTACGAGCAGCAGGGCGACAAGAAGAACGCCTACCGCATACTGAAAGCGCTCACCGACGACCATCCCAACGAACCGTCGTACAAGGTGATGCTCGGCAACTGGCTCATGCAGCACGACCGCAAGAGCGAGGCGTTCAAGTGGTTCGAGAGTGCGCTGCAGGACGACAAGCAGAACGAGTTCGCACTGAACTCGCTTTACGACTACTACCGCAACACGGGCGACGACGCAAAGGCACGACAGTTGCGCGACGACATACTGTTCAGCAAGCAGACCGACATAAAGACGAAGCTGTCTATGCTGCAGCAGGCCATTCGCGAGAACGAGCAGGAGCAGGGCGGCGACTCGACCATCGTGCTCGACATCTTCGACCGCGTGATGCGCACAGCGCCGCACAACGCCGACCTGTCTAACCTCAAGGCTGTGTACATGCGTCTGAAAAAGATGCCGCAGGACAGCATCAACGCCGCATACGCCCACACGCTCTCCTTCGAGCCCGACAACCTGTCGGCACGACTCACGCTGACGCAGAACTTGTGGGAGGAGAAGAAGTGGAACGAGGTGGTCGACCTCTGCGACAAGGGCATACAATACACACCCGAGGAGCTTATGTTCTACTACTTTATGGGACTCGCCTACGTGCAGCAGGACAAGGACGCTGAGGCTTACGACGCTTTCAAACGCGGACTCAGCGCCGTCGACCTCAGCAACGCCGACGAGACACAGCGCACTATGGCGTCCGACATGTACGGACTCATCGGCGACATCAGCTACAGCAACGGCAAGTACGACGAGGCGTTCGGCGCATACGAGGAGGCACTGAAGATGAAGGCTGACAACGTGCAGGTGCTCAACAACTACGCCTACTATCTCTCGATGCAGAACACACGCCTCGACAGTGCGGCAGAGATGAGTCTGAAGACGCTGAAGGAGGAACCTACGAACGCCACATTCCTCGACACCTACGCCTGGATCCTGTTCCTGCAGAAGCGCTACGACGAGGCGAAGGCGTACATCGACCTCACTCTCGCCAACGACAAGGACCCGAGCAACGTGCTTTGGGAACACGCCGGCGACATCTATCTGATGACGGGCGACAAGCAGAAAGCCGTAGAATACTGGCAGAAGGCGATTGAGAGCGGAGGCGACAAGACTCAGCTCGAACGCAAGATAAAGACACGCAAGCTGAAGTAGTGCAACGATGCTGCCGTGGCATGCATACACCGAACAAAACAGAAAAGTCCACGAAACGAAACAGAAAACAATAATAAGATGAAGAAGATATCAAGATACGCCCCGATAGCCATGGCTATGTTGCTCATGGCTTCGTGTGCGAGCAAGAAGACCATCACCGACGGCACAAAACTGCCTTCGCTGCCACACGCACAGACCGAGAAGTCGGCTGAGAAGCAGTCGCTGCAGTTCGTGCAGCGCATTGCCGACAACGCCACCACCACAGCGAACATACTCGCCAGTGGCGACTTCACGCTGAAGACGGGCAGCAAGGAGATTACGGTGCCCGCCAAGCTCAGCATGCGCAAGGACGAGTGCATACGCATCCAGCTGCTCATGCCTATCCTGCGCAGCGAACTCGCCCGCATCGAGTTCACGCCCGACTATGTGCTGCTCATCGACCGCTACCATAAGGAGTACATAAAGGCTTCGTATTCGGAGGTGAGTTTCCTCGCCAACAACGGCATCTCGTTCTACAGCCTGCAGTCGCTGTTCTGGAACCAGCTCACGGCGCCCGGCGCCAAGCACCTGTCTGCCGCCGACCTGAAGAAGTTCGCAGCTGACATAACTGCCGCAGGTTCGCGTGTACCCGTGTCGCTCTCAAGCGGCAACATGACATTCAAGTGGAGCGTAGACGCAGCCACAGCGCTCATCAAGAACGCCGACATCTCGTATCGCAGCGCTGCGCACGGCACATCGTCGCTCGCCTGGAGCTACGACGACTTCAAGACCGTAGGCGCAAAGAAGTTCCCGATGATGCAGCAGTTCGGCTTCAACACCAACTACGGCGGCAAGAACCATGCAGCGCAGGTGACGCTACAGATGTCTGCGCCGAAGACCAGCGCCGACTGGGACGCCAAGACCGAGGTGTCGTCGAAGTATCGCAAGGTGGAGGTAGACGAACTGCTCCGCAAGATAACATCGCTGCAGTAAAAAAACGCAGCGCAATTGATGCAATAAACACGTCGCAAGAATGAAGAAGTTAATAAACATAATGCTCGCCGCCCTGATAGCTCTCGCCCTACCCTGCACGGCGAACGGCGTCAACGCCGAGCAACAGCAGCGCAAGACAACCGCCGCAAAGAAGACAACCACTCAGCGCAAGAAGACAACGACGGCAAGAAAACACGCCACCGCTGCAAAAAAGAAAACAACGCAGCGCAAGAAGACCGCTACAAAGAAGAAGAGAGGCACAAAGCAGAACAACGCAAAGTATTCTACAGCCGAGATTCGCGGACTGCAGAGCAAGCGCTCGGGCATTCAAAAGGAGATAAAGAAACAGGAGGCGGCTCTGCGCGCCAACAAAGCCGACGTGAAGAAGCGCCTCAACGACCTGCTCATCCTCAACAGCGAGATAGACCGCCACAAGCAGAACATCGACGGCATACAGCGCGACATAACACACCTCGACGGCAACATCGGACTGCTCAACGCCCAGCTCGCCACACTGCAGCAGCAGTTGAAGGAGCGTAAGGCGAAGTACGTGAAGTCGATGCGCTACATCTCAAGACAACACACCATGCAGGACCGCCTGATGTTCATCTTCTCGGCGAAGAGTCTCACCGAGATGTATCGCCGTCTGCGCTTCGTGCGCGAATACTCGTCGTGGCAGAAAGCTCAGGGCGAGATGGTGAAGTCGAAGCAGCTGCAGGTGAACGAGAAGCATAAGCAGCTGCAGCAGGTGCGCGGACAGAAAAACGTGATGCTCAACAAGGGCAGACAGGAGCACCGCGCGCTTGAGAGCAAGCAGAGCGAACAGCAGACTATGGTCAACTCGCTGCAGAAGCAGCAGAAGACTATACAGAGCGTAATAGCTAAGCAGCGTAAGGACGCCAGCGCCCTCAATGCGCAAATCGACCGACTCGTCGCTATAGAAGTGGAGAAGGCGCGCAAGCGTGCCGAGGAGGAGGCACGTCGCAAGGCTGCCGAAGCCGCCGCTGCGAAGAAGCGTCGCGAGGCAGAATTGGCTCGTAAGCGTGCCGAGGCAGAAAGAGCACGCGCCGAGAACGAACGCCGACTGCGCGAAGCTCGCGAGGCTGAGGAACGCGCCAAGCAGCGTGCTCGCGAAGCCACAGCACAGCAGAAGGCACGCGCCGAGCAGCAGGCTCGCGAGGCAGAGGCTCAGCGCGAGGCTATAGAGCGCAAGGCAAAGGCAGACGAGCGCCGCTCTACGAAAGAAATTGCCAACGCCAAGCGCGAAGTGGAACAGACCTACACCGTGTCGTCGGTAGACCGCATGATGTCGGGCGGCTTCGAGGCAAACCGCGGACGTCTGCCCATGCCTGTATCGGGCGGCTACCGCATCGTGTCGCACTACGGACAGAACACCATCGAGGGTCTGCACGGCGTGACGCTCGACAACAAGGGCATCAACATCAAGGGACAGCCAGGCTGCCAGGCACGCGCCGTATACGACGGCATAGTAAGTGCGGTGTACGGCATCGGCGGACAGTGGCTCGTGATGGTGCGCCACGGCGTTTACATCTCGGTCTACTGCAACCTCACGTCGGTAAGCGTGCATAAAGACCAGAAGGTGTCGACCGGTCAGGCGCTCGGAGCAGTCGGCGGCGAAGGCATACTGCAGTTCCAGCTGCACAAGAACAGCAGCCGACTCAACCCAGAGCCGTGGCTTAGACGATAAAACGCCCGAAACAGGGTAGAAAACTCAGTAAATATTTGCAAACGTTGCGAAAAATTAGTAATTTTGCATCGTTCAGTGGAATGAGGGGCTCCGAGAGAGCTCCTCATTTTTATTTATAAATGCAATATATGATAAACAAAGACACCGTAAGAAGTATCGTAGAAGAGTGGCTTGACGGCAAGGAGTATTTCCTTGTTGACATCGAGATAAGCCCCGACGACCGTATCGTAGTAGAAATTGACCATGCCGACGGCGTGTGGATTGAAGACTGCGTAGAATTGAGCCGTTTCATCGAAGACCACCTCAGCCGCGACGAAGAGGACTATGAACTTGAAGTAGGATCAGCCGGACTGGGACAGCCTTTCAAGGTGGCTCAGCAGTACCACTGCTTCGTAGGCAAGGACGTGGAAGTGCTCGACGCAGACGGAAAGAAGTACAAAGGTGTGCTCAAAGCCGTTGAAGGCAACGACTTCACTGTGACGGTGCAGGAGAAGCAGAAGGTGGAAGGCAAGAAGCGCCCGCAGCTCGTAGACACAGACCACACCTTCCAGATGGACAAAGTGAAATATACAAAATACTTAATAAATTTCAAATAAGCTATGGCAGCAGTTAAAAAAGACGACGTGGTGAGCATGTTCGACTCTTTCAAGGAGTTTAAGGAGACAAAGAACATCGACCGCACTACTTTGGTAAGCGTTTTGGAGGAGAGCTTCCGCAACGTTCTCGCAAAGATATTCGGAAGCGACGAGAACTTCGACGTTATCGTAAACCCTGACAAAGGCGACTTCGAGATATACCGCAACCGTGTGGTAGTGGCTGACGGAGAGGTAGAGGACGAGAACAAGCAGGTGTCGCTCAAGGAGGCACGCAAGATAGAGCCCGACTACGAGGTGGGCGAAGACGTGTCGGAGCGTGTCGACTTTGCCAAGTTCGGTCGCCGCGCCATCCTCAACTTGCGCCAGACTCTCGCTTCGAAGATTCTTGAGCTCGAGCACGACTCGCTCTACAACAAATACAAGGACCGCGTAGGCCAGGTTATCGCAGCCGAGGTTTACCAGGTATGGAAGCGCGAGGTGCTCGTGGTAGACGACGAGAACAACGAGCTTATTCTCCCGAAGGCAGAGCAGATTCCGGCAGACGTATACCGCAAGGGCGAGACAATACGCGCCGTCATCGAGCGCGTTGACAACGAGAACAACAACCCGAAGATTATCCTCTCGCGCACCAGCCCGATGTTCCTCCAGCGCCTGCTTGAGGCAGAAGTGCCCGAGATCGCAGAGGGTCTCATCGCCATCCGCCGCATCGCACGCATCCCCGGCGAGCGCGCCAAGATAGCAGTAGAGAGCTTCGACGACCGCATCGACCCGGTAGGTGCATGCGTCGGCGTAAAGGGTAGCCGCGTTCATGGCATCGTACGCGAGCTCTGCAACGAGAACATCGACGTCATCTGCTACACCGGCAACACAAAGCTCTTCATCCAGCGTGCGCTCTCACCGGCTAAGGTGTCGAGCATCAAGATTGATGAGGAGAACAAGAAGGCAGAGGTATATCTGAAGCCAGAGGAAGTGAGCCTCGCCATCGGCCGCAGCGGTCTGAACATCAAGCTCGCATCGCTGCTCACAGAGTACACCATCGACGTATTCCGCGAAGTGTCTGAAGAGGACGCCGACGAGGACATCTACCTCGACGAGTTCGCAGACGAGATCGACCAGTGGGTTATCGACGCCATCAAGGGCATCGGTCTCGATACAGCCAAGGCAGTGCTCAACGCTCCGCGCGACATGCTCGTTGAGAAGGCAGACCTCGAAGAGGAGACTGTCGACAACGTGCTGAAGGTGTTGCGCGCCGAATTCGAGTAATCAAGATACACATATAAGGGAGTCTCAAAACCGCATGGTTTTTGAAGCTCCCTTAGCGAGTATCTACACACTAACATATTTATAAACAAATTTTATAAGGAAAAGGAAAGACGTAAAGCGGGTAGCTTTCTCCACGCAACGCCCCGAAAAAGGGCACGAGGCCGAAGCAGAGGTAGGCAGACGTTTTACTTTTTTACTCCTTTACTCTTTTACTTTTAAAACAGCAAAATATGAGCATCAGGTTAAACAAAGCATTACGAGAGTTGAACATCGGGCTCCAGACGGCAGTGGAGTTCCTTGAGAAAAGAAGTGACCTTGGAGAGGTAAAGGCTGAGCCCAGCTTCAAGCTGAGCGACGCACAGTACGCCGCACTCGCTGGAGCCTTCCAGCAGGACAAGGAGGTTCGTTCTCAAGCCGAGAAACTCTTGCAGAAGAAGCCGAAAGAGAAGAAACGCAGCGAGGAGACCCAGGCTGAGCCGCTCCTCAAATCGTCTACTCAGCAGCAGTACAAGCCGCTGGGCAAGATAGATCTGGACAGTCTGAACAAGAAACCGGCACAGAAAAAGCCAGCAACACCTGAGACTCATAAAGAGCCGCAGGCAAAGACTAATGCCGTAAGTCAGAAGCCGGCAACAAATTCCGAAGCACCACAGAAAGCAAGCACAGAGGCTAAAGTGGACAATCAAAACAAAAATCAGAACACTGTGGGTCAGAACAAAGAGCACAAGCAGGAAAAGAAACAGGAAGCAGCAAAGACTGTTGTAAACAACACAGCAAGCGCCCCGAAGAAGGTGGAAGCCGCAGAGAAGCCGGCAGAAGCACCGAAGACAGAGACAGGCATCTTCACCACAAAGAGCGAGAAGAAGATACTCAACGCGCCGAAGGTGAACGTATTGGGCAAGATCGACCTCTCTACGCTCAACCAGAGCACTCGTCCGAAGAAGAAGTCGAAGGAGGAGAAGCGCAAGGAGCGTGAGGACAAGGCGCAGCAGCAGCGCGGCGACAAGAAGAAGCGCGAACGCATCAACAAGGTGCGCGTAGACATCAACGCTGCGTCTAACCAGCCCAACGGCGGAGGCAACAACGGCGGCAAGCAGAACGGTGGCGGCAATGCCGGCACAAGCAACAAGAACAAGAAGAAGAACCGCAACCGCGGCGGACAGCAAAAGCCGGCTGAGGTGAACGATGAGGACGTAGCACGCCAGGTAAAGGAGACGCTCGCACGCCTTACTAACAAGCAGAACCAGAACAAGAAGGGCGCCAAGTATCGTAAGGAGAAGCGCGAGGCTGCTCAAGAGAAGATGAACGAGGAGCTGCGCGAGGAGAAGAAGGAGAGCAAGACACTGAAGCTGACGGAGTTCGTTACCGTATCGGAACTCGCTACGATGATGAACGTGAGCGTGAACCAGGTTATCGGTACGCTCATGAGCGTGGGCATCATGGTGTCTATCAACCAGCGCCTCGACGCCGAGACCATCAACCTCGTTGCTGAGGAGTTCGACTTCAAGACAGAATACGTAAGTGCAGAAGTGCAGGAGGCAATCACCGAGGTGGAGGACGACGAGAACGACCTCGTTCCGCGCGCTCCGATCGTAACCGTGATGGGTCACGTAGACCACGGTAAGACCTCTTTGCTCGACTATATACGCAAGACAAACGTCATCGCTGGCGAGGCTGGCGGCATCACACAGCACATCGGTGCATACAACGTGCAGTTGGAGGACGGACGTAAGATTACGTTCCTCGACACTCCGGGTCACGAGGCGTTCACCGCTATGCGTGCCCGTGGTGCTCAGGTGACGGATATCGCCATCATCATCATCGCTGCCGACGACGCCGTGATGCCTACCACCAAGGAGGCTATCGCACACGCTCAGGCTGCCAACGTGCCGATGGTGTTCGCAATCAACAAGATCGACAAGCCGGGCGCTAACCCCGACCGCGTACGTGAGGAACTGGCAGGCATGAACCTCCTCGTAGAGGAATGGGGCGGCAAGTACCAGTGCCAGGAGATAAGCGCCAAGAAGGGCATCGGCATCAGCGACCTCATGGAGAAAGTGCTCCTCGAGGCAGAGATGCTCGACCTGAAGGCCAACCCTAACCGCAAGGCAACGGGTTCTATCATCGAGTCGTCGCTCGACAAGGGCCGCGGCTACGTTTCTACGGTGCTCGTAAGCAACGGTACGCTGCGCGTGGGCGACAACATCATCGCCGGCACATCATGGGGACGCATCAAGGCTATGTTCAACGAGCGCAACCAGCGCATACAGTCGGCAGGTCCGGCTGAACCTGCAATCATCCTCGGCTTGAACGGCGCGCCGACAGCCGGCGACTCGTTCCACGTGCTCGAGACAGAGCAGGAGGCACGCGACATCGCCAACAAGCGTCTGCAGCTGCAGCGCGAGCAGGGCCTTCGCACACAGAAGCGTCTCACCCTCTCTGACATCTCTCACCGCATCGCTCTCGGTTCGTTCAAGGAGCTTAACATCATTGTCAAGGGTGACACCGACGGTTCTATCGAGGCTCTCTCCGACTCGTTCATCAAGATGTCTACAGAGAAGATCAAGGTGGACGTCATCTACAAGGCAGTAGGTCAGATCTCGGAGAGCGACGTAACGCTCGCCGACGCTTCAGACGCCATCATCGTGGGCTTCCAGGTGCGCCCGTCTGCCGCAGCACGCAAGCTGGCTGAGCAGGAAGGCGTTGAAATCAACACCTACTCTGTCATCTACGACGCTATCGACGACGTAAAGTCGGCTATGATCGGTATGCTCGACAAGGTGAAGAAGGAGGTTATCACCGGTCAGGTAGAGGTGCGCGAGGTCTACAAGATCTCGAAGGTGGGCACCGTTGCCGGCTGCTACGTAACAGAAGGCAAGGTACATCGTGTCGACCGTGCTCGTGTCATCCGCGACGGTATCGTGGTTCACACAGCCGACATCGCAGCCCTCAAGCGCTACAAGGACGACGTTAAGGAGGTGGCTACCAACTTCGAGTGCGGTATCTCGCTCGTCAACTTCAACGACATACAGCAGGGCGACGTGCTCGAGACCTTCACAGAGATTGAGGTAAAGCAGACACTGTAAGAATACGGAACTTAGTTAAATCATAGATATATGAACTTACTTGAACACATTGTAGCTCGCGCAAAGAGCAACAAACAACGCATCGTGCTCCCTGAAGCAACAGAGGAGCGCACTCTGAAGGCTGCCGACCGCGTCCTCGCTGACGACCTGGCTGACCTTATCCTCATCGGCAACCCCGACGAGCTGAAGACTCTCGCTGCAAAGTGGGACCTTCACAACATCGACAAGGCTACCATCGTAGACCCGTTGAACAACCCGAAGGCTGAGGAGTATGCAGAGCTCCTCGCCGAGCTTCGCAAGAAGAAGGGCATGACCATTGAGCAGGCTCGCGAACTCGTGAAGAACCCGCTCTACCTCGGCTGCATGATCATCAAGACCGAGGGTGCCGACGGCCAGATCTCTGGTGCGCTGAGCACAACGGGCGACACTCTGCGCCCTGCACTGCAGATTATCAAGTGCGCTCCCGGCGTGACATGCGTGAGCGGCGCAATGCTCATGCTCACCCACGAGCACCAGTACGGCGACGACGGCATCATCGTGATGGGCGACGTAGCCGTTACACCGGTTCCGACAGCAGAGCAGCTGGCTCAGATCGCTGTTTGTACAGCGCAGACAGCACGCTCGGTGGCTGGCATTCAGGACCCGCGTGTGGCTATGCTGAGCTTCTCTACAAAGGGCTCTGCAAAGCACGAGGTGGTAGACAAGGTTGTTGAGGCTACACGCCTCGCTCACGAGCTGGCTCCTGAGCTGAAGCTCGACGGCGAGCTGCAGGCAGACGCTGCTCTCGTGCCGGCTGTAGGCGAGAAGAAGGCTCCGGGCTCTCTCATCGCAGGTCACGCTAACGTGCTCGTTGTGCCGAACCTCGAGGTGGGCAACATCTCTTACAAGCTCGTTCAGCGCCTGGGCAACGCCCTCGCCATCGGTCCGATCCTCCAGGGTATCGCTCGTCCGGTGAACGACCTTTCTCGCGGTTGCTCTATAGAGGACATCTACTACATGGTGGCTATCACAGCTTGCCAGGCAATGGACGCTAAGTAATAATTCAAAACTCAAAACTCAAAGTAATGAAGATATTGGTTCTTAATTGTGGCAGCTCTTCAATCAAGTACAAGCTGTACAATATGGACGACAACTCAGTGCTGGCAGCAGGCGGCGTTGAGCGTATCGGTCTTGATGAGGCATTCATCAAAATCACTCTGCCTAACGGCGAGAAGAAGAAGATCATGCACGACATGCCCGACCATAAGGAAGGCGTCAACTTCGTGTTCCAGTGCTTGCTCGACCCTGAGTTCGGCGCTATCAAGTCGCTCAGCGAGATCGACGCCGTAGGTCATCGCATCGTGCAGGGTGGCGACCTCTTCGAGAAGAGCGTCATCGTCGACAAGTCGGTAGAGGACGGCATCGAGAGCCTCTGCGACCTCGCTCCTGTACACAACGCAGGCCACCTGAAGGGCTTGCGCGCCGTAGACAAGCTGATGCCGGAGGTGCCGCAGGTATGCGTGTTCGACAACGCATTCCACAGCACCATGCCCGACTACGCTTACCTCTACGCCGTGCCTTACGAGCTCTACGAGAAGTATCACGTACGCCGCTACGGCTTCCACGGCACCAGCCACCGCTACGTATCGCAGCGCGTGTGCGAGTTCCTTGGCCGCGACATCAAGACACAACGCATCATCACCTGCCACATCGGCAACGGCGCTTCTGTGTCAGCCGTTAAGTTCGGCAAGTGCGTCGACACCTCTATGGGTCTCACTCCGCTCGCTGGCGTGATGATGGGCAGCCGTTCTGGCGACATCGACCCGTCTGCCGTTACATTCCTCATGGAGAAGCTCGGCAAGAAGCCGCAGGAGATGGCAGACTTCCTCAACAAGGAGAGCGGTGTGCTCGGCATCACCGGCATCTCTTCTGACATGCGCGAGGTAGAGAGCGCTGCCGCTGAGGGCAACAAGCGCGCACAGCTCGCTCTGAAGATGTACAACTACCGCATCAAGAAGTACATCGGCGCTTACGCTGCCGCTATGGGTGGCGTTGACATCATCGTATGGACAGCCGGTGTAGGCGAGAACCAGATTGGCACTCGTCTTGAGGCTTGCTCGGGCCTTGAGTTCCTCGGCGTAGAAATGGACGCAGAGGCTAACAAGGTGCGCGGCGAGGAGGCTATCATCTCTAAACCGGAGTCAAAGGTAACGGTTTGCGTTATCCCGACCGACGAGGAGCTGATGATTGCTAAGGACACTATGGCATTGCTTCAGAAGTAAGCAGCAGTCTTTTGCCGCGGCGTATGGCTTCGCAGCCTCTGCTTCGACGGCATAAGCCATAAGCATAAACCAAACACACGGGGATGTACCTGCATAGGGTGCATCCCCGTTTTTCGTATCGTATGACTATATATAAATTTCGTATCGTATGACTATATATAAATGCTGTTGGTGAAAAAATCTACCATATCTCCCAGCACCTGCCCTAACCCACTCTATATAAGCGCAATAAAGGCTGGCAGACAACTCTAAAAACGGGGTTATCTACCAGCCATCTGCCAGGCAGATAAGTTCATCTTACAGCCATCATAACATTTGGCATCTGTAATAAGAATTACATTCTAAGTTAAAAATTAGACTGGTGAATAAAAAAATATCCATTTATATTTGTTTTGTTAAAAGAAATCATTAAATTTGCAAAGTCATGATCTGATTTCATCATCCAAAGATGCTGTAACACAACACCATAATGATCGGATTTCGGTATTGACATATATACATAATAAGGCGTTACTGACGCTTTTGTTTTGACGATTCGTGAACTTCGCAACTTCCCAAATGTCTGTCAAAAACAAAGCAACGGAAACGCCCCAAGGGATGTATTGTATTCATGCCCATCATATTGCTATGCATATTTTTGTGTGTAGTGGTATAAGGCTATCACATACTTATACATCTACGTGGGGCTTTCAGCGTTGTACATTGAAAGACGATATTTCTTATTTGTTACCTACTTGATTATCAGCAGGTACAGGAAAACTCAAACGTAAGCATCATTTTATTGGGTGACAAGAAAGAACCAACAAAATGAAAAACAAATCTTGTGCAACAAATTTTGCTACCCAACAACCATTTTCCCTGTTACTTTTACTTCAAGAACCATTTTTACTGGCGGAAAGAAAAAAGATGTGTTACTTGTCTATGGCTACCAACCAAAGCCAATACACAAATATAAATTCATTCATCTTAGGATATATATACTAATGGATTGGATGAACTGAACGAATTGCGGAGCGATAGCCCAATCGTGCCATGTGCAGTATTGGGTTGTCGCTCTCTTTCTTTCCGCCAGTAAGAACTCTTGTATGATTTCTGTTACTTTCCACTTGTAATCGCTTGTTTCAAGTCGTTCTTGTCTCTTTTTATCCTCATATCTCAACTTTTCTAATTGTTACTCCGTTACCTGAATCTTCATCACCATTTCTGGGCTTTGATAAATTTGGTTGCAAAGGTAATGTCTGTACCCATATTCCTTGCAAGGTCAGTGCCTATGGTCTCTTGCTAAAATCTCCACCTTGCAGGTTGTATTTTAGCAGAGAACCTTGCAGGAAAAGCACAGACACCTTTTGAGGCAACAAAATTTAAATCAATCCCGAAATTGCAGATGCAAAATTAGGGAATAAAAAAATGAAGACTTATGGCAAACATTTGTGACACTCAGTACAAGGTGATGGGCGAACGCAAGGCGGTAGCCGACCTTTGGAACACGCTCCAAACAATGGAGGTGAACACCAAGAACGTACATCTCTACAAGTTGGCGGAACACTATGGCATCGACTATGAGAAGATGGGCATATCGGTAAGAGGATATATCTATTGGGCAGAGTTTGAGGCAGACGAGGACATCTGCTTGTTGTCCTTTGACACCGAAAGTGCATGGTCTGCCTGTGAGGAGTTCTTTGATGAATTGAACAAAGTTCTTGGTGGAGAACTTTCCGTCAGTTATCGTGAGATAGAATGTGGATGCGACATTTTCTATGTCCATGACGAGCAAGGCTTCTTCCCAGAGGAATGCTGTGTGAGTTCTTCGGGTGAGCCTTTCGAGGATGCTTGTGAGGATATCTTTAACACTTGCCAAGATGCTATTGCCAAGTGGTGTGAGAAGATGGGTATCTCGCAAGGTGACAGAACCGAAGATGAAATGATGGACTTCATCAACGGCTATGAGTATGAGAACGAGGACACCTATTATTATATAAACAAGTTCACGTTTGACTGATGGAAAGATTTGAGACGATAGAGAAAATCCCCACATGGGCATTATGCTACATCATCAATGGCGACCCTACGGGATTGAGTGATGAAGACATCAAGATGGTTGATGGCTTCATGCAGAAATGGCAAGTGGAGATTGTTTCTCCACTCAGCCAAGATGGAAACGCATCATTCTCACACTATCCTGCCTTTGGACTACCTGCCGAGGTTGAGGATTGCAAGGTGATTTATCATTCGGAGAACCCACAAACTTTATAGAGCTATGTTTGAATACGAAGAATTGACCGACATTATCGGTTGCAGTTGCACACTGCTGATACCCTACAGAGGACGCACAGAAGGTTTCGTGGTTGCAGACTATGGTGAGGACATCGTAGTGAAATTGCGCAATGGCAAGGAAATTGTAGAAAGACGTGATGACGTTCTTGTCTATGACTGACGAAAAGGATGCTTGGTGAAGGTTATACTCGCCAGGCATCTTTTTTCTTTCCGCCAGTAAAAGCCCTTTTGTATGTAACGGCAAACTCCCTTCATCGTTTGCCGATAAACTTTTATATGGCTATGCTTTGATGGTTGTATTCGCCAAATGGCGACCTGCCTCTTTGTATGAGATAAAATCTGCGACTACGCCTTTCTTGGAGCTTTTCGTGCAATGAAGCCTTTTGTCTGAGGATGGATCTTGTTTGCAGCATTGCGATTGTAGTTGGTTGCTCATGCTTACCTTCCTCTACAAATAGGAGTAGCCTTCGAAGCTGGTTCTCCTTCTGCTTGTCTTTGTCAATATGCTCATGCGACCACCCTCCATGCAGAAAAGTGTATTGCCTGTTGGTTTACCATTGTTTATGACGGCACACGACATGGAAACGTGTTTTGCATTGGTGATGGTTACTGCAAATGATTGAGCCATACGATGCTGTTACGGTATTCTTGCGTCCTTTTTTGAATTACCGATTTTTTGAAGCCACTATTTTTCCTATGCAAAGGTAGCGTGATGCTTCGACAGATGGAATCCGTCTTGTGCGGTCGCTTCGCTGTGACCAATAAAATAGCCGATAATCTTCCTTTTTCTCCTCACCGCCAACAGAAAACGAGTATTATAGTCGATTTTCATGGTGCTGCCCTCATGTGCCACATCCCTGCTCTTGGATTGCATGTAAAAATTAAGTTTCACTTCAAAAAGTAATTCAATATGAAAAAGATCGAGAACACTTTCGTTGTAACAGGATTCGTAGGCAACAACGCAGAAATCCGTCAGTTCACCAACGCTTCTGTAGCACGTTTCTCATTGGCAGTCAGCCGTCAGGAGAAGAATGGTGAGGAAACCAACAGAGTATCAGCTTTCATGAACATGGAGGCATGGCGCAAGAACGAGCATGTTGATTCTTTCGACAAGCTGCAGAAGGGAACCATGCTCACCGTCGAGGGCTACTTCAAGCCAGACGAGTGGGTTGATCAGCAAGGCACCAAGCACAACCGCATCGTCTTCATCGCAAACAAGTTCTATCCTACACCAGACAAGGAGGAAGCTCCAGCGGCAGAGCCTGAAAAGCCTACCAAGAAAGGCAAGAAATAGGATTTCTTCATTCTCTCCAATAAACAAAGCGGCTTCGGTCGCTTTTGTTTTGCTCATACAACCATGTTTACTTTTATAGCCACTATTAGCAAGTTTACTCTTATAACCGCATGCGTACTGCTATTATAAGCGTCAAGCCGTCTTCCCTTTTTATTACTTTTCCCCACCCATCTGCGAAACCGCACCAACAGTTCGTCAAAGCGACATTCTTTATTTATCGGGAGTAAGATCCCGAAAGATGAAGAATGACCATTTGCCGAAGGACAAGCACGAACAGAATGGCATTGGCGAACGGCATCCGTAACGCAACCGTCACTTACATGCTGTCTACCAATGCCATCCCTTTCGTTAAGTTGCTTGTCTGGCTATTGCGCAGTTTCACTCCCACCCATATCTTTTATATTCGCTTCTTGTCTTCCTTTTATAATCCATGGTTTACCCTTTTATAGCCGTCACAAAGATTTTATGCCAAAAGGCTCCTTGACTGTGGCGACCAACTGTCGCTACTGCAATAAGCCACATGGCATGAAGGCAGGAGCGGAAACACACTCGGCATGGATGCCAAGAGAGTTTCCCAATTACTCCTGCCGCATCTTTGTTCCGTCCTTCTGTTATAATCGGCAAGCCATTCTCTCTTTATAGCACTTCGTCCCTCCCTTGCGGAATTGCACCAATGGCGCAGTTCCACACCCACCCTTTTCTAGTTGTAATCTTATGTAGTAGCACTTATAGCCATTTCATTTCGTCCATCGTCTTTGCCGCTTCGGATATTTTCCGCAAAGGTACCAGTTGCATGGCAAATGCCAAATTGGGCCTCATGGATGCTTTTCAAAAAATCTTCCTCTATGTGCCTTGCATATAGAGCGTATTTTTCGCTTCCGATTTGTCTTTTTGCCTTCCAACTCCTTTGCGTGGCGGAAAAATATCCCTTGGGCAAGCCGAAAGGCTTCCGAAAATAGGGAAAATAAATAATCGAGTTTAACGCAAATAATTTTCCGACTATGGCAAGAATGATAGACGACAACACCAAGAGACAGCTGAGCAAGAGGATGGATTTCTTCTTGAAGTATTTTCCTGTGAGGGTTCGCAATGTGGGCGAGGACGCAGTGGCTGCACGCCAACTGATTTGGGCGTTCAAGGATGCAAGGGACAACGCTTTTGAGAAGGTGGCGCAAATGACCGCAGCACATCTTATCAAAGTTTGTGGTGAGAAGATAAAGGACATCGTGTTTGTATGTGTGCCAGCCAGCACCCAAGCCAAGAACGAGAGTCGATACATGGCTTTCTGTAATCGTGTGAGCGAGCTTTGCGGCATCATCAACGGCTATTCGCACATATCCGTTTCAGGCGACCGCTTGGCAGTACACGAGCACCGCCATGACAAGGAAAAGAGCATCACTAAGACACAAGTGATTGAGTTTGATGAAGCCTACTTCAAAGGCAAGGACATCTATGTTTTTGATGATGTGGTAACGACCGGCGCAAGCTATGCCATTTTTGCCAATCAGTTGGAAATGTTTGGCGGAAACGTATTAGGCGGTCTTTTCTTGGGACGCACACACTATAAATATGCAAAGTGATATGGATAAGACAAAGTACATCAAAGCCAATTCCGTGGCTTTTTCGGGACATCGCACGATAGCGGAAGACCGCAAGGACGAGATAAGGAAGAAACTGAGGGGCAAGATAAGGCTGCTCTATGCTATGGGCATCACCAATTTCTATTGTGGCATGGCACTCGGTTTCGATATGTTGGCAGCCGAGGAGGTGATTTCATTGAAAGTGGAACTTCCCAATCTGAAACTTATTGCCGTCATTCCCTATGACGGTCAGAACGAGAGGTGGAGCGCAAGGGAGCAAGACCGCTATTGGGATATTCTTGACAAGGCGGACGATGCTATTCTGTTGAGCAAGCACTATTTCAATGGATGCTTGCTCAGACGAAATGATTATATGCTTTTTCATTCGTGCGGACTGATTGCTTTCTTCGACGGCAAGCCCAAGGG
>CDZB01071030.1_pt1 | contig 21200 bp, 21 predicted proteins | sample 554961 | NCBI WGS metagenome assembly CDZB01 (sample SAMEA3182106, study PRJEB8094) | gut metagenome | biome: human; feature: gut; material: Stool; isolation source: human stools | place: Canada | collected 2013-02-26
TAAAACATTTTTCCGTGATTTTTGAGGACAACCCCGACGGCCGCTTACGCTTCGCGTCGGCGTTTTCCTCTTTGCGCGCGCCTTTTAAAGGCTCCCGCATAAGTATGCGCGCGCATTCACCCTCTTCCCGTAAGCCTTACGGCAAATTGAGTGCGCCGGCGCAAAAGCGCGGTTTTGCTTGCGCAAGTAAACATACACTTTCACGAAAAATGTTTTAAGCCGATAAAACATTTTTCCGTGATTTTTGAGGACAACCCCGACGGCCGCTTACGCTTCGCGTCGGCGTTTTCCTCTTTGCGCGCGCCTTTTAAAGGCTCCCGCATAAGTATGCGCGCGCATTCACCCTCTTCCCGTAAGCCTTACGGCAAATTGAGTGCGCCGGCGCAAAAGCGCGGTTTTGCTTGCGCAAGTAAACATACACTTTCACGAAAAATGTTTTAAGCCGATAAAACATTTTTCCGTGATTTTTGAGGACAACCCCGACGGCCGCTTACGCTTCGCGTCGGCGTTTTCCTCTTTGCGCGATTTTTTAAGGGATTTCCCCGCATTTTTCGCGTGCCGGCAAAACAAAAAGTCCTTATACCGCGGGGATATAAGGACTTGCATGCGAATAAGACAAGCAGTCTGAACTTATACCTCGGCGGGCGTTTCCATTAAACCTTGCGGTGCCTGCTTTCTGCGGTACGGAACTATTTATGCCGAAGCAATTTTCAAACGCTTGTACATTATACCGAGATTCTTTCGGTTTGTCAACCGTTTGACCCGGAAACTTTTAAATCTTGTTGAAGTTTACTTTGATGCCGGGGCCCATCGTGCTGGAAACGGCGACGCTCTTGATGTACTGGCCTTTCGCCGCGGCGGGTTTCGCCTTGACGATCGCGTCCATCAGCGCGTTGAAGTTTTCCGCAAGTTTCTCTTTGCCGAAGCTCTTTTTGCCGATCGGGCAGTGAATGATCGCGGTTTTGTCCAAACGGTATTCGACTTTACCTGCTTTCACTTCGGAGATCGCTTTCGCGACGTCGGGCGTGACCGTGCCGGACTTCGGGTTCGGCATGAGGCCCTTCGGGCCCAGCACTTTACCGATGCGGCCGACGACGCCCATCATGTCGGGGGTCGTGATGACCACGTCGAAATCGAACCAGTTTTCCGTCTGGATCTTCTGCACCATTTCTTCCGCGCCGACGTAATCCGCGCCGGCCGCCTGCGCGACGTCAGCCTTTTCGCCCTTGGCGATGACGAGCACTTTTTTGCTCTTGCCCGTGCCGTTGGGGAGGACGAGCACGCCGCGGACTTGCTGATCCGCCTGACGGGGATCTACGCCGAGACGAACGTGCAGTTCGATCGTCTCGTCGAATTTGGCTTTGGCGGTGTCGACCACAAGCCCCATGGCTTCGTCGACGTCGTATGCTTTGGAACGATCGTATGCCTTCAGGCTGTCGGCATATTTTTTCCCGTATTTCATTCTATTTTACCTCCTTGTGGTACATGCGAGAAAATTCTCTCCCACATTCTCCTTTCGATTTATTCTTCGACGGTGACGCCCATGCTGCGCGCGGTGCCGCGGATCATGCTCTTTGCCGCTTCGAGCGAAGCCGCATTGAGGTCGGGCATCTTCAGCTTGGCGATCTCCTCGACCTGCGCGTCGGTCAGCTTGGCGACCTTATCGCGGTTGGGGCGGGCGCTCCCGCTCTCGATCTTGCACGCCTTTTTGATAAGGACGGGCGCGGGCGGGGTCTTGAGAATAAACGTGAAAGACCTGTCCTGATAAATGGTGATGACCACGGGGATGATGAGCCCCGCCTGGTCAGCGGTCTTTGCATTGAATTCCTTGGTAAAGCCGGGAATGTTGATGCCGTGCGGGCCGAGCGTCGAACCGACGGGCGGCCCGGGCGTGGCTTTACCTGCGGGCAGCTGCAATTTGACTACCGCGGTGATTTTTTTAGCCATAAGTTCTCCTCCGGATCGTGGTTTTAGCAAAGCGCCGGAAATATTTGCGCTTCTCCCACTTTATTAGAAAAGGGCGCAAACCCTGTTCCTTTTTTATTGTTCTTTTTTGGGCTGCTCGGCGAGGTTGAGTTTTTCTTCTTTGGGCTGTTCGGTGAGGTTGAGCTTTTTGATCTGAACGTACTCCACCTCGACGTCGGTATTCCTGCCGAACATGACCACGTTGACCTTCGCTTTCTGCGCCGTGTCGTTGAGCTCCTTGATCTTCCCGACAAAGCCCGCCAAAGGGCCCGCGTCGATGCTCACGTCGTCGCCGACCTCGAAATCCGCGTCCACGACGACGGATTCGAGCTGCATTTTCCTGACCTCTTCCTCTTTGAGCGGCAAAGGCCTGCCCTGCGGGCCGACAAAGCCCGTGACCCCTCTCGTATTGGTGACGAGATACCATACCTGGTTGGAATAGATCATTTTGATAAAGACGTAGCAGGGAAGGAGCTTTCTTTCCACCACCTTGCGCTTGCCGTTCTTTTCCTCGATGGTCTGCTCCATCGGTATTTTGAGGTCGAAGATGCTGTCTTGCAGGTTGTTGTTTTCGATGAGCCTTTCCAGGCTGTCTTTGACCATCGCCTCATACCCGGAATAGGTATGAAGGACGTACCATTTTGCCTGGCTTTCGGGCGAATTTTCCATATGCTCCCCTTATGCTCCTTTAACCGCCGATGCTGGTGACAAGTTCAAGAAGCGTGCTGAGCCCGAAATTGATCGCCGTGAAAATAATGAGAAAGATGACGACGACGGAAATGACGATGCCCGTCGACTTGACGACTTTGCCGAACGAAGGCCACGTGACCTTTTTGAGTTCGGAAAAGACCTCTTTGATCTTTCTGCCCATTCTCACAAATATGTTGGGCTTCTTAACAGCTGTTTTCGCTTTCATTTTTTCTCCTCGATAAAGCGGGATACCGCTCCGTATCCGCAAAGACGATTACTTGGATTCTTTGTGAACGGTATGCTTTTTGCAGAAAGGACAATACTTTTTCAGCTGCAGCCTCTCGGGGTCGTTCTTTTTATTCTTCATATTGTCGTAATTTCTGTGCTTGCATTCGGTGCACTCGAACGTGATCTTGGTTCTGTTGATGGCAGCCATTTTTCCTAAAAACTCCGTGCAAAAAAATCACACCTCGGGTCGGTGTGTTTCTAAAGTCTATCATAAAGTTTTTGCCTTGTCAATTGTTTTTGCACGCGTTTGCGCAATTTATTTGCCGCGAAAGCAAAATCAGCCGGGTTTTTTCCGAAAGAATACCCCGCCTTTTGTTTCTTTTTGGATAAAGCCGCGGCAAAACTCTTGCATAAAACCGCACTTTCGTTGTATAATAGCACCGAAAAACCGCCGCGCGGCCGCCTGCGGGCGCGCGCATGCTTTGCCTTATATTATTTATTATTATTGAAAGGAGAATACGCACACATGAACGCCATTCGCATCGCAGAGGGCGTCTACTGGGTAGGCGCCATCGACTGGAATCTGCGCAACTTCCACGGCTACGAAACGGAAAAAGGCTCTACTTACAACGCCTATCTCATCCTCGACGAAAAGATCACCCTCATCGACGCGGTGAAAGAACCCTTCAAGGAAGAGATGCTTTCGCGCATTTCCTCCGTCATCGACCCCGCAAAAATCGACGTGATCGTTTCCAACCATGCCGAACCCGACCACAGCGGGGCGATCCCTTTCATAAAAAACATCGCCAAAAACGCGAAAATTTACGCCGCGTCCGGCGCGGGCGTGAAAGACCTTACCGCCTATTACGGAGACCTCGGCTATATCGGCGTGAAAGCGGGAGAAACGCTTTCCCTCGGGAAACGGACGCTCGCCTTCGTGCCCACCCCCATGGTGCATTGGCCGGACAACATGGTCAGTTACATGACGCCCGAAAACATCCTCTTTTCCAACGACGCGTTCGGGCAGCACTACGCTTCCGACGAGCGGCTGGATACCGAATGCGACCTGCCCGAAGCATACATTCAGGCGCGCAAATACTATGCGAACATCGTACAGCCTTACGGAATGCAGACGGGGAAAGCGCTCGAAGCGCTCGCGGGGCTGAAAATCGACATGATCTGCCCCAGCCACGGCATTATCTGGACAAAACATATCCCCGACATCCTCGCGCTGTACAAATCGTGGGTGAGCAGCGGATACGACGACACCGCGGCGATCGTTTACGACACGATGTGGCACTCCACCGAGGCGATGGCGCACGCGATCGAAAACGCCTTTCTCGCGGCAGGGCTCAAACCCCGGCTCTACAACCTGCACTACTGCCACAATTCCGACGTCATCGCGGACGCGATGACGGCAAAATACATTGCCGTGGGCTCGCCTACGCTCAACAACAACATGATGCCGTCGGTCGCGTCCTTCCTCACCTACTTCAAGGGGCTGAACGGCAACAAGAAAAAATTTATAGCGTTCGGCTCGTACGGCTGGGGAGGCCAGTCGCCCGACCAGGTTTTCGAAGGGCTGAAAAGCCCCAAGTGCGAAGCGCTCATGCCCGCGGTGAAGATCGCGTACAAGCCTTCGGACGAACAGCTCAAAAAAATAGAGGCGGACGTTCTCGAAGCGCTGAAAAATCAAAACTGAACCGCAAAAACCGGCACAACGGGGCGTTGGCAATGCGGTTTACGCACGGATCAAACAAAAAAGGATAACGGTTTTTTCGTTATCCTTTTTTGTTTTTCTCGCCCGCCTTTACGGCGGGCGTAATTATTTTTCGTACACTTCCCGTTTTAAAATGCCTATGTAAGGCAGCCCCCTGTATCTCTCGGCATAGTCCAGCCCGTACCCGACGACGAATTCGTCTTCGATCGCGTACCCGACGAAATCGACGGCGACGTCGGCCGTCCGCCGCGATTCTTTGTCGAGAAAGGCACAGATCTTCACCGACGCCGCGCCCCGCTCCGTAAGGAAACGTTTGAGCGCGCAAAGCGAATTGCCCGTATCGATGATGTCCTCGACGATGAGGATGTTTTTGCCCTCGACGGGGAAAGACAGCCCGCCGAGTTTCACCTCGCCGGACGAAAACACCCCCGCGCCGTACGAGGACGCCGACATGAACCCGATGCGCACGGGAATGGTGACCGCGCGCATGAGGTCGGCAAAAAATACGCACGCGCCCTTCAGGATGCAGACCATAAAAAGTTCCTGCCCCGCGCAGGTACGGGAGATCTCTTCCCCGAGCTCTTTCACGCGGGCGGCGATCTCCTCCCTCGTGAACAAAATGCGGCTCAGATCGCGGTCTTCTTCTCTCAATTCCTGCATGACTCTTCTCCTTTTCCGTATAAAATAAGGGTAAACGCCCCGTCGCAACAAAGCCGGCCGCTCTCCTCGGGCAAACGCGCTTTATCCGAAATTTCCAGCCCGCAAACGGCGAAAACTTCTTTCCCCTCGGCGATGAGCGGGTAAGCGTCCCGCCGCCGCGCGGGTATTTTTTTATCGATAAAATATTCTTTCAGCTTTTTCGTGCCGCCGCCGAATTTTCTGAACACGTCTCCGTTTTGCCTGGGCCGTATGACCGCGCCGGCAGGCAAAGCCGCGCCGTTCAGATACAGTGCCCTGCCGCAAGTTTTCCCCTCGGCGGCGCGGACGCCGCGCGAAACGCGCAGCACGTACCCGCCGCAACCGAACTCCCCTTCCGCAAACGGATAGGAATACGAAGGAGGGGGGGCGGGGCGGTAGACCGCGAGAGAGCCGTAGTCGTTGACCGCTTTCAGCCCCTGCGGCAGATCGGCCTCCGCACCGCTCTCCTTGCCCAAAAGCGCGCACACGGCGGCAACGTGCGCGGACGTATAATCCTTTTCCGCCCCGAAATACCGCAAAGCGCGGATACAGCACCTTTTCAAAACGGGCAGGGGCGCGCCCGCGCGTATGATAAATTCTTTTCCCTCTTCGACGTATCCGTCCGTCAGGGAAAACAGATATTCGTCGTCCTCACGGGCATTGCGGGAAAAAGCGTACAGATTCTTTTCGCAACCGGGGAACATTGCCCCCGCGGGCGCGAGCACCTCGTGCCGCAAAAAATTGCGGGCGTATGCCCGGTCGGCGTTCGTAGAATCTTCCCGCCATGCGGCGCCGCGTGAGCGGAGATATTCCAAAATATCCGCCTTCGTATACGCGAGCAAGGGGCGGACGATGCCTTTATCGCCCGTCACGGGCACAAACGCGCGTATGCCGCCCGCACCCGTGAGGGACGCGCCGCGGAAAAGATTGAACAGGACGCTCTCCGCATTGTCCCCCGCATGATGGGCGGTGGCGATAAGATCCGCCCTGTCCTCTTCGATCAGGCGCTCAAACGCTTTGCGGCGGTATTCGCGCGCTTCCTCTTCCAAGCCCCTGCCGCTTTTTTTTGCGAGGGCGGGGATATCTGCGGAAAAACAAAAGAGGGGCACCCCCGCTTTTCCGCACAGATCTTTCACGAAAGCGGTATCGGCAAGGCTCTCTTCCCCGCGGATGCCGTGTTCGACGTTGACTGCCGAAAGCGCGATATGAAATTGTTCCGCGTTTTCCCGAAAAATGAGGAACAGCGCGACCGAATCCGCCCCGCCCGAAAGGGCGACGCAGACCCGCTTGCCCGCACAGCGGGAAAAATCGACGTCGGTCATGCAAAAAGTATACCCCAAAACGAAAAAGAATGCAATTAAAAACCGCCCCCGCAAATCGTTATTTAAGTTTGCCGAATAAAAAAGCCCTTCCGCCAAGCGGAAAGGCCGTTCAATACAATTTTTTCATCGGCGTATAGGGAAACCGTTTCTTTTTTCCGCGCAAAACGAGAGGCGGAAGCGGTTTTCCCAAAAAGCTCTTCCTTCCGTAAACGGAAAAGCCGAAGCTGAAAACATATGAAAACAGGCATGCCGCGATCAGGTACGGCGCGGCTTCGAACCCGAAAATTTCTCCTCCGATGAGGACGGGCGCGATCAGCGTACCAGTGGAAGAGGCGAAAACCGCCGCATAGCCGAGACAGACGGCAAGTTCCGGGGGAACGGAGAACGCGTCGGACAGCGCCGCTCCGAGCAGAGAACCCGCGGCGAACATGGTCGTCACTTCCCCGCCGATGAACCCCGCACCGAGCGTTGCCGCCGTAAACAAAATTTTGACGGCCCAGTCCCAGGCATAAACTTGTTCGCCGCCGAATGCCGCGTCCACGAGGTCGGCCCCCAGCCCCGAATAGCGCCCGTTGTACGCCAAAAACAACAGACACGCGAGCAGAACGCCGCCCGCCGCCGCGCGGAGAACGGAATTTTTTGCGGCACGCGCGAACAGGGCGCGCATCGCCCGCAGCGCAAAACTGAAAAACAGCCCGCAGAGACCGAACAGTACGCCCAGCCCCGCGCCCTTCGCGACGAGCAGCCAGTCGAAAACGGGGATCTCGGGCAAAACATACGAATGCGCCCGCGTTCCGATCAGCCCCGAAACGAAAAACCCGGCAAACGCCGCCGTGAGCGATGGCAATACGGCGCGGAAACCGACCTTGCCCGCGAACGTGACTTCGAGCGCGAAGCAAAACGCCGCGAGCGGGGTCATGAACAGCGCGGAAAACCCCGCCGCCATGCCTGCGACCGTAAGGACGCGCGCAGCGTCTTTCCCTCCGAGCCGGGAAAGCGGACGGGAGAACAAATTCCCCGCGCCGCCGCCGACCGCCGCGCCGATCTGCATGGCAGCGCCTTCCCTGCCGACGCTCGCACAAAAGAGATGCGCGCTCCACGTGCCGACGAACTGAAAGGCGACGTTGCGAAGAGGCACGCTCCCCTCTCCGCGCGCGGAACGCAAAACGTAAGACATCCCCTGTTTTTTGTTGCCCCAAAGGCGGAACATCACGGCGGTCACCCCGCCCGCAAGCGGCAGGAACCACACGAGGGTATCGAAATTGCCCCGCGCGAAAGGCACGATCGCGTTCAGCCCCGCGCCGAAAACGCCGCAGACCGCGCCGGAGGCCGCGCCGACCGCCGCGCCGAGGGCGGCGAGCGCGATGTGATATAATACGGCGCCGATTTTCCGGTTCATAAAACGCCGCGTCCTCCTTTTCCCGTCACTCCGTTTTCAGCGGAGCAAACGCAGCCCCGCAGAATTCCGCCAGCGCCGACGGCGAAAGTTTCATCTGATGCCCGAGCCTGCCCGCGCTGACGTAAACGCCGCCGAACCCCCGCGCGCTCTCGTCTATAAAAGTGCGGAAACGCTTTTTCATCCCGACGGGGCTGCATCCGCCGTGAACGTAACCCGTGAGCGGTTCGAGCTCTTTCTGCTTTATCATCGCCGCCGATTTGACCCCCGCCGCTTTCGCCGCTTTTTTGAGGTCGAGCGACGCGCACACGGGAACGCAGAAAACGAGATGCTCGCCCCTGTCCGAAACGGTGACGAGCGTTTTGAAGACCGCCGCGGGATCTTCGCCGAGCTGTTTTGCGACTTCTTCCCCGTCCGTGATCTCGGGCGGATAGGCAAAACTTTCGTAAGGTATTTTTTTCGCGTCCAAAAGGCGCATCGCGTTCGTTTTGATCATGTTTCTCCTCTCTCAAAGAAAATTATAGCACTTGCCCGAAAGAATATCAACAAATAATGTCTGCCCGCCGCGCGAAAATATACAAAAAATGCGCGCGACGGGATAAAAAAATTGACTTTGCGAATGCAAACTGCTATCATATACCCGCCGCGGGAGATCGCGGCAATTTTTCCGTGCGGAAGGCTTACCATGAAAGCGCTCGACCTCGGCAGCAAAAACGTGTTTTCCACCGTTTTGAAACTCACCCTGCCCGCCATGCTGGCACAGTTCATCAACGTTTTATACTCCGTCGTGGACAGGATGTACGTCGGCAACATCGAAGGCATCGGCGATACCGTTCTCGCGGGCGTGGGCGTATGCGCGCCGATCTCGACGCTCATCACTTCCTTCGCTTATCTCATAGGCCTCGGCGGCGCGCCGCTCTTCGCCATGTCCTTGGGCGAAGGCAGGGAAGAAAATTCCAAAAAGATCTTATCCAACGCGTTTATCGCACTCGCAGCGCTCGCGGTGCTCGTTTCCGCGCTTATGATCTCGCTCAGGAGGCCCATGCTGATGACCTTCGGCGCGAGCGACGATACATACGTTTACGCGGAACGTTACCTCGTGGTATGCGCGGCGGGCGCGGTCTTTCCGATTTTGGCGACGGGGCTGAACCAGTTCATCGTCGCGCAGGGGTATTCGGGCATCGGCATGGCGACCACGGCGATCGGCGCGGCGGCGAACATCGCGCTCGACCCCGTTTTCATCTTTGTTTTCGGGCTGGACGCTGCGGGCGCGGCGGCCGCGACCGTCATTTCGCAATTTCTATCCTTCCTGTTCGTCATCGTCTTTTTGCGCCTGAAAAACACGAAGGTGCGCCTTGCATTCACAAAACCCGACTGCAAGGTCATATTCAAAACGATAAAACTGGGGCTTTCCCCCTTTATCATCATGGCGACGGACAGCGTCATCATCATCGTGTCCAACGCAGTCCTGCAAAAGTACGGCGGTGCCGACGGGGACATGTGGATCACCGTTTCCACCGTGGTGCAGGCGTTTTTCTCGCTCATCTCCATGCCGATGATGGGCATTTCCACGGGTTCTCAGCCCGTGATCAGCTATAATTACGGGGCGAAGAACACCGGACTCATCAAAAGAGCGGAAAAGATCATCCTCTGCATGTGCCTCGCTTTTACGGGGATCATGTTCGCGCTTTCCTTTGCGATCGCCGCGCCATTCGTTTCCCTGTTCACCTCCGACGGGCAGATCGCCGCAAAGAGCGTTTGGGGCATACGGGTGTTCATGATCGGCGTCATCCCGCTCTCCTTCCAATACGCGTTCGTGGACGGGCTGACCGCCCTCGGCCAGCCGCAGTATTCCGTCGCCCTGTCCATGTTCAGAAAACTCGTCGTCTATCTCGGCTGCACCCTCGTTTTGCCCGCGTTGTTCGGCGCGCAGGCGGTGTTTTTTGCCGAACCCGCGTGCGACGTCGCGGCGGCGATCGCCAGCACCGCGGTGTTCCTCGTCGCGTTCCCGAAAATACTTAAAAAGCGGCAAAGCGCCGACGGCGGCGCTTTGTTCGGCTGAAATGCCAGAAACGATGAAGCGGGGCGTTCCCTTTTTGAAGGGAATGCCCCGCGCTTTTAGGTATCGATTTATTTTACGAGGGTGAGTTCTGCGGAAAGAGAAGTGCTGCTGTCCAGCCCGACGAACACGTCGAACTTGCCCGCCTCGGACGCAAATTCGCCCGACGCGGTATAAAAGCGGAGCATCTCTTCGGAAAGATCGAAGCAGACCTCGCGCTCTTCCCCCGCCGCAAGGGAGACCCTTTGAAAGCCCTTCAATTCTTTGAGCGGGCGCACGACGGAAGCGAAGCGGTCGCGGATATAGAGTTGCACGAGCGCCGACCCCGCCCTTTTGCCCGTGTTTTTCAGACGCGCGGAAACCGTGACCCTGCCGCCTTCGACGATTTTTTCGGACGAAAGGCGGACGCCTCCGATTTCCCAATCGGTATACCCGAGCCCGTAACCGAACGGGTACAGCGGCGCGTTGAGCGTATCGCGGTAAGAACTGACGTAATTGCTGTTTTCGAGGGTGTCGGGAATGCGCGGGCGGCCCGTATTGAAGCAGTTGTAATAGATCGGGCACTGCCCCGTTTTGCGGGGGAAAGACATCGTAAGCCTTGCGGTCGGCTCTTCCTTCCCGAGCAGAAGGTCGGCGATCGCGTTGCCTCCCTCCGTTCCCGGCTGCCATGCGTACAGGATCGCGTCGCAATACGGTTCGATCTCGGAAAGCACCTGCGGCCTTCCGCCGAACACCACCGCCGCGACCGTGTGCCCCGCCTCTTTAAGCGCCTTGACGAGCGCCGCTTGCGGCGCGGGGATGCGGATATCCGCGCGGCTCGCGCCCTCGCCCGAACTTGCGGACGGTTCGCCGATGCACGCGACGATCGTTTTGAACCCCTTGACCGCTTCCATGGCCGCGGGGATGCCGCTCTCGTCGGCAGCGAGGATATCGCCTTCGCATCCTTTCGCCGAGACGAGTTTTCTGCCGAGCGCGGTTTCCAGACCTTCCTTTACGCTGACCGCCTCTTCCGGCCTGCCGTGGCAAGCCCAACTGCCCAAAATATTCTTTTCCTCGGCGAACGGCCCCGCGAGGGCGAACGGCCGATCCGCCGAAAGGGGCAGAACGCCGCCGTTTTTGAGGAGAACCGCCGACCGGACGGCCGCTTTGCGCGCCAGCGCCCTGTGCGCGGGGGAGAGGTTGACATCTTTCGCCTTTTCCGCATCGGTATCGCCGTAAGGGCATTCGAAAAGGCCCGCTTTTTCCTTCATTTCAAGTACGCGGCGGAGCGATTCGTTTACGCGCTCCTCGCTCACTTTCCCTTCCTTGACGAGTTCCGGAAGATGACGGACATATGCGGACGACATCATTTCCATATCCAACTCGTTGCCGATGGCCGTTTCGGCACACTCCTCCATCGTTTCAAGATATCCGTGCGCGATCATTTCTTTGACCGCCGCATAGTCGCTGATCAAAACGCCGTCAAATCCCCATTCTTTGCGAAGCGTATCCACGAGCAAATCTTTATGCCCGTTCAAAGGTATACCGTTAAGAAGGTTGAAGGAACTCATTACGAGATCCGCCCCTTCTTCCACACAGGCTCGGTAAGCGGGGAGAAAGTATTCTTTCAGATTGCGCTCGCTCACGTCGGTCGTATTGTAATCGCGGCCCGCTTCCGCCGCGCCGTACGCCGCAAAATGCTTGACGCAACAGAGTATGCCGCCTTTATGGTAGCCGCGCACGAACGCCCTGCCCATTAAACAATTCAGGTACGGATCTTCCCCCGTCGTTTCCATGACCCGCCCCCAGCGCGCGTCGCGCACGAGGTCGACCATCGGGGCAAACGTTACCTGCGTGCCGCCGTACTTCGCCTCGATCGCGGACATTTCTGTGCAATCTTCGGCAAGGCGGACATCGAACGAACAGCCCAAAGCCAAAGGAATCGGAAATATCGTGCGATAACCGTGAACAACGTCCTGCATAAAAATAAGCGGTATCTTATGCGGAGATTTTTCCAAATATTCGTCCTGAATCGAAACGGCCTCTTCGGGAGAGCCGAAATTTAACACCGATCCGATCCCCGCGGCGTCCTCGCACGACAAATCCATTCCTTCATCCGCCCCCGTAATCTCAGCGCTGATGCCCGCATGTATGACAACGGCATTCACCTGCGTGAGTTGGCGCGCCTTTTCTTCGAGGGACATTTCCCCTATCAGCTTTTCAATTCTCTCCGTCATATCGAATTCCTCCGTTTTTCCGTATTCCGCGATAAAATCGGCAATGCCATGCTATTATAACACAAGAAAATGCAATTATCAAGCGGCACGGAATCCGATTTTCGTAAAAAACCCACCGTTTTTGCACAACCGCGTTCTTTTTTTCCGCCAAAACAGTCGCACATTCACAAATATTGATAACTTTGATAACCGTCCGCCCGAATTAAACATTTTTATGCCTTTTGTTGCTTTTGCTCTCCGATTGTGTTATACTTGAAATGCAAAGCAAGAAGGCCGGCTGCATTACTGCGTATTTTTATATTTGCGATTGCACAAAAAAATCTTATCTGGAGGTTTTGAGGCATGAAAAAGACGGTCAGAGGCGTCGAGTACGACACCGAAACGATGACGGCGGTAAAAAAGGTCACGCACGGCGAATTCGGGGATCCCGCGGGGTATGAAGAGACCCTGTACGTTGCGGAAAACGGTTCTTATTTTCTGTACACGAACGGCGGCGAAGCGTCCAAATATACCGCGGAAAAACTGACTTCCCTTTCCAAAGCCAAAGCTGCGGCGTGGGAAAAAGAGAACGCATGACGCGGGCGCGCTTTCGGCGCGCTTTTTTTCGATGAAAAAACGGACAAAATCCTCGGCTCTTTATCGGAAGAGCCGAGGATTTTTCTCTTTTTGCCGTTTTTCCGCCGCACGCCGCTTGCGAAAGGAGCAAAATTTCGTCATGCCAAAAAGTATATTTTTCTCTCCGAACCGGCGAAGCGCCGCCAAAGCCGCGCCAACTGCCCGTCCGTAAAGCGGGAAGCGATGCCGCGCTCTTCTTTGAGCGTCACGGGACGGGAAAGATCCGCCCAGCTCTCCGTATAATGCGAACAGAGCCGTTCGGGATTGTCGTACAAGAACACGCCGTTATCGTAGAGGAACGGGCGGACAAGCTTCAGAAAAGGCGTCTTTTCCGCCTCTCTTTCAAATTCGTCCAAAAGGGCGAGAAAACGCTTCTTTTCCTTCCTTTTGATATAGGTCGAAAAGGAAAACACGATCTCGTCGCCGAGGACGGAATACGAACCGTCCACCGAATAAAAGTGAAAGCCGTTCCGGTCGAAAAACCGCAAAAACGCCGCGTCCATGCCGTCGAACAGGGCGCTTTTGAGCCAATAGGCGGCAAACTTGTCGCCGTCGTTTGCGCCCTCGAGATGATAGGTGACGAGCACTTGCAGATCGCGCCCGCGGCCGCGCTTTTCGATTTTTTTGCGCGCCTGTTTTTTGCCGTATTCGGGCACGTATCCATAATGCCGCAGAGGGATTTTCCCGAACGTGCCCCGCACCGTTTGCAGGTCGCGCTCCGAAAGCGCGCCCGCGGCAAAGACCGCCATGCCGTCGGTGAACAGGCTTTCACGCGTTTCGGCGATCTCCTCTTCCGTAAACGAATCGAGATCTTCCGCCGTGCCGAGCACGGATTTTGTGAAGCGGCCGTCGTACCAACTCTCTCGCAGGATGTCCGCGGTGCGGTTGTCGTAAAACTCGTACTCGAAAATTTCGTTGGAAATGACGTCGAGCACGGACTGTTCTTCCTCCTCCCCGTATTCCTTTTGCGTGAGCATGGAATACAGCAGCGCGAGCTGGTCGGCAAAAACCTCTTTGCGGCAGGAAAAGTTGAAGCACATATAATTTCTGGTCGTGTAGCCCATGATCTCCGACCCGCGCGAAGTCATTTCGGCATTGATTTCGGGCGCGCGTTTTTGCCCCGCCCGCTCGAAAAAGAGATGTTCGACGCAATGGTAGCTGCCCGCCCTGCCTTCGGGAACGAAGGGCAAAACGACGGAAAACGCCGCCGTATTGAGCGCGGGCGCGGCAAAGGAGATCATTTGCGCGCCGTTTTCCAGTTTTTCCGACTTTTCCGCCCGTGAGAGAAAATCTTTTGCGGTCTCCTTTCCGTCCATGGCGCACCTCCCGATATTCTGCGATATTGTAGCATATCCGCGCGCGCCTGTCAACCGCGATGCGGCGTGCCGGACGGCGTAAAATTTAAATTCGCTTTGTTCAAAAAGGAACGAGAGCGGTTTTTAAATTTCAAAGAGGAGCACCGCGAACGCGGTGCTCCTCCCTTTTTTATACGTTTATTCGCTCAAAGACAGGCCGAACGCCGAGAAGGTAAGGTCGCCGTCCGCGGCAACGTTGCCCCCTCTTCTTTACTTTTAACAGTTTTCTTGATCACCTTTCCGCGATGAGGCGCAGGCCGTCGACCCGCATTTTGCAGATGCGCGCGGTGCGCGTGTCCTCCGCCTTTTTGCCCGAAACGTCGCGCGCGTGGTAGACGATGTAATATTCGCCCCCTTCGCGGATGACGCTGTTGTGCCCCGTTCCCTCTTCTTCCGCATTCTTTGCGAGCAGGGGCGCGTACACATCGCCCGACGGGTATTTGCGGAAGGGAACTTTGCGCAAATCGTTCTCCGCGCTCTCCGCGCAGGCATACCCGACAAAATACTTTTCGTTCTGATAGCAGTTGCCCGAATACATGAGGAAATGCCGGTTTCCCTCGCGGAAATAAAACGCGCCCTCGACGGTGTGCCAGTTTTGCCCCGGACGGAAGCGGTCTTTCATGAAAATCTCTTCGTCGACCGTGGGCACGACGACGGGCACGGGTTTCCCTTCGGCGGTGAACATGTCCGCCAGCCTGTCCACGGCGATGTAAGTTCCCGCCCGTTCCGCTTCATAATCGTTGAGGGAATAAAAAATATAATATTCCCCGCCGCTCTTTACGACGTGCGGATCGATGGAAAAAGCGGGGATGACCGTTTTTTTGTATTCGAACGGCCCTTCGGGAGAACGCGACACGGCAACTTTGACCGCCTGTTTGTGATGGTCGGTCTCCCCCTCGGGGATCGAAGAATAGTACATATAATACGTCCCGTCCCGCTCGATGACGCAGGGCGCCCAATAAAAGTGTATCCCTTTTTCGGCGATGGCCCTGCCGATATATTTCCACCCCTCGGTCAGTTTTTCGGACATGTACGTTTTTACACCGCCGTCGCCCGAAGCGTAAATATAATATTTCCCTCCCGCTTTGAAAACGTAGGGATCGGGCTGGGACGGCGGCCCGCCCGCTTCCGGTAAGATCAGTTTCATCACATTCCCTCCTTGATTTATCTTTCCCGACGAAAAACCCGGGCGGCGACGGCGGCGACCGTGCCGCCGATATCCAGTCCGTCGCAATCGACCGTTATGTCGGCATACTTTTCATAGAGCGGGGCGCGCTCGGCGTAAAGTTCGGCGAGCGTTTCCCCCTTTTTCCGCATCACGACGCCGCGGCGGAAAATATCCTTGCCCGCGAGCCGCTTTTCCAGTTCTTTCAGCCCCACCCGCAGATACACGACCGTGCCGAGCGATTTCAGATGCGCCATCGCCTTTTCCCCGTACACGGCGCTGCCGCCCGTGGATATGACGCAACGCCGCGCCCGTATCGACGCGTTCACGCGCTCCTCGATGCCGATGAACCCTTCCGCGCCCTCGCGCGCGATGATGTCGCACAACAGCGCGTTTTCTTCGTTTTGTATGAGAAGGTCGGAATCGATATAACCGTATCCGATCGTTTTTGCGAGCAAGACCCCCGCCGTGCTTTTGCCCGAAGCGGGCATGCCGATGAGTATGACGTTATCCATATCGGCAAGATTATACCGCAAAATCGCGCGTCCGTCAATTTTTTCCGCGGGCGCTTTTTTTGTTTGAAAAACAAACGGCTTTTCTGCTATAATAGGAACATGGAACTCAACGAAAAACTTTGCGCGCTTTCCGCGCCCCTGCTCGCATGGTACGACAAAAACAAGCGGAACCTCCCCTGGAGAGAGAATGCCGACCCCTACCGCGTGTGGGTTTCGGAGATCATGCTCCAACAGACGCGCGTGGAAGCGGCGAAAGACCATTATGTCCGCTTTTTGCGGGAACTCCCCTCCGTTTCGGCGCTCGCGGCATGCCCCGAAGAAAAACTTTTGAAACTTTGGGAAGGCCTCGGCTATTACAGCCGCGCCAAAAACATGCAGAGAGCCGCAAAGGAGATCGTCGCGCGCGGCGGCTTCCCCGACACGGCGGAAGAACTGGAAAAACTGCCGGGCATCGGGAAATACACGGCGGGCGCGATCGCATCGATCGCCTTCGGCAGGCCCTCCCCCGCGGTGGACGGCAACGTGGTGCGCGTGCTTTCCCGCATTTCGGGCGACGCCGAACCGCAGGAGATCCTGCGCGGGCGCTATTTTGCGGAACTTACGCCCGCATACCCGCAGGGGCGGTGCGGCGATTTTACGCAGAGTCTTATGGAACTGGGCGCGACCGTCTGCACGCCCGCTTCCCCCAAGTGCCTCTTGTGCCCCGTTTGCGGCATTTGCGAAACGAAAAGCGACGCCCTCCCCGCCAAAAAGCAAAAGCCCGCGCGCAGGGAGACGGAAATGACGGTGTTCCTCTTTGCAAACGAACGCGGCTTCTGGCTCGGAAAACGCGGAGCGGGCGTACTTGCGGGCATGGCGGAATTTTACAATGCGGACGGGCGGATGAACGAACGGGAAGCGACAAACTTTCTGCGCGGCGCGGGGCTGACGGACTTTTCCATCGGAAAGGCGGGCGGACACAAGCACGTTTTCACCCACCTTGTCTGGCACATGACGGCGTACACCGTGCGGACGGAGGAAAACCTTGCCGCCCTGCCCGCCTTTTCTTCCCTGCGTTTTTACGCGAAAAAAGAGGCGGAAGAGCGCGTTTCCGTCCCCTCCGCATTCCGCTGGTGTTTTAAATATCTGTAACGCTTTTATCGGAAACCGACCCATCCCGATGATTTCGGGGATGACGATGCAAAGCCGCCCGCGCGGGAACGCGCGGGCGGCTTTCGGTTTCCTGAAAATCACGGGTTCATGATCTTATACAAACTTTCCGTATCCGTTTCGGAAAGCATCGCCCGTAAAAACTTTTCGGCGTTTTCCTTCTTTTCGAACAGCTCCTCGATGAGCGTTTCCCAGGAAAAGGCTTCCTCTTCCGTTTCCTCGCGGGGAATGAATTCGGCGCCGCTTTCCCTTTCCAATTCTTCCTGCGGCGGTTCGTCGGGCAGCCGGAAAAACGGAGCGCTCATCCGCGCGCAGTAAAATTCGCCCTGAATGCAGACGAATCCGCGCAAGAGCCCGTCCTCCGAATGGAAAAAGACGGCGTTTTCCTCCTTGGCTCGCTCCTCGGCGGCGTACGCCATGAGCAATTCGCGCTCGAGGGCGGTATTCTTTTCGGAATCTTCCTCTTGCTTTTGACGGGAGCCCCCGTATACGGCGAACAGGTCTCTTCTGCGGGGAAACCCGATGAACGTGACCCCTTTATGCACGGCGACCGCCACGTAAAACTCGCGCGTTTTGCCCGTTATCTTGTAAACGTCCGTCTCTTTTTTGTGCCCGAACACGTCGAGCGTGACCGCAGGCCCGGGTTCGGCGGGTGTTTGGTTTTCGGTTGAGAGGACGTTTACGCCGTCCATGTAATATTCCGAACAGCGGGTGAAAGCGCCGGGTTTGCCGAAGTATGTTTTGGGTTTGAGCGGCGACGTTTTCCGCACGCCGCGCGGCTTTACATCGCCCTGCCCCGCGCCGTTCCTGCGCTTTACAAAGAAATACAGCCATATCCCCAGTCCCGTGACAGCCAAAACGAAACCGAGCCCCGCGGCGCAAAACCGCGCAAAGGGGATGAGCGCCGCGAAAAACGCCGCGTGCAGCCCGCAGGATACGAGGACGGCTGCTTTATATCCCTTTCCGCGCGAAAGGGGCGAAGTTTCGGATTTTTCCGCGCCGTGTTTTTCTTCTTTCGCCGCTTGCCGCCACAGCGCCAGATTTATGACCGCCCCGGGGAAAAAGATGAAAGACGCGAACGCCGCAAACGCATTGTCGTAATCGCCCGACACGGCGGAGACGACCGCAATCGCCGCAACCAAGGCCGAAAGCAGGAGCAGGCAGAAAAAACAGAGCGCCGCGTTCACTTTTTTCGCGCGCGGGGTATGACCGCCCCGCCGGGCCATGAATCTTTTCGCGCCGCGCGCATAGCGCGCGGCGGCTTCGAAATCGTGTTCGCCGAACAGTTCCGCGGGCGCTTCCGCCGCGCTTTCGGCAGGCGCGAGCGCGGAAAGTTCGGTAAAAAAGCCGTCTTTCCAGTTCTCCCGCCAATACCTTCCTCGGGCGGCGAGTTTGACCTCGTCCGCCGCGTACAGCCTTCCGCCCGAATATACGAGAAGGCGAGCCGCGCACAGTCTCGAAACCGAGGCATTCAGCGCGTCCCGCCCGATTTTTCCGCCGCCTTCGAGGATGCGCACCGCGGCAAACTGCACGGGGTCTTCGAACGGCATATACTGTACAAAGACGGCGAGCGTTTCCCGGTCGAAAGCAGAAAGTTCCATATCCTCTCCAGCGTTCAATTCTTTTTGCCGACCGCGGCTTTGCCGAGGTCAAACGCGCGCGCGTTGATCTCCATAAGCGCGGGCTTGCCCACAAACTTCTCGTTCAGGCAATTGATGATGCTCTTATCCTTTACGATGTGCGTGATCTCGCAGAGCGCGCCCAGGATGACGTTGTTCGCGCTGCGGATGTCGCCCGCTTCCATTGCGATGTCGTTCGCGGCGATGTCGTAGACGGAGATGTCGTCTCTGCCCGCATAACAGTCGGAAAGGGAACCGTTCACGATGACGATGCCGCCCGAGCGCACGCGCGGGGCGAATTTATGAAAACTCGGCCCGTTCATGGCGATGAGCACGTCCGGATTGTTGCAGAGCGGGGACGCGATCTCCTCGTCGGAGATGATGACCGAGCAGTTTGCCGTGCCGCCGCGCATTTCGGGGCCGTACGCGGGGAGATAGGAAACTTCCTTGCCCTCCCACAGCCCGCTCTCGGCGAGCATCTTGCCCGCGGACAAAACGCCCTGCCCGCCCTGGCCTGCCAATAAAATACGGATCATTTTCATTCCCTCCCTTCAGACTTGTCGCGGTACACCCCGAGCGGGAAAGTTTTGCTCGTCTCTTCCGCCATAAAACGAAGCGCCTCGATCGGCTTCATGTGCCAGTTCGTGGGGCAGGAAACGAGCACTTCCACAAAGGAATACCCCCTGCCCTCCGCCTGAAAGCGGAGCGCCTTTTTGATCGCCTTTTTCGCCGCGAGAACGTGCTTTACGTCGTGCGTGGAGACGCGCTCGATGTAATAAGGCGCGTCGAGGGTGGCGAGGAGTTCGCACACGCGGATGGGATAGCCGTTGACCGCGGGGTCGCGGCCGTTTTGGCAGGTGGTCGCCTTCTGCCCGATGAGGGTGGTCGGCGCCATTTGCCCGCCCGTCATGCCGTAAATGCTGTTGTTGATGAAAATGATGGTGATATGCTCGCCCCTTGCCGCGGCGTGCACCGTTTCAGCCATGCCGATGGACGCGAGGTCGCCGTCGCCCTGATAGACGAACACGAGCCTGTCGGGCAGGCACCTTTTGATGCCCGTCGCCACCGCGGGCGCGCGGCCGTGCGCCGCTTCCTGCATGTCGCAGTTGAAATAATCGTATGCAAACACCGCGCAGCCGACGGGCGCGATGCCGATCGCCTTTTCCTGAAGCCCGAGTTCCTCGATGCTCTCCGCAACGAGCCTGTGCACGATGCCGTGCGTGCAGCCGGGGCAGTAATGCAGGTGCGCGTCCGTCAGCATTTTCGTTTTTTGGAATACTTTCGCCATAGTTTACACCTCTTTCGCAAGCTCCGCTTTCGCGAGCGCGTCCTTCGCCGCCTGAACGATCTCTTCCTCGTCCATGACGTTGCCGCCCGTCCTGCCGTAGAAGTAGACGGGCTTTTTGCCGTTTACCGAAAGGCGCACGTCCTCGACCATCTGCCCGAGCGAAAGTTCGACGGTAAGGAAGGCTTTCGCTCCCTTTGCCGCCTCTTCGTACGCTTCCGAAGGGAAGGGGTACAGGGTGATCGGGCGGATGACGCCCGCCTTTATGCCCTGCTTTCTGAGCGCTTTCGCCGCGCTCTTGCAGATGCGCGCCACGGTGCCGTATGCGGTGATCACGATCTCCGCGTCGTCCGTCATGAACTTTTCGCACTTCTTTTCGTTTGCGGCGATCTCGTTATACGTCCTCTGCATTTCGTTGACGTGCGGTTCGAGCTCTTCCGGCTTGATGATGAGGCTGTTGAGCACCCGCCTGTTTTCGCCGTAACCGCCGTCCGTCGCCCAGTCCTTTTTCGGGATGTCCGAAAGCGCCCGCATGGGAGGAAGCTCGACGGGCTCCATGAGCTGACCGATCATGCCGTCCGCCAGGATCATGACGGGCACGCGGTATTGATCCGCCAGGTCGAAGGCGCGGTAAGTGAAGTCGCACGCTTCCTGCACGGAAGAGGGCGCGAGCACGAGGAGATGATAGTCGCCGTGGCCGCCGCCCTTGGTCGCCTGAAAATAATCGCCCTGCGCGGGCAGGATGCCGCCCAGCCCGGGGCCCGCGCGCATGATGTTTACGATGACGCACGGTATGCGCGCGCACGCTATGTAGGAGATGCCTTCCTGTTTGAGGCTGATGCCGGGGCTCGACGAACTCGTCATGGCGCGCACGCCCGCGCCGCCCGCGCCGTACACCATGTTGATCGCCGCGACTTCCGATTCCGCCTGTACGAACGTGCCGCCGATCTTGGGCATGACGACGGACATATATTCGGGGACTTCGTTCTGCGGCGTGATGGGATAGCCGAAAAACGCGCGGCATCCGTTGCGGATCGCGCCTTCGCAGATGGCTTCCGTTCCGTGCAATAAAATTTTAGACATAAAAATCCTCCTCCAAGTTCACACATTTTGTTTTGTGCTGACAAAACAAAATGTCGTGAGTTTGAGGGCGCTGCCCTCTGCGGCGCGCTTTTTGAGGGCACGCCATATCATGCGCGCCGCATTCACCCGTTGAGACCGCA
>CDZB01057490.1_pt1 | contig 21022 bp, 19 predicted proteins | sample 554961 | NCBI WGS metagenome assembly CDZB01 (sample SAMEA3182106, study PRJEB8094) | gut metagenome | biome: human; feature: gut; material: Stool; isolation source: human stools | place: Canada | collected 2013-02-26
GCGATAGGTTTGCTCAACATGCGAGCCATACCTCCCCATTTGGGTAAAATTTATCTTTCTTGGTATTACCATGAACAAAATTATCACCTCGATGAGTATTTTCTCGAAACTTTTTGTTATCTTTGCAGCTGAATCTTCAACTGCATCTTTAAAGATATCCATATATTGGTCAAGTCCTGTATTCATGTAATATTGTATTTGTCGTGATCTACAAAGTTACTGAAAATCAGCGACTTGACCAACTTTTTATAGCTAAGTTTTCATAAGCATTTCTTAATATAAGTTATTGATTTACAGACGATTAAATATTAATTTAACGCAGTATTGAAACAAAATCCCACGAAATCAAATAGGTTGCGGATTTGAGGAATATCAGAACCTCCTCACGCTTTAGCTGATCATGTAAGAATGGTTAGATTTCTGTGAGAAATCAACTCGTGGAAAGAGGGATAAAAAGTGAAACCTCCCCTTGTGATGTCTTTGGGCATCACAAGGGGAGGTTGATTTATCGGAAGAAAAATGCGGAAAACTGTAGAAAAACGCTACGAAATAACGCAACCTTTTCCTGTAGGCTCAGCTTTGGTGCTATATGGGATACGGCTTGTTGGCTTTCTTTCGTTGTGACATTAGGCTCGGCCACAACGAATGGTATTCCGTGCACATCAAGAATTCTTCTTAACCTGGCATTTTCTGTCTCTAATTCTTGAAGCTTGGCAATAAGTTCATTTGCATTTAGTTGTTTGCCTGTATCCATAGCGGTTCTTGTTCCCAGCCAAAAGGAAATCCAAGAGCCACCAGGTCTATCTCTGGAAACTTGCTGAACAGATTGTGCATTTTGGCAAGCATATCATTGTTGGGAGAGATAATGTCAAGGAAATACTTGATGATGCACATGTTATAATAGATTCTACGCTTGTCCGTAGGAAGTGTAATCCACGGACGAGCCATGCCTCTCATGTCATTTGGAATAATCTTGTTGACTTTGTTCCAAACACGGGCGTGGTGACAACAAGCATTGCGAGTAAGTGTAAGCACAGAAAGCCAAGACTCAAACACCGGAGCATGAAGACTGAAACGCTTGGCAATCTGTTTTTTCAAACCTTTGTCTTTTAGATTTCTATAGTACATATTCACGCTACCCATTGGGAGTAGCTCTCCAAGTATCCATGCAGGTGGAAACGGTTCGGTGTAAGTCCTTTTGAAATGTTCTATAAAGTCTTCTGTGGAATGTTCGTATTCCTTTGTCAACATAGTCATGCTATTGTTGAAAATAGCTTGGTTATGAAAGTATGAGGGATTGGTAAGCCAATAAATGTCCCCAGTTTGTTCTGCCGTCATATTCATCACGGCTTCTCTAACGGCAATTTCTATCTTCTCAATCTCATTAAAGAGAAGCAGACGCAACTTTTTGTCAAAGCGATATAGCATCACTACTTTGCTAAATGTAGCACCTTCCTTATACTGATGAAGTGTCTTTGGAGTTTTCAACAAGGGATGCATATACGCTGACAATCGATAATAGCCAATGCTCTCCAAATACAATTGAGCCTTTTGCCTATCATTAATTATCAATCCACGACTTTTTAATAAGGTTACAAGTTCTCGTGGGGTCTTGTAATCTTTTCCGAAATTTCTCTTTGCCATAGCCTATAAACAAAAAAGCCCAGCCTATTTAAGCATTGTAAAGAGGCTCGGCTGGAACTAACACTGCAAAGATACAAATAATCATTGAGAATACAAACTTTTTGGAATGAAAAATCACGCAAAAGTGGATTTCTTTTACAGATTTGTGTTTAATTATGTTAAATCATAGGTTAAAACCGCATTTTATCTATCAAAGCGAATGGCTTTTTGAGATTAAAACATTACATTTGTAATGTCTATACCCGTACCGAAAGCCCCGATGCAGGTCGGCCACGACCATTACACCTATGATGCCAACGGCAATCCGATATTGGTGGAGAATGACAGCCTCAATACCGAGCGAATCGTCAAGAGCCACGGTGATCTGGAGGACGTATATATCAATGGTGCTCCGCAGGGAATCTCCTTCCATGAGACAGAGGCTTACACCATTTATTATTTCTCATCCGGATATATCGCTATTTTAATGACTCCATCCTTTCTGTTTTCAAAGATATCGTAGGCTTCTTCGATTTTTGAAAGAGGGAAATGGTGGGTAATGAGAGGAGTGGTGTCTATCCTGCCCTGAGATATCAGATGCAGGATTTCCTCGCAATCACAACCATCTACACCGCCAGTCTTGAAGATGAGATTTTTGCCATACATATCTGGGAGAGGTAAGAGCTGAGGTTTATCGTACATCGCCACAATGGTAACTATCGCATTAGGACGGGCACATTGCCATGCCAACTGGAAAGTATCAGGACCGCCTGCTACCTCCATCACCACATCCGCACCACCGTGCAAACTCTGTTCCTTGACAAAAGCCTCGCAATCCTCTGGTTCTACCACCAAAACCTGCGGATAATGCTCCTTGATAAAAGCTCTTCTGGCTTCTGACTTCTCGCAAACGATGATTTTCTGCGGATTCTTCAACAACGTGCAAAGCAAACAGCACACTCCCGTAGGACCTGCTCCGATAATCAAAACTGTATCTTCTTCCTTGATTTCAGAAATCCTTGTTGCCCAGAAACCTGTGGCAAGGATATCACCAACAAAGAGTGCCTGCTCATCACTTACATTGTCAGGAATCCTGTTTAAGCCCGTGGTGGCATAAGGAACCCTTACATATTCGGTCTGCCCGCCGTCGATACGACAGCCCAAAGCCCAACCGCCATGAGGAGAAGTACAATTGTTCACATACCCATGTTGGCAATAGAAGCATTCTCCGCAGAAAGTTTCCACATTCACAGTTACTCTATCGCCCGGTTTCACATGAGTTACTTTCTCCCCTACTTCATCTACGACACCCACCATTTCATGTCCCACAGTAATTCCGGGAACGGCACGAGGAACAGAACCATGCTTGATATGCAGATCGCTGGTACAGATACTGCTCATGGTTACTCTCACGATGGCATCGTGTTCATCTATCAGGATAGGTTTCTCCTTTTCGGTGAAGCCAAATACACCTTGTTTAATATAAGTAAATGCTTTCATTATGATGATAAGTTGAAAATTGTCAAAAAATGAGTGTCCTGTGAAGTGATAGAAACATCCATTTCAATTTTGTGCAAATATACAAAAAATATTCGTAATAGGCTCATTTTGGACAAAATTCCATGATAAAGAATTTTAAAACTGCAGATTTTCTGCTCATAAAAGCCGAATTTATATCCTTAGATGAAAATGATGCACAGTACAAACTGTGCGAAAGAAGATAAAAAGAAATTATTGAAACTATAAATGATAGTTTATCATACCTAAAAAGAAAGTTTCATTCCGAAGTACGGAGCGAAACTTTCTCTTATTTATGAACATCTTTAGTTTCCATCTGGCTTGGTAACATCCTGGTCTGTGGATGGATACCAGAGGAACTTATTGAAGTCATCAGGCTGGGCTGGATTGAAATCCTGCCAGTCTGGACGGAGATATTTCAGGAATGGCAGATGGAGCAGCTTCATTCCCATCACCACCATCTTGGCCACCTCATAGGCTCCGTATGGATTGAAGTGGGTATTATCCTCTAATGCCTTCGGCTGATTAGGATAAGTGTTGGCTGGATAGTGAACCAGCGATTTCTTACTGTTCTCATAACCCAAAGTCTCGAAGAATGTACGGGTCATATCATGCAGTTCGATGACAGGCACACCCTCTCTTTTTGCCACAGCTCTCATGGCATCAGGATAGTCACCATGCGTTTCCTGTATTTTGCTGCGGGTAGCTTTGTCAAAGAAACGGCGCTGGGTAGGGGTCACAAAGATGATATTTCCACCCTTCGCACGTACCTTATCTATATATTGCTTCAGATTGTAGGAGAAATTATACCAGGCTCCACTTCCTGGAGTCTTCTCTTTCTGGTCGTTGTGTCCGAACTCACAAATCACATAGTCGCCCTTCTTCATCATGGCCAATACTTTCTCCAGACGGTTGGAAGCTAAGAAGGATCCGGCTGTCAATCCGCTCTCTGCATGATTGGAAATAGCTACTTCCGGACCAAACCAGCGTGGAATCATCTGTCCCCAACTGGCGTATGGTTCATGAGCCTGATCCACTACGGTTGAGTTACCGCAGAGGAAGATGGTTGTGGCAGTCGTGTCACGCTCTATCTTCACCTGTTTTACGGCAGGAGCAGCACCATAGAAGTCAATAGTCAGCTTGTCATCCCAGTCAGGTGTGCCCTTCTCACGAGGTTTGATACATACGTTCATCTTATCAGATATCTTTGGTGAACGCTTGTTGACGATAAACTGGACGGTCTGGAATTTACCTTTCTTGGTAGAGATTTCATCCACCATGAGTCTTCTGGCTTCAGCACGCACCACCGTCTTGGCCGCCTTTTTCTTGGAGCCGAGGACAACCGTCACCTTGTAGTTGCCATCAGGCACTTCCACAGCGTAACTTTTAGGATTTTGCTTACTCAGATCTACGTCGAAAGTCTGGGCTTTCACATTTACAGACATCGCCAGCATCATCATACCAGCGAGTAGCCATTTCGTTTGTTTCTCCATTATATGTTTTAGTTATTTGTTAATTTGGCTACAAAAGTACAATATCTTTTTCAAAAACATTAGTTTTTCCGTTCATTTTTTGCATATTGTTCAGATATTACTTCGCCATATTGTAGGACTCGTCTTGACGATGCGGGAGAAGACTCGGGAGAAATAGGAAGCAGAAGAGAAACCGACATGATAAGCTACTTCTTCCAATGTGGCACCGGGATGAGCCAACATATAGGCCTGTGCCTCCTTGATGCGCAAGGTGGTAACCCAGGTACTGAAATTGACGGCATGTTTCCCATTGATATAACGGGAAAGATAAACCTTATTGGTGCCCATTTCGGAAGCCAGACTGTCGATGGTCAACTGGGATGAGAGATACTTCTTGTCATCCACCCATTGTTGCAAACGTGCTCCGAAGAGATTCTCATAATTCTCCAACTTAGACGTTTCCGGTTCCTGGTTGGAATCGTTTTCTATTTCATCATTCATCACTGACGCTAAATTGAGCGTGCCATAATACGGGCGGTAATTGATGAAAGAGATGACGATATAAAGATTGACACTGACGATATACACCTGGTAGGCATAATTGAAATAGATTCCGAAGAAGAGAGTGAGATAGGCAAAAACACCCAAGAGGCACAGGAAGAAGAGGCTTTTCTTCGTCCAGAGCATGAAGCGCTGCATATTATCATCGGAGAAGTAATTATCCAACTGTTCCCTTTTCTTTCTATAGATAAACTGGAAATGAAACATGTATCTTACCACGATGCTACAGAAAATCAGGGTGGAAACGATATACAGACAATAGGCATAAGGCACCAGAGGCTCCCATAGGCTAATCCAGGAAAAGGAAACCGTCAATATCCAATACCCGAAATCCTTCAGCATCCTCTTTTTATTGATATATTGCGAATCCAACAGGGAGGCAAACGAATAAGCAAAGCATATACATGTCAGGAAAAACAGGCTGATGTCCATACAGGCAATGATGGAATTGAGCGCCTCCCAATCTTGCGAGGAAAAGATTTCCAACCAAAGATACAGGTTGATGAACATAACAAAAAATGCTGATGCCAAGAAATATTTTGCCTTACGATAAGGGGCATAGTCTGCAGTATCCGGTACACTCAGGAACACCAGGATAATGCCTATCACCAGATAACTTGCATCGACACACTGAATCAGTTCTGCGAAATATTTTTCCAGTAACTCCATAATAAACAGCTTTTATTAAATCTATAAATTATCATCACTTACTTTTAGCACACTTTGATTCACATAGCAATCTGACTTGCCATACGAACAGAGAGTATTATTAGACGTACATAATCTACTAAAAGTCCTTAGATCTTGAGTATTTTGAAGATCGTCATTAGGTTTTTATCATTTTTGTTGAGTCTATATGATGTTTATAGGCATAGTTTTTCAACTACCCTGCTTGCAAAAGTACAAAAAAATAAGTTATCTCCAAATTATTTAAGCAAAAAAATGTGTTATCCCAGCAGAATTTCTGCCAAGATAACACATTTTTAATATATTTTACTGTTGAATAGTACGCTACATATACTTCTGGTTACCAGTTGTCGCTGTTAAATGGATCAGAGGAACCACCCCAATTAGGATCCTTACCCCAATTAGTGTCAGGACCAAAGATATGACCGTGATCATTACCATCTGGGTCATTAACGTTATTTGCGTTATCGACTGTCCAACTTGTGTAGTTTGCCATCAGCATATTCTCCAAGAGAACCATTTGTATTTCCGGTTTAATATATTGAGTTTTCATCATAATCATCCTTTCTTATCTTCAATAAGTTAGTCTTTACTTAGCAAACACTTTCTTGCCATTCACGATATAGATACCGGAAGGTAAGCCTGAAACATCGGTACTGCTGCTGCGAACAAGCTGTCCATTGAGATTGAACACACCGAGTTTCGCAAACTTGGAATTGATGCTGCTGTCTTCTGTAGCCATGATTCGCTCTACATCTGTAGTATAGTCAATTCCATCCAGGATAAACTTGGAAGTGGCTGCACCTGAAGTCGGATTTTTATATGGCTTGAACCATACGCTAAAACCACGCAATCCACGAACTTTGTTGCCAGCATAGACCATTTTTCCTTCATGGAAGAAATAGCAATTTTTCAGATTATCTCTACCCTCAATAATCGGCTTGTTCTTATTTACGGTAAAGCTTGTCACAGTATCAGCTATTTCACTTCCGTATGTTCTTGCAAAAGTACCGAATGCAGCTAAAGTTCCATCTGTCACGATTTCGCTATCGCCTGGCTTATCAGCAACTTTCACTTTATCCAGATTCAGCATCCATTTTTTTTCATCAAGTCCATAGAAGAGGTCGTTCTTCTTGAGACTGACATTCGGAATATCAATATGATTCTCTGCGATAGTTACCTTATGCTCCACGCTTTCAGAAGCAGCACCTGTCTCATGAAGAATTGCCGTATAGGCAGATGTTATCTCATTTGCCAAGTCCTTTGTAGGATAGATAATATAAGGTACGTAAGCATCAAGAACTACTTCATTATTTCCCTTTTTCGCAATCTCCACCGTCTCAAACTGGATCTGATTTCGAGTAAGCTTGGTCAGTACTGCCAATCGGGCATTAGCTCCGAATGCCTGAGTGAACTGGTCTTTATTCAAATCAACTGGCAGCACGATGGTGTTCCATTTATTGATATTCTTATTGAAAGATTTCTTGTTGAGATGGAGAACCACATCGTCATAAGTCTCTGTACAATCGAGAAGGTAGTCCAGATTATCCTTGTCTTCATCCAATATCAAGTCGTGAGAGGTGGTAGAACCTGCATAGAGAAGACGGAAATCATCAAATACTGTCCATTCATTATTACTTTCAACAACATTATCAGCAACAGAACCGACACGAACACCGAAGCAGATGTTACCGCCACCTTCTGGAACCTGCACGAGTACACTATTGAAGTACTTATGGCTGCCATAGAATTCCTTACCAGCATAATCCATGTTCTGATCGCTGATATGCAAATTGGTTTGTTCTGTCTGAGACATGTTTGCAGTCTGCATGACTACAGTTTCACGGAGGGAATTTTTTACAATTTTAGTTAGGTCCGGTGTTGCAGAAGTTTTATCCTCCAGAAGAACAGCAAAGAGCTTAGCCTTATTTGTATTAGAATAAGCCTTGCATTCGATAACATAAGAACCGCCATGATCTACGTGTACCACCTGATAGACTGCACCACGGGTATTCTTGATATCTGCGCAATAATATTTACCGAGATGAGTCTGGTAATCATCCATACTCGTATATTTGGTTCCATTGAAAGTATATGGATTATCAGATGTAACACTACCTGTATAGTCGTATGATTTAAGTTGCGGGTCTGTTTTATAACGTTTCTCCAAACCAAATCGGAATGATCCGGTAGCTCCCTTCTTATAAACAGCAGTCTTCCAATTATTAAGCGTACCATTATCACGGTTGAATCCAGGGCACTCTAATTTGAAAGACAAATCTAATGAACTCTTAAAGCCGATAGAACTCTTTTGCAAATTATAAAGCTGCTCATAAGAGAAAATACGCCACTGAGATCCTTCATCACTATAGTTAGGTTTATCTTTCTCCAAGAAAGCACCACAATTTTTATCTACATCACCCTGAGAAGTGGCTGCAGAGAGGTAGTAATTATCATATTTAGTAGAAGATTTATACCCTGATGTACTACGGCGATAAGTGTATATTCTGAAGGTTTCTTTTGCATCTCCTTCAATAGGTACAATCTTCCAACCACGCTGAATCACGGTCGTATCTGTACTTGAATTATAGATATTGCGATCTACAAAGACACCATTGTTGACTGCAGTCTTAGAAGCATCATAGTAGTATTCCAACGAACAGCCTTCCCCTGATGAAGCACTCTGCTTGTCAATATCCTGCTGGAAATGAATCCAACCATTCTTATCTTGATAGACAGAAAGAGGCATTCCATATTCCTGAAGAGAAACATGTGTTCCCCAATAGCCTCCTACATTGAGCAGCAGACCGGTCTTTACATTATACAGGAAAAAGATTTGGCTCTTATCCGTTGGAAAAGTACCATACACACCTTGACTTGCATAATCCACCATTTGCGCTTTCGAAATACCAACAAGATTTTCCAAACCATCAAAAGCAGAACCATTACTTTCTTGTGCCTTGATTCCCTTGACTGCTCCGAAAAGCAAGAATATAGCCAAGAAAACGGCAAAGATGGAGCGATGCTTAAAAGCATTAAATGATAGTAAAAACATTTTCATCATCTTTCAAAATTTAAAGTACAATAAATAAGTAATTATCATATAGGCAACAAAATGTGATAGGACATCAAGTTACTGTTTCGTTAAATCATAACTGGGTGCAAAAGTATGAAATTCCTCGTTTTTGAAATTGCAAAATGAGAAAAAATGTTTGTATTTATGGAAATTTACAACTGATGATACTACACTGAAAAATACAGAATCACCAACCATACGGATGGTCGTTTTTTCCTTCAAAACGTTCAAAAACAACCATCAATCGTTCAAATAACATGTAAAAACAGAAAATAAATATGTAAAATCGTATATTTTTAAGCTTATTGTACCTAAAAATATACGATTTCGCTTTTTCTCAATCAGGAATCAATCCAAAGAAAAATTTATGATCCTCAAAAGAAAGAACCGAAGAATGGCAAAGAAAGTCCTGATCATTGGCCCAAAAACATGGATTATTCTTTAAAAAAGGTCTAAGCATTTCCAAAGGAAACTCTGATTGCATTCGCAATATTTCTTTTGGCAATTTCAGGATTCATCGCTTCCTCTAAATCCATATTCTGAGGAGATACGGCAAGAACCTGATCAAAGCCTGCATCAAGAAGCGCCTGTTTTTCGCTGACTCCTCCAGATACCAACCAGATCTGCTGGTCTGTCGTGGCTTTATTTTTCAAGACATGTTCCAAAATCCGCTGTGGCAACTTTCCCATCAAGGTCTGTCTGTCGCTATGTCCTTCACCCGTTATCACGAGATCAGCATCCCGAATCATCTCATCAAAGCCGATTTCTCGCAACAGAAGTTCGGCTCCAGCAGAAACCTCTGCACCAAAATATTGCAGGAAAGCATAGCCCAAACCACCGGCTGCACCAGCACCAGGCACCTCACTCCTATCATAACCGAAATGCTTGGCACTCACCTCAGCAAACTTCCCTGCCCGAGCATCCAGCATTTCCACCATCTCAGCATCGGCTCCCTTCTGAGGGGCAAAGACATGAGCCGCCCCTTTTTCGCCACAGAGCGGATTGGTAACATCCGAAGCCAGCACAAAACTGCATTCCTGTCGGATTTTCTTCCAGTCATCTCCCATCGCCTTGAGCATTCCGATACCGCAATCGGATGTAGCACTACCTCCCAATCCCACGATAAAGTGGCGCACGCCCCGGCGATAAGCATTCATTATCATCTCGCCCACGCCCCAGGAAGTAGCCTTCATCGGGTTGCGCTGTTCGGGTTCTATCAAAGCCAGTCCGGCAGTCTGCGCAATCTCAATAATTGCCGTATCATTCACGATTCCATACTCAGCCTCTATCCATCTCATCAGGGCATCATGGGCATGAATCCTTATCCGCTCTCCTTTCATCGCCGAGAGAAAGGCATCGAGCATTCCCTCTCCCCCATCACTCATTTCGAGACAAATGATTTCGGGGGAAGCATCTTCAGAATCCACATTCTCTATTCCAGAAGAAGCATCTTCCGAATCCCATTCCTTCACTCCCGAAGCAATCGCCTCATTCACCTCTCTGCTCGAAAGGCAACCCTTATAAGAGTCGCAAGCAATTATTATTTTTTTCATGCTTAATCATCAATTATCAAACAACCCCAATTCTCCTTTTAACCTCATCACTTCCTTGTCAAAATCCGACAAGAACTCACGGTCTTGAATCACCCTGAACTTATCATATTCCTCATAAGCTTTCAACCGAGCTTCAAGAGCCGAAACCTTTCCCTTATCTATCAAAATTGGATAAGATGATAATTCAAGAAAACCATCCAAGAACTTGACCCATTGTTCCATAGTCGTTGGAATATGGCGTTTGGCACGATTGGCAGCTAAGTCGATATAAGCAGAAACAATACCATTCAATTCCTTCATCTGTTCTATATGCAAATAATTCTTTGCTATTGTCACATCCGATTTCAACACCTTACCATCGGGAGCTTGAGCCCAAGAAGTTAATCCCATGTGTTTCTTGGTTGCATCAGCAGAAGAATAAACGATTTCTGCTGCCGTCTTACCCGTAATTGCCCAATGCAACTTATTCTGTACCTTGGCATAAAACTCCTGCGTTGTAGTAGCATTCTTCTGATAATCGCAAGCCGTGGCATAAATATCTGTTATTTTTTGATAAGCCATACGCTCGGATGCTCGAATCTCCTGAATACGTTCCAGCAACTGGTCAAACTTCACCTGAACCTGCTTTCCACCTTGCTTAAAACGCTCATCATCTAACACGTAACCGTTTCGGATAAATTCGCTCAAGGTATTGGTTGCCCATTGACGAAAACGAGTTGCCTTGTAACTGTTCACACGATAGCCCACCGCAATAATCATATCCAGATTATATACATTCATTTCGTATTTCTTCCCATCATCCGCAGTTATCCAAGATTTTTGGATAACTGAATATTTATTGAGTTCTCCGCTGTTCAAGATTTCATTGATGTGATAGCTCACTGTTCGCACATCTACTTGAAAGATTTCTGCAATTCTCTTCTGTGTCGTCCAAACCGTATCTCCATCAAAGACTAATTCCACTCTCAGTTTTCCTTCCGAATCAGAGAAGAACACAATATCCGTATTGGTATAAGTATCAGCATTTTGTAATGAAGAAGAAGATAAATTCTGCTTACCAGAAAAATACTCTAATGCAGGCAATGCATTCTCTTTCTTGGAACTGAGCGACATAGAAATAAGAAGGCAAGCATAACGGGAAAGATGGTAGGACTTCAGCTTTCTCTTTGCCTCACTACCAATAGTAACCATTTCGTTGACTTCAACGAAATGGTCTTCTACATTCTTATTGTTTTGTACACATAAGACCTTAGCCTTATCTATGATTTTGCTAAAATTACGATAATCTGCATAACCAATAACAGACGCCAATTCCCTAGCCGACCAATATTCTTGTCCAGCCTTATCCATCTGTCTGATACTATCAAATATCTTATTCATACCTATTATTTTATCATTCCCTAAAGCATCACCTATGAGGAGTGACGCTTTCCCGCCCGCAAAATTAGCTATTATTCCTGAAACCACAAACCTTTTTGGGAAAAACTTTCAAAAGCAGATGCTTCTGATAAGAGCTGATAAAAAAAAGAGGTTAAAACATTTGGCTATTAAAAAGATTCCTCATATTTTTGTAGTAGATTTTTCAAAGTCATTTCCACACTTTCAGGAGAAAGTGGATAATTAGCCCATAATTTATTTATTGCTAATGTTGTCATACGATTTATCTTTTAAAACACTGCAAAAATACACAGAATTATCATAACTTCCAAACTTTTGGGGAGTTTTTTCATACCAAAAGAAAAAACTCCCCTTGAAGCATTTTATTTCACTTTCACTTCTATCACATTCTTCGCAGCATCGGCACTCGAACCACCTACGAAGATCTGATATTTGCCGGGAACCACACGCATGGTATTGGTCTGGGAATCCCAACCCTCGAAACTCTGGCGAGACAGACTGATGGTTACCTGTTGCTTCTCGCCCGCTTTCAAAGCAATGCGCTTGAAGGCTTTCAGGGTCTTGATCGGTCCCTCAGCATCATCCATTCTACGGATGTAAACCTGCGCCACTTCCGTTCCTTCCCTATTGCCTTTATTAGATAAAGAGAAACTCAAGGAATAAGCCGAAGAATTCTTCACTTTTCGTTCTTCATTCTTCACTTTCTTCAATGCCGGCTTTCCATATTCATACGATGTATAGCTCAATCCATGTCCGAATGGGAAGAGAGCCTCGCCCTTGAAGTAACGGTAGGTGCGATTTTTCATCGTATAATCGAGGAAATCAGGAAGATCATTCACGCTCTTATAGAAGGTTACCGGAAGCTTGCCCGATGGATTCACCTCGCCAAAGAGTACCTTTGCCACGGCTTCGCCACCCCGTTCGCCCGGATACCAAGCCTGAAGGATAGACTCCGCATTTTCGGTTTCAGGAACCATGGCAATGGCACTGCCCGAACAGTTGACGAACACCACTCGCTTGCCTGCCCGATGCAATATCTCCATCACCTTGCGCTGAGCCTGAGGCAACTCGATGTCGGTTCTGTCACCACCCTTGAAACCCGGTTCGGAGACCTTCATCTCCTCACCCTCAAGACTAGGAGAAATACCGCCTACAAATACTACCACGTCAGCATCGCCAACCTCAGCCAGAAGCTGAGACTCGGTTGGCGTATAGTTCTTTACAATGTCAAACTGCATCACCGCCATATCGGTCTTCTGGAAATAATCCACCTGTATCTTCATCGGCTTTCCCGCCTTTACGGAAATTGGCTTGTTGAGCATCTGTACACGGGCACGTCCCTTCCATACATTCGCCACCGTATCGCCATCAATGATGAGTCGGTAACCATCATCGCATCCCATTCTGACGTTCAAGGTTTCATCCTGTTCTGGGGTGAAGACGCCCTCATATCGGGCTGAGAAGTTGATAAGATTCACGCCCGGTGCAAAGACGGTATTTCCGCCATTGCTCTGATTGATTGGCGAAGTCAGCACGGCAGTAGCCACAGGCTCGCCCTTCATCTCGGCATTGTTCCAATAAGTAGCCTTCATCCCCTTGCTGCCATCGGCAGAAGTCAGGAGATTGAACCGGCTTTCTGAAACTTCATTTCTTGTCAACGTGCAGGCAGGAATATACTTGGCGTCCTTTACATATTTTCTGATACCCTGCAGGATGGTGGTGGTAGAAGTAGGATAACCCGAATAGTTGCCCCACTGCATGATGGAATCGTTGGCGTTCGGCCCCATCACCACCAACTTAATTCCTGATGATTTCAGCGGCAGAAGATTGTTCCGGTTCTGAAGAAGCACGATTCCCTCTTCTGCCATCTTCCCTGCCAAATCCTTATGCGCCTTGCTGGCGATGACGGAAGATGGAATCTGAGTCCACGCCACCTGCTCGTCCTGATCGAAATCGCCCAGACGGAATCGGGCTTCCAACAGGCGCTTCAAACTCTCGTTCACTTTTTCCTCGCTGATCATTCCCGTCTTCACCGCTTCAGGGAGCGAACGGTAAACGCTTCCACACTCCACATCGGTTCCAGCTCCTATCGCCTGCGCCGTAGCCTCTGCAGGAGTCTTCGCCGTACCATGGCGGCCAGGCACATAGAAGTCGTTGATGGCTCCGCAATCGGAAGTTATCAATCCCTTGAATCCCCATTCATCACGGAGAATCTGACGCTCATATCTGGCATTGCTACAACATGGCGCCCCGTCAATCCGCTGATAGGCGCACATCACCTCAGCCACATTTCCATCCTGCACCAGCGATTTGAAGGCAGGCAGATAAGTCTCCCACAAATCACGCTCAGGCAAATCCTCCACATTAAAACTGTGCCTGTTCCATTCCGGACCGCTATGTACGGCAAAGTGCTTGGCACAGGCCAGGAGCTTGACGTATTGGGAAGATTGTGAGGAAGCCGTTGCCAGAACTCCCGGAGCCGACATCGGTTTGCCATCAAAGGTCTGTCCCTGCAATCCATTCACCACAGCAAGTCCCATTCGGGTCGTCAGATAAGGATCCTCGCCATAGGTTTCCTGTCCACGTCCCCATCGTGGGTCGCGGAAGATATTGATGTTCGGAGTCCAGAAACTCAGACTCTGGTAGCGCTTGATGTTGCCGCTCTTTTTCGCCTCCTGCGCCTTGGCTCTCGCCTCATCGCTCACGGCAGTAAACACCTTATATAATAAGGTATCGTCCCACGAAGCCGCCATGTGCATCGTGATAGGGAAAACGGTAACAAAACCGTTTCGCCCCACTCCGTGCAGCGCCTCGTTCCACCATTGAAACTGCGGAATGCCCAATCGGGCAATGGCTGGCGAAGTATCCATCATCAACTTTGTCTTCTCCTCCAGGGTAAGACGGGAAAGCAAATCATTGGCTCTTTCCTCAGCAGAAAGGTTAGCATTCTGATAAGGAAGGAGCTGCTGTGCACTGGCAGAAAGCGGCATTGCCACCTGCATCGACATTTGCATCGCCATCTGCGTCATTATAGAAAGTAGTAGTTTCTTCATTTTTCTTAAATGTTATAATCTTTGTTCTTGTGATTGTTTTTAATCTCGGTGACAAAGTTACATCTTTTTTTGAAACCACCGCACAAATTGGCAGCAAAGTTTAAATTATTTAGCTTATTATGTCAACTTTGTCATATATCAGCCGCTGGCACGCAAGTTGCTCAAACATAGAGTGAAAGTTGAAGCTAAAAGATGAAGAAGTTCGAAAGAACGACGGAGTCTTGAGGCAAAGGCAATCGAAAAGAAAAGATAAAAATAACATTATCAATAATAATAATAAATAACAAACAGAAATCCCGACGGAGCCGCAAGGAACCGAGAGGACGAGTAAAATAAAAATTGGAGGTTTTAACTATGTTGTTAGCACGTAGAAATAATAATTCAGATTGGTTGAGTAACATCTTTGATGATGTATTCTTTGATACAGACGCAACGCCACGTATGAATGCTACAGCTCCTGCCACTAATATCAAGGAGACAGATAAAGATTACATCATGGAGGTTGCAGCTCCTGGCTTGAAGAAGGAGTGGGTTCGTGTAAACATCGACAATGATGGTAATCTGAACATCGCCATCGAGAACAAGATGGAGCACAAGAATGAAGATAAGCACGAGCACTATCTGCGCCGTGAGTTCTCTTACAGCAACTACCAGCAGGCCTACACACTCCCTGAGGATGCCGACCGTGAGAAGATTTCAGCAAAGGTAGCTGATGGTGTTCTTGAGGTTCAGATTCCAAAGCTTACTCCTAAGGAGGAGACAAAGGCTACCAAGAATATTGAAGTCAAATAACAATTTCGCATAAATGATTGAGGGCAGATTCCAAAGCAATTTGAAACCTGCCTTTTTTTGTACCCCTACCTGAGCCATCACATTTTCATTTATCCATCGGGATATTTCTTCCATAAATCTTGCGGTGGTCATAATTAATTTGTAATTTTGCAGGCTGGAGAGCGGATATTAAAGCTTCTGCTTATCCGTAACGGACAAGATATGGGCTATCATTGCCTGTTGCCCATACGACACATAATACAAGTTGATATTTATTCACTTGCGAAACTTCAGATTAAAGATCAAGATTATGGCAAAGCAAAGACAGCGTCTGGTAGAAGTGCCGTTCAACAAGACGGATTGCGGCGTAGATTTCTACATCAACACAGTTTATGGCGGAGAGTGCCCTTGGGTGCTTACGGAGCATGAAGTGTTCAAGACCGACTTCTTCGAAATATTTTTCATCAAGAAAGCTAATGGATACGTGCTGATAGACTACAGGAAGATAAACCTGAAAGACGGCATGGTGCTCTTTGTGAAGCCACACCAGCAGCAGGAATGGCACATTGATGAGCCAGCTCTCGACTACGAGTTTTTGATATTCCGTGAAGATTTTATGCGAACCTTCATTGCCGACAAATTCTTTGTCTATCGACTGCAATACTGCCAGCAGACCGAAACACCGCCCTATTTGATGTGTTCAGAAAATAAATGCGAAGAATATCAGCGGCTGCTCAAGAAAATACGGGCAGAGCTTCGGCAGCCTCAATCCGACAGCTACAACATCATCGTCAGCGTACTCTACTATCTGCTGGCAATCATGAATCGCCATTACACCCTTGAGCATCAATTGCCTCTGGCTGCTCCTAAGAATTATTATGCCTTTCAGTTTGTGGAATTGATGGAAACCCACATCCGGAAGTTGCAACGTGTGCAGGACTACGCCTCACTGCTCAAGATTAGCCGCATCACCCTGAACCATAGCGTGATGGCGCAGTATGGAGTGTCGGCTACCTATTTGCTGAAACAGCGACTGCTGGCAGAAATCAAAAACGAACTTCTGTTCACCGACAAATCTATAAGTGAGATAGCCTATGCATTCAACTTCTCCGAACCACCCCACCTGATGCGTTTTTTCAAGCAGCAGACGGGCAAGACATGCAGAGAATTCCAAGAGGACTATAAGAATGGTGTGTATGAATGAGTATGACTTATCATTTTGGTAGTTTTTAGCGGTTTTCTGGTATCTGCTACATCAGCATTTCCTCATACTTTTGCAGTCGTAATAATGAAGGTAAATATATAATGAAATTAAGATCCGTGTAAGTATGAAAAAAATGATTTTGATGCTGGCTTTAATGTCGGCTTTTACTCAGTTGAGTGCAAAGAACTACATCCGCCTCATTCGCAACGCAACGTTGAAGATGGAATATGCAGGTAAGCAGATTCTTGTTGATCCGATGCTTGGTGCCAAAGGCTCTATCGGGTCGGCTCTTGGTGTAAATCTAAACCCTCGTGTAAACTTGACAATGCCCGTGGAAGATGTGCTTGACGGACTGGATTTCACTCTCTTGACTCACAAACATCCTGACCATTATGACGAAACAGCTGTAAAGGTTATTCGCAAGGATATGCCTTGGTTCGTACAGACAGAAGATGTAGAGCAGGTTAAGGAGAAAGACGGTTTCTTTCGTGCGGAGGGCGTTGCAGACAGCATCGTGCATGAAGGAATCACCATTATCCGCGTCAGAGGCAATCACGGACGTGGACAACTTGGTGCGCAAATGGGACCAAGTTCTGGTTACATTCTCAAAGCCAAGAAACAGCCAACCATTTACATTATGGGCGATTGCATTTGGGATGAGAAGACCCAGATAGCTGTATCTACCTATAAGCCAGATTATATAGTAATCAATACTGGTGGAAACATTTTCCTACCACTGTCAAAGACAGATGGAGATATCACGATGAATGAAATGGAAGCTATGCAAATGCTGAAGGACTGCGATCCTCAGATTCGTTTTATTGCGGTTCATATGGATGCCATAGATCATGGACAGACAACAAGGGCTATTCTCCGTAATCAGGCTGAATACGAAAAGGTGGATAAAAAACGCCTGATGATACCAGAAGACGGACAAGTATTGATACTATGACACAGATAGAAATACTGAAAAAGAATATTCAGAAGGCAGAAGCCATCATCGTGGGTGGCGCCTCTGGAATGTCGGCAGCAGCAGGTTTCCGCTTCTATTATATGAGCGATGCCACATTCAAACAGATAGCCGGACAGTTGGGCGAGAAATATCATGCTGATGTTTTTTTCCCGCTGGCGTATCATCCGCAAATCAAGAAAGGGGAACTATGGGCAGCATTGCTCCGCGAGTACAAATACTTGTATGAGTGTCATACGGGTGAGCCATACGAGGATCTGGCTGAACTACTCAAAGGCAAGAACTATTATATTGCCACTACCAATCAGGATGCGCAGTTTTTCCGCACCTTCCCTGCCGAGAAGATCACTCGCATTCAGGGAGATTTCCGCTACTGGCAGTGTAAACATACTTGTACAGACGAGATTTATCCCAACAAGGAAAAGGTGTATGAGTTGCAGGACAAGATAGAAGGTGACAGACTGCCCGACGACCTGATTCCCCGTTGTCCACATTGCGGTACGGAGATGATTCCATGGTGGCGCAGTCGCGAGTTTCTGGAGGGTAGCTATTACCGAAAAGAAATGCAACGTTATCTGGATTTCCTCAAGGAGAACATGAACAAGAAAGTGCTTTTCCTCGAACTTGGTGTGGGTATGATGACTCCAATGTTTATCAAGGAGCCATTTATGAACATGGTATATCGCTGGCCCAATGCCACTTATGCAGTCATCAATCCAAAGGATGCCTATATTCCAAAGGAGATTGCCCAAAAGAGTATTGCCATTAAGGAAGATATCGCTGTGACATTAAAGAAACTGTTGGGCAAACCGGCAGATCATATCGTATCAGATACAAGTTTCGAACCAGGAAGAATATATTAAATATGAATGCAAATATCACTCTTGCCCAAGAATGGATTGCCCAAGCAGATGCCATTCTCATAGGAGCTAGCAACGGACTCTCTATCGCCGAGGGCTATCATATCTTTGCCAACAACGAGATGTTTCGAAGGCAGTTTGGCGACATGCAGCAGCAATATGGTTTCAGAAATGTTGTGGAAGGTCTTTACTTTCAATATCCTACTGCTGAAGCACGCTTAGAGTTCCACAGACGATTGGTGAAGTTTTGGGTAGACGATTACCAACCTTCACAGGTAATGCATGACCTCATGAAAGTGATTGGCCAGAAGGATTACTTCATCCTTACCAGCAATGGCGACTTGCATCTGGAGAAATCAGGGTTTAATGAAAAACGCATATTCGAGATAGAAGGTGTCATGACCGACCTTTTTGCAGCTCCAGACCCCAAGAAAAAAACACTCTTTCATCACTTTCTTACAAAATATTCTGGCAAAAATCTCGTTATCTTAGAGTTGGGTATTGGTTCGCGCAACCGACTCATCAAGCTACCTATCATGCAGCTGGCTTATCGTGAGCCGAATGCTAAATATATCACGCTCAACATGCCTCAAGAGCTCTATATTCCTGAGGAGATAGCAGAAAAGAATGTGGGCATTGCTGGCGATATAGCCCAGTCGCTCATAAAATTAAATACAAATGGATAGACAAGGATATTACAGAACAATAGGAAGGGACGAGAGAGCATACCGCTCTTTCGTCCCAACTCCTTTGCAGGATATTCACCTGGAAATGGATGAAGAAATGCAAACACTGCTTGCTCAAGCACATGAAAGATTGAAGAATCGCAACCTCTCTGATATGGATGCATTGCAGAAGGAAGAAATTGAGAATTCCGTGAATCTGGTATATGGCGAAAAGAAGTCTTTAGCCTTAGCTTTCTTTGAAACAGATGATAAGGAAGACAAGAAACGCAAATTAGATGAACAAAACCTTCTTCAAGCCACAAGATTTGCCGTAGAACGCATGCAGAAACTGCCTATTAGCAGCCGATTGCTCAAGGATGTACACTGGGTAATGATGCAAGGTGAGCACAATGAAAGGAAATACCCTGGTGAGATGCGCACCTCACCTATCTGGCTTGGAACAAAAGATGACACACTGGCAACTGCTCCCTTCATTCCACCTGTCTATGAGGATATGGCAAAGTCTATTGCCGACTTAGAAAACTATATCCATTACGAGGAACAGACTGATGCCCTCATCATGGCGGCGCTCATTCATTATCAATTTGAAATGATTCATCCATTCATCGATGGAAATGGAAGAATAGGCAGGTTGCTAACCCTGCTCTTTTTGATGGATAGGAATGTCATCCAACAACCTGTGCTCTCACTTTCAAAAAATCTGATGAGCAGTTCTTTCAAATACTTCACCGGCATTGCTTCTGTTGAAGTATCTGGAACATACGAAAAATGGGTGAAGTATTTCCTACAACAATTGCATTAAATGTTTAATTGCATTAAGAGCGCTAAATTAGAGCACTGAATTAGAGCACTGAGCCCACTTTAAAATGCAAGAAATAAGAAAAGGATTTTAAATAGAACAAAAATGAAGAAAACAATTCCTGTTATAGGCATGGCTTGCAGCGTATGCTCTGCCAATGTTGAAAAGAAACTGCAGTCGCTAGAAGGCATCAACTCCGCCTCGGTTTCCCTGGCGAGCCGAACTGCCCTGGTAGATTATAACCCCGACATCATTTCTCTGGAAGATATGAAACGGGAAATCAGCAACGCCGGATACGACCTCGTCATCGAAAACGACAGAAGCGTGGAGGAAATCAATCGCCGAGAGTTCACTCTCCTGCGTCGCAGAACCCTGGCTTCCTGGCTCTTCGCCATCCTGACCATGTGTTTCTCCATGGGCTGGATTTCCCTGGGCATGGAACAGAATATGATTTCAGATGGCGTTGCCTCGGCTCATCATACCAGTTCCTTCGCCAACCAAATCTGTCTGCTCCTGGCACTCGCCAACCTGCTCTACTGCGGCAAACAGTTTTATGTTTCCGCCTGGAAGCAGCTCCTGCATCATACGGCAAACATGGATTCGCTCGTAGCACTCAGCACCCTCATCGCCTTCCTCTTCAGCACCTTCAACACCTTCTTCGGAGAAATGGTATGGGGAGCGAGAGGCATAGAATGGCACACTTATTTTGATGCTTCCGTGATGATCATCACCTTCGTACTGACCGGCAGATGCCTGGAAGAAAAAGCGAAAGACAGTACGGCGAGCAGCAT
>CDZB01070854.1_pt1 | contig 20889 bp, 19 predicted proteins | sample 554961 | NCBI WGS metagenome assembly CDZB01 (sample SAMEA3182106, study PRJEB8094) | gut metagenome | biome: human; feature: gut; material: Stool; isolation source: human stools | place: Canada | collected 2013-02-26
CTATGCTACCATAGCCGACCGAAAAAGCAATTCGGAGGGCTTATATAGAAAACGATACATAAAGAAAGACCGACAGGGTTTTACTCTGCTGGTCTTTTGTTATGTTTGATTGATTTGTTCTACTGGGGTTGAAATAGGGTGGGATATTTGAAAGGGAAGAGCGCGACGATTATATTTCAAAAATGGGGAAATATGAAATTCGCATACCGAAACCGCGAATTTTGGTGCAAGGGATATTATGTGGATACTGTCACATATTTTTATGGACAGTTTTTACAATGCTTTAATAATATAGAGGATTCCTTGACAAATAACAAATATTGAACTATAATTTATATAGATAAAGGCTAAACGGTTTGAAGATGAGGTTCTCATCAATAAACTGGCACAGAGTGCTTATATCGCGCTTATGTACTTTTATCGTCAAATAAGTAAATTTTAGTACCCTTTGGCGATAATCTATTGTCAAAGGGTATTTATTTCTTGAGGGAAAAGATGAAATTAAATATTTATAAAGAATGTTTGCATTATCAATATAAAATTAAAAAAAGAACGGGATTTTTTCAAAATTTACCTATAATTATAAGGCAAAAACTGCTTGGGAAATTTGAAATCCCATATATCGAATTTTTTATAACCACAAAGTGTAATTTGAGGTGCGGGCATTGTTCCAATCTGATACCATATATTGAGAAAAAAGAACATATCGATTTTTCCGAATTTAAGTACAATCTGAATTTGCTGCTTTCAAAAGTCGATTGCCTTTATAGATTGAAGATACACGGAGGAGAAGTATTTTTACACCCGGAACTTTGTGAGATGGTTCAATATGCCGACAGCCTGAAAAAAATCAGGTCAATTAGGATTGCAACAAACGGAACAGTGTTGCCGCCTGAAAAGGCGCTGAAAGTCTTGGCTGCGAGTAAAGCGATTGTACAGATCAGCGACTACCCATCATTTTCTGATCGTGCAGAAAAAATAGTCGAGATTTTTAAATCGTATGGTGTAAAATATATCAGATTAAAGGGGCAAAAATGGCGTGATATGGGGGAAATAAAAAGGCGCGAAATGAATCGGTTTGAGTCTTGTTCAATAACGCGCTGCACGTCTTTATATCGTGGGAAAATATATGTATGTTCTCGCGCTGCGATGATGGAGGAGTTTGGATGTCATTTCAATGATGGAATAGACATCACAGTCGATAAAAGAACATTCAGAAAAGATATATTGCGCTTATATCGTGGAGACCATTGCAAGGCTTGTTTTTATTGCGATGGAGATACGGAATTTGCAAAAGAAATTCCAGCAGGAGAGCAGTTATCATGAAAATTATCGGTATCATTGCGACAAAGAATAGATTTGAATATTTTGAAAGAGCGTTAAAATCGGCAATTACGCAAAAAAGAAGACTGGACGAACTTATTGTGGTAAGCGATTCGGAAGCCGATATGAAAGAGATGGAAAGACAACTTGCAGAAAGCGCCTCTGCAATTTTTTTGGATGATGAACGTGAACATAATTATGCGGGCTCGCTGAATACAGCAATTCATTTTATCCTTACAAAAGAACTGTTCGGCTTGACTGATAGTGAGCAAACGTATGTGGCTTTTTTGGATGACGATGATGTATGGGAAGATGAGTATATTTTTGCCTGTGAAAAGGCTTTAATTGATGAAGATTTCGTTGTAAGCGGGATTGTCTATTGCAATGAGCAAGGGGAACAGCCGTTGTCCATTCCGCATGAATTAAGTGTGGAAAGCTTTCTGCAAGGTAATCCGCATTTACAGGGCTCCAATACTTTTGTAAAGTTATCGACTCTTCTTAAAGCAGGACTTTTTGATGAGAATATGAGTTCGACGACAGACAGGGATATCTTTACGCGTATCATGCTTTTAAATCCGACATATGCAGTTGTGAACAGACATCTTGTTAAAGTTGATGCTTTTAATTCCCGTGAAAGAATTACTAACGGAAGGGCAAAAAAGGCAGAAGGACTGCGTAAGTTTTTTTATAAATACGGCGGGTATATGTCCGAGCCGGTTAAAAGTGCATTTTTCTCGCGCGCGAAAAACCTTTTCGGTATAGATAAGGAGAATATTTGCAGCGTTCCTCAGAGGCTGAAAAAGACAAGGATACGTTATACAAAGGACAGGTACAGGGGAAATCTGACTATAGGCTTTATCGTTACCGAATATGACCTCGGACTCAGATTATTAAAAGAATTGGCTGCATTGAAGCGTGAGAACACAAAAATTGTTATATTTATCAATTTTACGCAGAGCCCAAAGCCTTATGTAGAGATTTTGGAGGACAGCGGCTACCTTTATGAGTTAATCGACAGAGAGCGTGTTCTTCAAGAAATCGGTAAAGGCGGATTTGATCAGTTTGTGACGGAGGATAAAATCACGGAACCCGTCATTAAGGATATTGCAGTGACCCGCACGATTTTACAGAAATATCTTTATCGGAGTAAAGTCGAAGACGACGTAATCTGGATTCTTGACGAGGATATGCGACTTGAAGAATTGATTTATGACGGTGAAAAGATCGAGGAATGCGCGCTGGATATAGATGCGGTAATCGGTGAATATATTGGTGAGTATGACGCAGTTATTGGGAATTACGCATTGGACGCGCCGCTTCCTACGTTGTCTACGCTCCGTACTTCGCTTTTGGACTATGCATACGCGCAAGCTAGGCTTTGCGGAGAATGTACGCTCGATTCTTTTGGGGATTATTATTACGACCTTTCGGATGAAACGGCAAAGCATTTGGAAACACCTGTAAAATGCGCTGCAAATTATACCTTAGACGATGTGTTTAGCGGTAAAGCACGGTCGCGACCGCTGTTTATACAAGATTATGAGGTCAGGGAGGCGTCTAGTCGTGGGGGTAACACGCTAGTTTTCAATCGCGAACTTCTTAATATCCCAAATTGGTCTATACAGGTCGGAGATAAAATCGGACGGAGAAGTGATTACTTTTGGGTGTTGCTTGCTAAGCAAAAGGGATATAAAATCGCAAATGTCCCGTTTGCTACCCTACATGACCGATCGGCGGCGGAATTCGATTTTGAAAAAGAAAAGGAAAAATTTTTGCTCGATTTGATCGGTTCGTCATTCACAAAGGCGATCGGAGAGGTCGGTATCAATGCGCGGAAAGAGGAGTTTTGCTGTAGTTATACAAAGTTTTTTTTGTCCCGGCTTACAAAATTTGTTGCGAGCTTTTACAGAATACAGGGCTTACTCTCCATCATAAGGGACAAAAAGTATTCGGTTTATTTCACTGAAAACGCATTGCTTTCCTATTTGAAAGAGATGCAGCCCTATCTTGAATCAGAAAAAATTAAATGTGCTTATGACGATATTTGCAGAAAATTGCATATGCAGAGGCACATGCAGGATAAGGATGTGTTCCGAAAAAATTTAGAGGACTATTTTCACCTTCCCAAAAATTCCCTGCGACTTCTCGGAAATGGCGGAGAGGGTGTCGTGTTTACCGATGAAGTTCATGTGTACAAATATTTTTTTAAGCCGCTGAAAAATATTTCGTTTTTGAAACATATATCAAAGAAGTTTTCTGATTGCAAGCAACTGTATCCATTGGAATTTTTTGAAATATCAGATACTACCGTCATAAGATATTGCTATGAAATCTCCACTTTGTATCGTGGCGGTTATGTAAGCGATTTTTTTGAATTGTTGCGGTTTGCAAAACAGAATGGATTTATATTTGATAATTATAAGCAGAATAATTTTATTGTGGTAAATGGCGTCGTCAAACTGATCGATTACGGCAAATCGTTTTTTCCTTTTTCGCCGGAAGGCATGGAAAAGTCAATAGCCCGTGTTTATGAAATGCTGCGGTATCCTTTTTTGAGCGAGAATGAGTTTAAACAGCTTATACAGCGTTCTTATAATGGTCTGACACAATACATAGATGACGGGAAAGAGCAACTTCGCAAACTTGTGGACAGGCGTTTTAAAGAGGACTTACATGATCAAAAAGTGCTGGATTTAGTTCGGCGGGCAAACCCTTCAACAGTACTTGATTATGGGGCAGGAAAGTGTAAGATTGCAAACAAGTTGGCGGAAAATTATGATGTCAGCGTTTACGATATAGATGTTGACACCATAAATGCCCATGCCAATTCGAACGTCAAGATTCTTTTGCATCGTAATGAGCTGAGGAATGAGCAGTATGATCTAATCACATGCAACCTCGTTTTGTGTTGCGTGTCAAATGATATTGCACAGGAAATTATTAGCGATATAAATGCTGCTTTGAAGAATAGCGGGAAAGCAATCATTAGCATCTGTAATCCGCTGTTTAACACGGTGCAGCATACGGAACTGCGAAAAAGCGGCTTGAAGGGGGAGTATAGGCGTTCTGAACATTTTGAAAAACTTACGACAGTTGGAACTCCCGTGCGTGGAGAATATCACCGCCCGATAGAATATTATCATAACCTTTTTCTATGGAACGGCTTTCAAATAGAGCAGGTAACCGAAGGGGACGGCGTAGATGCGGACACACTTATGCCGATTTCCGAGCATCTCATTTTTGTTTGTAGAAAGGTGATGCGGGTTAAGCAATATAAGGATTGCACATTGCTGATAAAAACCAATCCGATGGAGTGGCGGTCGATTTATAAAAATGTGTGTCATATTGTAAATTCCTTGGAAAAATTCGGGCGTTTTGAACATCGAGTAGCGATTGCTGATTTGAGTGGGATTGCGGAGAGAGCGAGGCGGTACGATTCCGACGACGAGGAAAAACTCAAAGAAGCGCTATTATTGGCAAGAAAGAACGGTTTGATCGATGAAATCCTTTTTGCTGAGGACAACGATATTGAGAAGGAAAATATTTACTGTAAATATTTTGGTGTAAAGTCAAAAGCCGGACATTCCTCTAATGGACAGGGCTTATACGCAACATTGTGTGCTTTTGAAAAAATCAGTACAAAATATGTATTCCAGACAGACAGTGATATCCTCTATTATATAAATGCCGACGTTGTACAGAAAGGGATTGATGCGCTGAAGGTAGGTGCGGTGACCGTATCGCTTGGGATTGCAAGGTCTGTTTCAAAAGGGATTGTATATGGTGCGCGGGTTGAGGTACGGACATGTCTTTTGGCTCTGGATAAATTGAAGACACGGTTGCCGCTGCCGAATCAAATCATACAAGAACAAGTACAACTTCCATGGCATAGAAGTCTGGATCTCGTACTTGGCGAAAAAGAGAGCGTTCGTTTTGCAGATCGCGATGCGTGGTTTATTCACCCTGAAAATCAAAGTAAGGAGCAAAAGAACTTTTTAGCGACTGTTACAGAGCGTATCGAAACCGGTTGGTTCTGTTCGGGACAGGATGAGCAAGTCAATTTGAAGGGAGCGCGAGGTGAATGGGGACAAAAAACAAATGCCGATGTAGTAGTATATATCCGCGGTTATAATACGCCGTGTGAAAAACTGAAACGTCTGTTTGATAGCTTGAAGCGACAGACTTTTCAGCGTTTTGATATTGTCTATATTGACGATGCATCCACAAATGAGAGCGCGGATTATGCAAGACTGCTCTTGCGCTATGATTTGTATTTTGCGGGGCGAACTGTGACCTGTTGGAATGATGCAAATGTGGGTGAATTGGATAATTTTGTCTTCGCCATGCAAAACATGGTGATAAACAGAAATGCCATTGTCATAAACGTTGATAACGATGATTATTTCGTCAACGACAGAGCCATAGAGATCATTGTCAAAAAGTTTTTCGAAGGCGCTGAAATAACTTGCGGCAATTGCGTTCGGTGGGATAAACCGCTCAAGCGTTATCATGTATATTCGTTTGATAAAGTTTGGGAGAGGGACGGAGACAATATTTGGCTGCATCCGAAATGTTTCAGAAGATATTTATTTGACTGCATCGACATTGACCATGATTTAAAAATTGACGGAAAATATGTGGACGTAAATACAGACTTTGCATTCATGTTGCCTATGATACAAAAGGCAGGGCGGAAAGAATTTATCGAAGAAATTTTATATTACTTTGAACCGAGTTTGGAGAATAACATGCGAACGGGGAAATACAGCAAACAGTATAAAGCAGAGGTCAAAAAAAGACTTTTAGAAAAGGCAAAGGAGAGAACTCATGGAAAAAGATAAAAAACTTTATGAGTTTAACTCATTGGAATTTCTTAACGCTGGTGTCGACGAGATATATTACAGAAAAAAACATTATATATCCGGAAAAGATACAATGTTTTTGAAAAGTATGATGGCGGGAAAGATTCTTCAATTTGAGCGGATGTGCAGATATGTGTACTATTCGGACATTCGTATACCGGAATCATGTTATGACTGGGTATTCAAAGAGCAGTTCCCCTTTTTATATGAGCGATTTCATGGTAAAGAATATTGTTTGATATGGAAGGGGGAGAAAACTTCGATAAACGGTATTGCTTATTTTACAAGACTATTAGAGCATATTCGAAACATCAATCTACATGCAGTTATTTCCTCTCCGCTAACTGTTGAAATGCGGATAGATCCTGCCTTTATCGATGAATTTCCAAAAGTCTCCGAAAATGTCATTTACCATAAAAATGGCATTTTGACGATCGCCGGAATGCTTATAATGGTATTTTCTGTCATGCGGTCAAATCCTCATGGTAGCAAGGAGAAGGCGGATATAGATAACGAACTGAAGAAGAGTGTCAATCATTTTTCCAATATATGGGGCAATGCAATTTGGGGAATCGAGCGCAAAAATCAAAATACGCGAGAGTTGTACGAATACCTCCAAGGGATTTTTCGTACAAATTATGAAGTTGAAATAAGAGAACCTGCCGTCACTGATGATGTTCTCGAAATGGTTTTTGGAAGTTTATATTCCGATGTGGTAACAGTAGGTGACAATGATAAATTATACTTTTCACTCGACCTTTCAGCAAGGGAACACGCCCCGTATTTCGGGGTAACAGGGAACATACGTGAAGAGGACGGCAGATGTTTTCTTACTATTGATAAGGGCAGTAATATCGGTAAATGTTTTTCTGATAATTATGAACTTCTAATAGAAGATAAAACAGCCTTTATGAAATTGTGTAACTGTGTCCCGCCATTTTTGGCTGTTGCCTATTTATATCATAACGGCATAGACCGTTTGTCCGAGTTGAATATCGGTGATATCGAAAAGGTTAAAAAATTAAACAGACCTAAATTTTATTGCAATAAAGATATAACAATACTATGCTACGGAACACGATATGCAGATATGCGTGAAATAAATAAAAGTCTTACTGAAGGCATGTTGCGTTTTCTTCTTCGGTTTGAAAATGACTTGATTTTTTGGCTGGATATTCCGGTTTATTCTGGTTATTCCAAGCTGGCCGAGGTACTTGGCAAGTTAAGACTTTCCGATGAAGTAAAATCAAAAGTGGTAGCGATCCGCAATTTTTGCGCGCACTACGGAATGCTTAATAATTTTCATAATACCGATAAAAAGAACGGATATTATATAGATATTTCATTTATCATAAAAACAATTTATGGTTTGATTGACGAATTGGATGAATATGGATACCCTGAGATCGCGCGAAGTGTGAGAATTGGTTTTCATGATAAAGTGATAAATCATTTGATTGGAGTAAAATATAAGCGGCTCTTTGAAAAGTCATTATCCATGTTTTCTTCTCCCCAAAGTCAAATTGTTCGGTTGATCAATGATTTTAATCGTTCATGGGAATCGGTTGAAAATTCGGTTATCGACGCTGGAGCGGAAAATATTCTTATGCAGGCAAAGTTGCTGTTTAGTTTTTCAAACAAACAGCCGATATATCCGAATCATGCCAATAAATTTTTGTTTCACGATCTTACTTTGATATGTGTTGAATGTGAAGGCATTCAATTCAGAGGGGTTGAAGTGCCGCAGTCTAAGTTTATGTTTTTCAGAATAGGATCAAAATATCCCGATGTATTTTCGATTGGCAATAAAAAGGTATCGTTGGAACTCGTGTCGGAACAGAAAGAGGGATTAGTAAAAAAGTTATTTTATAAGGCGGTGCAAAATGAAGCGTAAGGTGGTAGCAATTATCGGCGATAGTAGGGTAGAAGAAAATAGGATAAAATATAAGCTTGCATTTGAAACGGGAAAGGCACTTGTTGAAGCCGGTTACCGTGTTCAATCGGGTGGGCTTGGCGGCGTAATGGAGGCGGCATTCAAAGGAGCGCACGTTGCACATAATTATCAGGATGGTGATACTATAGCAATCGTACCGTCGTTTGCAAAGAACGAAGTAAATAATTATGCAGACATCATTATTCCGACAGGGTTAGACATCATGCGTAATGCAATCGTCGCAAATGCTGATGCTGTAGTCGCAATCGGTGGAGGGGCGGGAACGCTTTCAGAGATGGCAATAGCGTGGTCGCTTTTCAGACTCATTATTGCATATCGGAATGTTGACGGCTGGAGCAGAGAACTTGCCGATAGAAAATTAGATAGCAGAGTACGTTATACGGGCGTTGACGATAAGGTGCATGGAGTCCAATGTGTATCGGAGATGCTTGATATCTTGCAAAAATATGAGGGCGTTTATAACCGCGTTCATAGTGCAATTAAATTCAAGGGGGATATAAAATGAAAATAGGAATTGTAGGATATGGTCATGTCGGAAAAGCTATGCACAAGCTATTTCAAGATGCCGTCCTTTATGATGAACCGCTGGTATTGGGTACGCGAATTGATATAAATAGCTGCGATACCGTTTTTGTGTGTGTGCCGACGCCGCAGAGGGACGACGGAAATTGTGATACAAGCATAGTTGAAGAAGTTTTAAGCTGGATAAAGGCTCCGTTGATAATTTTGCGTTCAACCGTCAGAGTGGGATTTACAGATGAGATGATGGGAAAGTTTCATAAAGAGATCGTATTTCAACCGGAATATTACGGTGAGACCGTAGCGCATCCATTTGCCGATTTGCATGACCGTATATGGTTGGCTTTCGGCGGAACAAAGCATGGGATTCATTTGGCAATTAAAACTTATCAGACTGTAATAAATTCCAACGTGCGTATTTATCAGGCCGATGCAAAGACGGTTGAAATGGCAAAATACATGGAAAATGCGTTCCTTGCGATGAAAGTAACTTTCTGTAACGAAATGTATGATATAGCGAATGCGTTGGGAGCAGATTATAATCTTGCAAGGGAAATATGGGTTGCCGATCCGCGCATAGGAACTAGCCATACATTCGTATATGATGACAACAGGGGATATGGAGGAAGTTGTCTGCCTAAAGACATGGCATCGCTTGTTGCGCAATCAAAGGAAAGAGATGTGGATTGTACCGTTTTGCAGAGTGTAATCAAAAAAAATAATATTTATCAAGGGAAGCGCAATGATAAATAATCCCAAGAGTGAGCCATATTATAGCTATTTAATTCGCCTCGGATATGTTTTTTGTAATTACAGCGAAAAACACTACATATTTGAGAAAGACGGGCGCGTAATTAAAGTTGCCAAGAGTATTTATAATAACGAAAGTACGGACGAATCGTATTTTATTGAAAGAGCGGCGCATTCTCTCTTGCTTTCGTACAAGTTTCCGGTTACGAAAATATATAATGTATATCCGAAAGGGGAGTTCCTCAAAGGATACGCCGTTTTAGAAGAGGAAAAGATTGAGGGGGAAATTTATTACAAAAAAGATTGTGCCCCAAGCTATTTAGTGCAAGTATTACGCTTGATGCAAGAGACAACAAAAATCAAAGGAAAAAGCTTTGGTGTGATGGAAAGGAACGGACAGGCAAGATTTTTATCATGGAAAGATTTTTTATACAGCGTTGTGGATAGAATGCCTGAAAGAGAACGTGCTGAAAATCGTTGTAGGATAGAAGTTATACCTAAGATAACAGAATCCTCCTTTGTCTTTACCGATTGTAACATGGCGAATTTTGTGTTCAATATGGGACGTTTGGAAAAAGCAATTGACATTGAGCGGCCGTTATGGGGTGATCCGTTGTTTCTGAACGGAATGATCAAAAGTCGTAATCCATATATGTACGCTTTTATGAATCAAGAGGAGAATTCGGACATTGTTGACTTGTACGCACAGTTATACCCATATATTTTTAACGCTATCGGTAAAGTATAATTAAACGCACTGGCGATACTTGAATTTTTAGAAAGTATTTTTACTTTTTCACCGTGGCGTGTACTTGGCTTAGGCGAGACGGCAGTATCGTATATTTTGTTGTATCGGAAATGCATTTCAATAGTCTGTCTCTTCTTGTTTGCTTTCATCAACTCTCCGAATTTTGCTTTTTCGGTCGGCTATGGTAGCATAGTCCCTCGCGGACGTCAACGTCCGCAAAATCGTTGCTGAAAACTTTCATATTCAAGAAAAGTTTGAGCCGAGCATTCCTTTGCTCGGCTCTTTTGCTATGATTCTGTAAGCCAAACTTGCGGCGGAGTATATCTATTACCGCAAGGTGGGCGACCATGCAACAAACATGCCGAGCGCGGTGTACTTCGGAAAGAAGAGCGGAGAAAAATTCCCGATCACGGAAAGCGTCAAGTACGCATACGATAGGATGGGCAATATCAGCCGGATCGATGAAAACGGCGCGCCCGCGGTATGGTACAAGTACGATGCGCTGAACAGGCTTATCCGCGAGGATAATAAAACGTTCGGAAAGACGTGGCTGTACACCTATGACAACAACGGGAATATCCTTTGCAAACGTACAACAGACTTTACGTTGAAAGAGAACGTAGAGGAGAGCGAGTTCGAAAGCGTGCAGTACGAGTACGAAGGAGACAAGCTGCTCGCCTACGGTACGGAAGCGTGCGAATATGATGCGATAGGGAATCCAACGACATACCGCGGCAAGAGCGTAAGCTGGAGCAACGGCCGTCAAATGACGAGCTACGACGGCACGGCGTTTACCTATGACGGTTTGGGCAGGCGTCTGAGCAAAGGGGATATAACCTATACCTACGACGGCAACAACCGTATTATCAAACAGAGCAACGGAATCGAGTTCCTGTATGATAATTCGGGCGTGGCGGACATAGTGTATAATAGCACTACGTATGTATACCGGAAAGACGGACAGGGAAATATTTGCGCACTTATTGACAGCAACGGAAATGTTGTGGTACAATATAAGTACGATGCATGGGGAAACCATGCGGCACTGTATTTGAACAAAGTAAACGACAAAGAACAATACAGTGAAGCGGAGGAAGCGGCGTTTGATGAAAATTATGCCAAAAATAAAACGCTTGCCGAACTGAACCCGTTCCGCTACCGCAGTTACTATTACGATGAAGAGACCGGGCTTTACTACCTGAAATTCCGTTATTACGACCCCGAAGTCGGCAGGTTTATCACCATTGACGACATCTCCTATATCGATCCCGACACAATAAACGGTCTCAACCTCTACGCCTATTGCGGCAATAATCCTGTGATGAATGTAGATCCGAATGGCTGTAGTTGGAATAGTTTTTGGAATAATGTAGGAAATTGGTTTAAGAAAGTCGGTAACGGCATAAGCAACTTTTTTAGTAATTCGCTTCCGAATTGGTGGAACAACACTAAAATTAAGTTGGGAACATGGGTCGGGGATAACATCATAGATCCTATGCGGAACGGATTACAGGCCGCGGGAGATTTTTTTAAGTTCACATTGCCGAATTGGTGGAAGAATACAGTAGTTTCTTGGTGGAAGCAAATTCAAATCGATTTAGGTATGTGGGTTGTATCGTGGATGAAGCCTGTTGAGGCAGTAATGTATAAATTTGCGGAATTCATGCAAGAAAACGTATTGCTTAATATTGCATTAGGTGTGATTGGTGTGGCTTTACCGGATTTTGCTGGATTTCTTTTGACAGGTATTTCTGTATGGTCGCTAATAATGGTGAAAGTAGGTAAAAAGGGGTAATTTTATGAAAGAAAGGCGTGCTAAATTATTCATAATATTAGAAGTTGCCCTAATAATTATTTTTGTGGCTTTTATATGTATAGCAATTCCCAACAGTGATAAGGCCTGGACAAGAATAGGTTATATGATAATAGTGGGGATATTAGTTTGCCTGTTTGCTGTGAAGATCTTTTGTATAAAAGATTATTTGAGTAAATTAGCGCGCGTATTTATTATTTTTATAATGTTATCAATTTTTGTTGTTGCAGTGCTAACTACACTAAAAATATTACCTGATTGGACTGTTTTTGTGGGTTTATTGGCCTATATAATTTTTAATATTATTATTGAAGCAATATATAAAATTAAAAAGAAGAAAGGCAATAACTATATGGAAAAATGAGCGGAAGCAATTATATTTTTTGATAAAAAAGTGGGTTCAAATAATTGAGCCCACTTTTTGTTTCATACGGCCACGACGTGGACGACACGGTGACAAGCATTACGCAGAGCACGGAAGAAGGAGAGGAGAATTCTACCCAAACGCGCTACACCTGCGGAGAGGTTACCGAACTCGTCAGCGGGAACAACAAGGTAAATTATGCGTATGAAGCGAAACGTCGGGTATCGAAAATATCGCTGAACGGTACGGAAAACTATATTGTCAACACGTATACGGACAATACGGATTTGAGTACGATAACCGTCGATTGGCTTTGCTCAATCGAAGAGGATTTCGGGCAGGTCGCGGGTGGTGAAGTAATCGCCCACGTCCCTGTCGCATACCATATAATCGAACTCCTTCAAAGAGCACAGCCTGTATTGCGCGGTGCGACCGAATTTTGTGCTGTCGCACAGGATCACGCGCCGCGCGGCGTGCGAGCACATCGCATTGCGCAATACGTTCTCGTCCTCGAAACAGTCGTAAACTTCTCCGTCCGCCTGTACCGACTGTGCGGAAACAAAGGCGATATCGGCGCGGAATTGCCGAATGGTGCGTTCGGCGTGCTCGCCGATGAGAACGGAATTATTGACCGGAGAGATGAAGCCGCCCGTGGAATAAGCGGGGATCTTGTTGCGCGAGAGCAGGGAGAGGGTGTCGATCCCGTTGGTCACGACCTTGATGTTTTTATATCCGGCAAGATATTCGGCGATAAAGAAAGCCGAGGTTGAGCCGTCCAGAAAAATGAGATCGCCGTTATTGATAAGTCTGATCGCCGAAAGGGCGATCTTTTTCTTTTCCAAGCAGTTCTGATGCGAACGGAAGGTGAAACTCGGAAAAAAATCGTATTCGTCGTTGATCTTTACGCCGCCGTGTATGCGCGTGACGAGCCCCTTTTCCTGCAGGGCGGCAAGTCTGCGCCGCACGGTGGAGGGGCTGACGAACAGCTGCTTTGCAAGTTCGCCGATGTCCGCCTGTTTTTCCGCCCTCAGCAGGGTGAGGATTTCTTTGTCTATCGTATCTTTCATTTTTTCTTTCTCCCGCGCGCAAATTGCGCATTTATTTTGCTCATTTGCGCCAAATTTTTTCAATATGCGCAAAATAATGCGATTTATATTGCCTTAAATTGCATATTTGGATTATAATACGAACAGTAAAAAATGTCAAGGAGTCGGAGAGACAATATAAAATGTACGACGTAATGGTGATCGGCGGCGGTGTGATCGGCGGTGCGGTTTTGCGGGAATTGAGCAGATACCGCCTGAAAGTCTGCCTCGTCGAGAGGGAAAGCGACGTTGCGATGGGGGCGAGTAAGGCGAACAGCGGCATCGTCCATGCGGGGTTCGACGCGGCCGAGGGTAGTTTGAAGGCGAAATTCAATGTTTCGGGCAATGAAATGATGGAAGAATACGCGGGAGAACTGGGCGTCAGATTCTCGCGGATCGGCTCGCTCGTCCTCGCGTTTTCGGAGGAAGATGAGCGTACGCTGCAAACGCTCCGTGCGCGCGGCGAAAAAAACGGCGTAAAGGGGCTGCGCGTCATCGGTCAAAGTCAATTGCGCGAGATGGAACCGAACGTATCGCGCGCCGCCATCGGCGCGCTGTATGCGCCTACGGGCGGCATCGTCTGCCCGTATGAACTGACGATCGCCGCCATCGGAAACGCGATGGACAACGGCGCCGAACTTTACACCGATTTCGATGTTATGAAAATCGAAAAGGAGGACGGCGCGTTCGCCGTCTTCGACGCGGAAGGCAGGGCGCTGCGGGCAAAACTGCTCATCAACTGTGCGGGGTTGGGAGCGGAGAAGATCGCGCGGCTCTGCGGAGATACAAGTATACATATCGGCGCGCGGCGCGGGGAATATATCCTGCTCGACAAAGAGAGCGCGGGCACGGCGCGGCACACATTGTTCATGACGCCCACAGCGAAGGGCAAAGGGATTCTCGTTTCTCCCACCGCGGACGGGAATATCCTGCTCGGCCCGACCGCCGAAGAACTGCGCGAGCCGAGTACCGACACGACTGCCGAAGGGCTTGCCGCCGTTACGGAGGGCGCAAAGAGGCTGTGCGAAAGCGTGCCGCTGCAAAGCGTGATCACCTCTTTTGCGGGCGTCCGCGCGTACAGCGACCGCCACGATTTTATCATCGAAGAGAGCGGCTCCGCGGCAGGGCTTATCCATCTTGCGGGCATAGAATCTCCGGGGCTTACGAGCGCGCCCGCCATCGCAAAGTATACGGTCGAAAACCTGGTCGGAAAACATTTTTCATTGGTCAGAAATGAGAACTTTTCGGGCAGGCGCGCCCCCGATTATTTCTTCAAACAGCTATCCTTAGAGGAAAAGAACGCGCTCATCGCCCAAGATCCTGCCTACGGCAAGATCGTTTGCCGCTGCGAACAGATCACGGAAGGGGAGATCGTTCGCGCCGTCCGTGAAAACCCGCCCGCGCGCAATATCGACGCGGTCAAGCGCCGCACCCGCGCGGGGATGGGCAGATGTCAGGGCGGGTTCTGTCAGCCTTCCGTCGCGGAGATCATCGCACGGGAGACGGGCATTCCTCTCGAACAAGTGACAAAGAGCGGCAAACATTCGCGGCTGCTCGCGGGGAGAAGCAAATAAGATGAAGACAAATTACGACATCGTGGTCATCGGCGGCGGGCCTGCGGGACTTGCCGCGGCGATCGCCGCATACGACGGCGGCGCAAAGGATATCGTCATTCTGGAGCGCGAAGCGCAGACGGGCGGCATCCTCAACCAATGCATACATAACGGATTCGGGCTCACGCGGTTCAAAGAGAGCCTTTCCGGGCCCGAATATGCGGCGCGGTTTCAGCGCGAAGCGGAGGCGCGACGAATAGAAACGCTCACCGAAACGACCGTCCTTTCCCTCACGGCCGACAGACAGGTGACGGCGATCAGCCCGACGCGCGGGATATTTACGTTGCAGGCAAAGGCGGTCATTCTCGCCATGGGCTGCCGCGAACGCAGCCGCGGCGCGCTCAACATCGCGGGCAGCCGCCCCGCGGGTATCTATTCCGCAGGCACGGCGCAGAAGTACGTCAACATCAAGGGGTATATGCCGGGGAAAGAGGTCGTCATCCTCGGTTCGGGGGATATCGGCCTCATCATGGCGCGGCGCATGACTTTGGAAGGCGCAAAGGTGCATGCGGTGTGCGAGATCATGCCCTATTCGAGCGGGCTTCGCCGCAATATCGTGCAGTGCCTCGACGACTTCGGCATCCCGCTGTATCTCAACCATACCATCACGAAAATAGAGGGGAAAGACAGGGTGACGGGCGTTACGGTTTCCGAAGTAGACGAAAACAAACGCCCGATCCCGGGAACGGAGATGCACTTCGACTGCGACACCGTGCTCTTTTCGGTGGGACTGATCCCCGAAAACGAACTGACCAAGCAGGCGGGCATACCGCTGTCGCCCGGCACGCGCGGCGCGGTGGTCGACCAGACGCGGCAGACGATGGCGGAGGGGATCTTTGCCTGCGGCAACGTGCTGCAAGTGCACGATCTCGTCGATTTCGTATCCGAAGAGGCGGAGATCGCGGGCCGCGCGGCGGCGGACTATGTTTCGGCGGGGGCGAAAGAGAGAAAGACGGTCGACGTCGTCAACGGGCAGAACGTGAGTTATGCGCTGCCGCAGAAGCTGGATAAAAACACGGCGGGCAACGTTAAAATGTTTTTCCGCGTGCGTCGCGCCATGCGCGACTGCACCGTTGAAGTGAAGTGCGGAGATGTACTGATCGCATCGAGAAAGAGAAAAGTCGTAACGCCGGGCGAAATGGAATCCGTGCTTTTAACGGAGGATAAACTTGCTGCCGTCGACGGCACGCTCACCCTTTCGGTAAAGGAGAACTGATATGCTGCAAACGATAACGTGTATCGAATGCCCGATCGGCTGTACGATCGAAGCGGAAACGGAGGGCGGCGCCGTCGTAAGCGTGCACGGCAACGGCTGCCCGCGCGGCAAAGCGTATGCCCAAAGCGAAGCCACTTGCCCCGTGCGCGTGGTCACGAGCACCGTGCGCACGTCCTCAGGGAAAATGGTTCCCGTCAAAACGAGCGCGCCCGTGCGCAAGACGGAGATCTTCCGAGTCATGAAGATCATCAATGCCGCGCACCCCGATCTGCCGCTGCACATCGGCGACGTTTTGGTGCGCGACGTCGACGAGGGGGCAGACCTCGTCGTGGCGGGAAATGCGGAATAAAGGGAGAGAGCACACATAATTCTGATGCGATCCGCCGCAGATGAGCCGGAAAGTATATTTCGGCGGAATACGGGTAAAGCGCCTGTCGGATTTGAACCGTTCGGTTCGGATATCGGCGGGTGTTTTATTTTTATCGTTTATCGGCGCATTGCGGGCGTGTGACGTGATAAGGCCTGCCGCTTTTGTCGGAAAATTCCGTCCGCGGCGGGCCGTTCTTTTCAAAAGGGGACGAATTTCTGCCTGCGGCGTATAGAGGCATTCTTCGAAACCGCCGTGCGGCGACGGATAGCAAAAAAGCATATCAAGCGATAAAAAATAAGTATTTTACATCCAAGGGTCGTTGCGCTATAATATAGGCGGAACATGAAAACAGGCGAAAGAAGATCGTTGTTTTAGAAATAAGCCCGGGGCGGGAACGTCTCGTCGGCCCTGTCGGCAGACGCTTCGCCGCAAGGGGGGTGCGGCAAGCGCGGCGCACGGTTTGGAACAAAGGATGCGGCAGGCCGCCGGCGGGAAAGAGGTGCGCGATATATGCGTCGGGCATTTGAACACGATAAAAAATTCTTTTGAAGGGAGGTCATAAAAATGGACAGAGTAAAAAACTGCGAAGAAAAATTCGGCGAATTGTTCGGCGGCAAACCCACGGGAAACGAGGGGAACGACCCCGAATTCATGCGCGTTTTGCAGCGGTTTATTTTCGGAGAGGTGTGTTATACGGGTTCTCTCGATAACCGCATGCGTGAACTGATCACCGTTACCGTGCTTACGGTCAATCAGACGCTGCCGCAGCTCAAAGCGCATACGGGCGCTTGCCTGCATATCGGCGTTTCGCCGGCGCAGATCCGCGAGACCGTATATCAGTGCGCGCCATTTATCGGGTTTCCGAAAACGCTCAACACAATTGCGGCTATCGATGAGGTGTTTGCGGCAAACGGCATTGCTCTGCCTCTCGAAGATTGCGGAACGGTTACCGAATCCGACCGTTATGAAAAGGGGCTCGCCCTGCAGGTTCCGGTCTATGGTGCGGAAATCAAAGAGCGTTGCGCGTGGCTTCCCGCAGAATTTGCGGCCGCCGTTCCCGGTTTCCTTACGGCGTTCGGCGTCGGGGATTTTTTCACCCGTAAGGCGCTGAACGCAAAGGAAAGAGAGCTGCTGGCAACGGTCGCCCTTGCGGCGCTCGGCGATGCGGAAATTCAGCTGCGTTCCCACGTTGCGGGCGCACTCAAAACGGGCAATACGAAGGAAGAGATCGTCTGTGCGCTCGTCCAGGCAATGCCGTATATGGGCATTCCCCGTCTGCTCCGTGCGCTTGATTGCGCCAAAGAAGGATTGACCGGATAAAAATGTCGGCGAAAAGAAAAAGATTTCGCGCGGAAAGCATCGTCGCGCGTTTCGGCGCGCGGATCTGTATCCGCGTCTTTGCGGCGCGTAAGGAAAACGGAAAATGCGCGCGTTCTTTCGGAAACGCGTGGGATCGCCGTGTTCGTTTGAAAAATATGAAAACAACAGGGCGGGGATGCTCCCGCCCTGTTGCGATTTTAAATAGGGTGCGTATCGGTCAAGGCAACGGGTTTGCTCCGTTGCCTTTTGCTGTTCTTGCGGATGACCGCTTTTCGCGTCAAAAACGTACGGAGGGATGCGCGCCCGTAAAATTTTATTTTGCCTCTATTCCGTGTAATTTATAAATGGAACGTTCCGGCGCCTTGTCCGCGCCGTTCCAGGGCTTGTCGGCGTTGCGGTAGTCGTGTTTTGCGGCGAACCATTGCAAGTCTTCGAGAAGTTTGTTCAAAACGTCGCGCTCCAACTTGGTCAGCGTGTAAATGTAATCTTTCTTTTTGCCGCGCGCGTACCTCGCGTATTTGAGCAGCGCGCCGAAATGTTCGAGACAGAACCCGTTCGTGGAGAGCAGGATGTCCTTGAATTTGCTCTCCGCGTAAAACATCTCCGCGACCGTCTTGTAATAACGGATCATGTTCACTTCCACGCCTTCGCAGATGACGCACGTATCGCCCGAATGCATGAATATCTCTGCCATTTTATCGGCGGTTTTGACGTCTGCCGTCACTTCGATCTTGCTTTTGAGAGCAGTGAGCCGCGTCGTGTGCTGGAGCGCAAGGGAGAGTTTGTTGGGGCGGCTGTACAGCATTTCGGTATGGTGGGCGCAAAAACCCAGTTCGTTTACCATGCGGCGTTGAAAGTCTTCCATGACGGATTCGTTCAGGTATTGGTCAACGAGCCGCTTTTCGAGAATGTTCCGTATTTTGCACATCGGGCACTCGTTCGTGCCGTTGAATTCCTGATAGATGAGCATGTTGCCGATATGGTAATTCATATTTTTTCCGCCTTTTACATAGTAAATAGGATATGTACGATTATCCTTACGAATATTATAATAGAAAGCGTGCGAAAAGGAAAGCGTTTTTTGCAAAAGCGATCGTTTTGTTCTCCGTTTTTGCGCTTTCGGCGGTCGTAATCGTTTGTGTAACCGCTTTTTCCTCCGAAAAGGCGGGTTTCCCCGACTGCGTGTACCTGCTTGCGGCGGAAACTTCCGATGCGGAAGAAGTTTCATCGAAGGGCGGCGCGGGCGTCGTGTACGAAAGCGGAGGGGAAAGATATCCGCTTTACGCCTGTTATTACGTCAGGGCGGAAGCCGAATCGGTCGCGGCGCGCCTGCGGGATGCGGGTGAGAGCGTTTCCGTGCTGGAGCGTGGCGGCGGTGCGCTCCGCTTCGGGGGCGCGGCCGAAAAGGAGGCGAAAAACGCCGTCTGCGCGATCGTTTCCGCCGCGCTGGAATGTTCGAGGGCGCTGTATTCGGTTGCCAACGGTCTGGAAAAAGGGGAGATCTCTCAGGCGGGCGCGGCGGCAGCCGTAAAGGAAAACGCGGAACTTGTTTCTTCCGCGTTTTCGCGCGCGGACGCGTTCAAAATCGTAAAAAAGGAAAAGTATCGCGGCTTTTTTTCGTTCGGGGAAAACTTTGCCGCGCAAACGGATGATGCGCTTTCGGGCGGGCTTTCCGCGGGCGAGGCGCGGGGGCTGCAGGCGCGGCTGTGCGTTTTTTATATATTATCTTTCGAAATTTTCGGCAAGTAGTTGCAAAATATCCGATTATCGTTTATAATATGCACAACACACGACAGGATAACCACATTCGGCGGTCAAAGGAATGCGTTGCTTTTTTGTCTACAATCCCGTCAGCGGGCGGGGAAAAATTGCGAAAAAATTGGATTATATCGTCCGTAAACTGGGGGAAAAGTACGATACCGTGGACGTATACGCCACCCAAAAAACGGGCGACATGGAGCGTGCCGCAAGAGAAGCCGCGGATAAGTACGACGCGATCATTTTTTCGGGCGGCGACGGCTCGTTCAACGAGGTCGTGCAGGGTATCGGAAGCGCGGAGTTCCCGCCCGAACTCGGCTACATCCCGAGCGGCACGGTCAACGACATCGCGCATACGCTCGGCATCCCCAAAAGCATTCGCGGCGCGGTAAAAACCGTTCTTACGGGTGACAACGTACTCGTCGACTGCATGAAGATCAACGACCGCCACGCGATGTACGTCGTTGCGGCGGGGGCGTTTACGAGCGCGTCGTATACCACGCCGCAGACGGAAAAAAAACGGGTCGGCAGGCTCGCTTACGGGATCGAAGGGATCAAAAAGAACCTGAAATTCCGGGTATTCAAAGTCAAAATAAAATGCGGGGAGAAATGCGAAGAGACGGAAAGCGTGTTCGTCATCGTTATGAACGGAAGGTATGTGGCGGGTACGCATCTCAATAAAAAGGGAAGCATTGCGGACGGCAAACTCGAACTTGCCGTCATCCGCCAGCAGAAAGACCCGAACGTCTTCAAAAAAATACGGGCGTTGCTCGCATTGGCGCACCTCTTTATCTTCGGTTACCGCGTGCCGGAAAAGCAGATCACCCGTTTTACGGGTACGGAATTCGAGATCGAAGCGGACGAAAGCGTCGTTTGGAATTTCGACGGCGAAAAGGGCGTCAGCGGAAGCGTTAAAATTTGCGTTCTTCCGAAAAAAATCAATATGATCGTGCCAAAAGGTACGAAAAACATTTGATTTTTTTTGAAAATGTGCTATAATATATAAGCTGTTTGCGGTTAGCGGAAAGCGGCAATATATTTTATCGCCGAAAACTTGGATAACGGAAAAGTAAAAACGCTACTGTGGCTCAGTCGCTCCGGCTGATTCGTTGCGAGAGATGAGTTTGGTACAATAAAAGATAGTATGCTACTGTGGCTCAGTCGCTCCGGCTGATTCGTTGCGAGAGATGAGTT
>CDZB01075118.1_pt1 | contig 20884 bp, 22 predicted proteins | sample 554961 | NCBI WGS metagenome assembly CDZB01 (sample SAMEA3182106, study PRJEB8094) | gut metagenome | biome: human; feature: gut; material: Stool; isolation source: human stools | place: Canada | collected 2013-02-26
CTGTAGATTCTATCCACAAGGAGTTGGGTCACATCCTTTGGGAGCACGTAGGTATGGGTCGTACCAAGGAAGGTCTTGAGGAAGGCTTGAAGAAGATGAAGGCTCTCCGCGAGGAATTCAACAAGAACCTCTTCATCCCTGGCAAGAAGGAAGGCTTGAACGTAGAGTTGGATAAGGCTATCCACTTGCGTGACTTCATCTTGATGGGCGAGTTGATCGCTTACGATGCATTGCACCGCAACGAGAGCTGTGGTGGTCACTTCCGTGAGGAGTACCAGACAGAGGAAGGCGAGGCAAAGCGTGATGACGAGCACTTCTTCTACGTAGGTTGCTGGGAGTATCAGGGCAACGATACAACTGCTCCAGTGCTCAACAAGGAACCTCTCGAGTATGAGGCAATTAAGGTACAGACAAGAAATTACAAGAATTAAAAAGCGAACAAGACAATGGCAAGAAATATAAGTTTCACAGTTAAGTATTGGAAGCAGGACGGTCCTAATGCACAGGGTCACTTCGATACACATGAGATGAAGAACATCCCAGATGACACCTCATTCCTTGAGATGCTCGACATCTTGAACGAGGAGCTCATCGAGTCAGGTCAGGAGCCTTTCGTCTTCGACCACGACTGCCGCGAGGGTATCTGCGGTATGTGCTCTCTTTATATTAATGGTACACCACATGGTAAGACAGAGCGTGGTGCTACAACATGTCAGCTCTACATGCGTCGTTTCAACGATGGTGACGTAATCACCGTTGAGCCTTGGCGTTCTGCTGGTTTCCCTATCATCAAGGACTGTATGGTTGACCGTTCTGCATTCGACAAGATCATCCAGGCAGGTGGTTACACCAGCATTCGTACAGGTCAGGCTCAGGATGCTAATGCTATCCTGATTCCTAAGGAGAATGCAGACGAGGCAATGGATTGCGCTACATGTATCGGTTGCGGTGCTTGTGTTGCTGCATGTAAGAATGGTTCTGCTATGCTCTTCGTCAGCTCAAAGGTTAGCCAGTTGGCACTTCTCCCACAGGGTCGTGTAGAGGCTGCTGCCCGTGCTAAGAAGATGATTGCACGTATGGACGAGCTCGGATTCGGTAACTGTACAAACACTCGTGCTTGCGAGGCAGTTTGTCCTAAGAACGAGTCTATCGCTAACATCGCCCGCTTGAACCGTGAGTTCTTGAAGGCTAAGTTGGCTGACTAATATCTTTTGAGATATAGGTGGACTCTTATTCGATGTTTTATCGGATAGGAAGAATATATAAGATTAGACCTCACACCGCACGCTTTTGGCGTAAAGTGCTGAGGTCTAATTGTTTATAGAGTGCTATGTGGAATTGCCTCCGCACGGAGACCGCATGGATAGAGAAGAATCTGTAAACCCAAATCAGGAAATGACCAGTGCGGTATGAGTGCAGTCTAAAAGTGGTACACTGCACAGACTTAACTTGTTGTATGATAGATTGTTATGGCTATTTTGTGCGGTGTGCGGTCTTTTTGTTGGTGCAAAGATTGTTATATTAGAGGTGCCAATTTTGAACATCAAACAAAATTCTTATATAAATCCTTGGTGTTTTCGAAAGAAAGTCGTATATTTGTGGACACAACTAATAATACAAAAGAATGATGGCAGAAAATAATCCAAGTAAAGCGAAGACTACTCTTTCCTTAACTTCAGAAGTGAATGAGCCAGTCGTAAATAACGACCAGTTGAATGTGGGTTCTCTGATACGAGATATCAGAGGGCAGCAAGTGATGCTCGACCGTGATTTGGCGGAGTTGTATGGAGTGGAAACAAGAAGATTGAATGAACAGGTAAAACGCAATATAGAACGTTTTCCTGAAGATTTTATGTTTCAATTGACTAAAGAGGAGTGTTCAAAGTCGCAAACTGCGACTTTGAACGAAGGACGAGGACATAATATAAAAAAGCTTCCTTATGCTTTTACGGAGAATGGGGTTGCGATGCTAAGTAGTGTCCTTCGGTCAAAAACTGCAATTGAGGTGAATATCCGTATCATGCGAGCTTTCAATTCTATGCGCCATTTTATTGAGGATAATATGGCAATTTATAAAAGGTTAGAAACGATAGAGTATCATCAGTTGGAAATGCAAAAACAGCAAAGTCTGGCAAGCGAGCAAATTGACGAGGTGTTCAGACGCTTGGACGAGGGTGTGTACAAACCGAAGCAAGGTATCTTCTTTGATCATCAAATCTATGATGCTTATTCCTTTGTTTCTGAACTTGTGAAGAGCGCAAAGCATCACATTATCCTTATTGACAATTATGTGGATGAATCTGTATTGACCTTGTTGGATAAGCGAGGTGAGAATGTTTCAGCTTGCATCTATACCCAGCAGATAAACCGACAGCTTCGTCTTGATATAGAACGTCATAACAGCCAATATCCACCTATAGAGGTTACCTTGTTCCGTCGCTCCCACGACCGTTTCCTTTGCATTGATGATATAGTTTATCATGTAGGTGCATCCATCAAAGACCTTGGTAAGAAGTGGTTTGCTTTTTCTAAGATGGAAGATTTCAATCCAGAGGAACTTGTGGCGAGAATCAATAATGCTATTTGATGTCAAATTTTGCGACTTTAAATAATTATCAAGGCTCAATCGTGAGTAAAAGTGCAACGTGGCGTTGCACTTTTGTCTTGCTTTTTAGTGTGCCTTAACGTATGATATTTTATTCAACCATGAAAATAATCCACGAAAAACATACAACTTATCATTATTTTCTCTATCTTTGCATCCGATATCACTCTCGCTCACACCGTATCGAGGCATTTGGAGGTGTTTGTAGAGCATTTTTTTAGCCGAGATGGGAAATATAAAAGTAAGTGGGATAGGGTATCACGACATAATATAAAGGCGTTTACTTGACGCTTTGTTCTTGACGAATCGGAACTTCGCAACTTTCAAATGTAGTCTTGAGCATTGCAACGGTAGATGCCCTCGGGATGTGTTATATCCACATCCCTTTACTGGTATGGGTGTATTGCGTCTTGTAATATGCCAAATATTGGTATAGGGAGAAGTGTATTCATATCGGCGTGGGCTTCGACGTTGCTCGTTCAACTGTACAGGGCAATGCGAAGGCCTCGGAGTGTGGGATGAGCAACAGGTAGAATTCTGCGCTTTTTTATTTTGCCGTGTGGTTAAAAGTTTTATTTTGTGGTTTGGGGATTCACCATTTATAAATATTCTGCACAAAATGAAGATATTTGATTTCTTAAAGAATCTGATAAATGTTTTGCTTGATGGCTCATTTGAGAGGGTTACTGTCATTAATCAAATGAATCAAGCTTTTCACGAATACTTTGTGTCTGGCGATACAAACAGATTATGCAAAGCAAGTATATCGCAAGGTGATCCTGATTTTAGGCATGAAATGAGTGCCATGTGGCTTAGAAGTGGCTTTAAAATTTCCATAGAAAATGACTATAATCTTAAAGATAGTGAGATTATGGAAATATCTCAGTATGTATTAGAAAATAAAGCCTTTATTAGACAACTAATGGCGCAAGGTTTTGACACTCTTATCATTAAAGGAAAGACAACGGGAAAAGGCAAGGCTTTTTCTCTTAAAGCGTATGCAAACTTAAATGATTATTTTATCAGTTAGAATATGTTTTTTATAAAATCATGGTTCTGTCGCAAGAAAAAGCCGATAGAACATAACGAGCTTAATGTTGTTGATAGTATCGTCAAGGCAAGAAAACTATACAAGGAATTAATAGTCAAGGCACATCCAGATAAGAATCCTTGTAATTTAGAACTGGCAAAAAAACTTTCGCAACAAGTAACAGAAAATAAATATAATTATGCAGAGTTAGAAAAATTAAAGCAAATTATTAACGATAAATTATAAAAATATGGTGTTACAATTCATTGATAAGGATGAGTTTATACGTATCTTGGATAAACCTACGTTGACTCAACAAGACATTTTTAAGGTTAATTCCTACCCTTTTTTGTCACTTGCTGAAAAATGTGGTGATATAAAGCCTAGCGAGTTGGATACAGTAAAGACTATTGCAGATAAAAACATTAATGGCTTTTTGAACATTGTCACAACGGTTTTAGGACTTCAAAATAAGGATGTTTTCAGACGTATCTTGCAGTCTTATCCGTATCCTACACTAATTGCTACTTTGAAAAATGAATATTCTGGAAAAGAATTCCTTTCAACTGCAACAACAGTGATTACGAAAGTTATGCTAACTCAATCTTTGGGCAATTGCACTGCAAGTAAGCTAATTAATATCAAACTTGATGGCAAAATGCCACAAAAATTTATGTCTTTTAGGCAGATGACAGGTGACGAATGGTTCTCTAATTTTGTCGATATTAAATTAGGCTCTTTCTGTAAAATTTTTGAAAAATGTGGTCTTGATGCAGCAATAAGTCATTTGTTTGCGTCTGTTGGGTATAGTTTTTATTACAACAACCCTTCTAGATATGACATCTCCGCATGTTTGACAGAAAATGAGGCGATACATAAAGTGTTAGACAATGCTTTAAGAGGTCAAAATGATAATGTTAGACAGAACTATAACCAAAAGGGAGAGTTGTTGTTTAAAGATATTTAGTTGGGTATAATAATCAAGAATAGATATGTCATAGCCAAGATAAAAGGCAATATTCAGAAGATTGCCATCAAGTAATACATGTAATACAGATGTTTGGAAGTCACATTGGGCGACTTCCAAACATTCTAAATCCTTCCAAAATATTTAGAATGAAGTTTAATGAGAAAAAACTAGCTAAATTGCGAATATTTGAAGATGTCCTGCGGGAAAAATATGGCGAACCAGGAAACGAGGCTCGCAAGGAGTTTGATGCAAGAGCCAAGGTCTGGTATTACGCCGAATTGTTGAAGGACGAACGCAAGCGATAAGCATAGAAGAAATTCTTGCCCTTTGTGAATTTTCTAAAATAGACTACACACTGCACTATTTCCTTGCAACATACTGAAATACAAGTATTTGTATTTTAAAAGACAGCACTAATACTACACTGACACTGCACGAAGACTACACGGAACAGTATCCTTTTAAGAAAAAACAGCCTCATCTATAGCATCCGAGTGCAATGGCTGTGCAGTGTCGTGTAGTCTTCGTGCGGTGTTAAGCCAAGACTACACCATCGTAAATTATTTATCTATAATAAGTTACATAATATCAGTGTAGTGTGCTGTCTTTTTTGATAGCGAGGCTCTGAAAAAACAAGGAGGATGAGTCCATTTTCCTCTGCCGTAGTTGAGGAGACTATCAGGTGATGAAAATCAGGCTGTCTAAGGAAGAAAGTCAGCCTTTCTCCCGCTGACAGTAGCAGGCATCTAGGCTCTTTGACTAAAATTTGTACCATAAAATGAATCCTCTGATTTCGATCACTACATCATTGTTGGCTCTGAATTGTCCTGCCTCGTCGGTGATAGGCATTGTGTTTGAAGTCATGAGCTAATGTATTTGCAGGAGTAAATCTGGTGTCAGTCAATTCTTTCCAATTTTGCAAACATTGGAAAGAATTAGAATAAACCATGGGATAAATTAACCTAAAAGTAACAAATTTCTTCCAAATTATTTGGAGATAATTAATCCTTTTCTTACTTTTGCATTATGGAAGAAGAAAATATACGGCAGGTGATATATTCTGAAGAATTTGATGCTTTTTATCAAGGATTGGATTCTAAGATACAAGATACAAGATAAGTTTGATTATGGGTTGCGGCTCATAAAGACTCAATATGTGGTTAATAAGAAGTTTGTTAAACATTTAGAGAATACAGACTTTTATGAGTTTCGTATATCCATTAGCTCTGATGAATATAGAACCGTGTTGTTTGTCATAGATAATTCGAGCTTTATACAAAGTAAGCGAGTTATTTTGCTGAATTCTTTTGTGAAGAAAGGAACAAAACAATATAAAGCAGAGATTAAGTTGGCAGAAAGATTATTAAAGAAATATTTGGAGGAATAAAGGTATGTTGAAGTTTAACAAAGAAAAATTAGCAAAGTTAAGAACATTCGATGATGTTCTGCAGGAAAAATATGGCGAGCCTGATAGCGAGGCTCGCAAGGATTTTGATGCCAGGGCCAAGGCTTGGTATTATGCAGAGTTGTTAAAAGATGAGCGTAAGAAGCAAAAAATGACGCAGAAGGCTCTTGCCGAGAAAATCGGCAAGAAGAGAGAGTATGTCTCTGCTCTGGAAAAGGGCCAAACGGATATGCAACTCTCTACTTTCTTGAGAATAGCAAATGCTTTAGGGCTGCAATTCTCGCTGGTAGTCGGATAAATGCATCGCCATAGTCAAGATAAAGGGAGATGACAACGATGAACCAAGCGACTTTAGATTTTATTCGCCAGCATCAGGATGAGGATGTCCGCCAGTTGGCTTTCCTTGGAAGCAAGTATCCGGAAGTAAATATGCCTTTCGCGCTCGACCAGATTCGTGGGCGAAAGATGGCGCATGTCAAGTTGCCACGTTGGGCAAGTATTGAGGGTATTATCTATCCTCCTCATATCTCGATGGAGCAATGTTCGTCAGAGCAGACAGCTCTTTATAAGGCAGAATTGGCAGCAAGATTGCTCGGTTTGTCTGTTTCTTCTTCTGAAAACGAAAAAGAATGCGAAAAAGCCTCTAATTCTCATTCTTCCAAAATTTGCGAATTTGCGAGTGAAGGGGCAGTTGATTCAGAATTCGCCAAAAATGAAGATACTTGCAAAAAGCAACAGATATTAACAGAATGCGATAAATATGTTAATAAGAGCAAAGAGAAACCGAATGAGGAAGATTTTTCTGAAGAAATTGAGTTTGTTGACTTGACTGGTGGTTTCGGAGTGGATTTCTCATATATAGCTTCCCGGTTGGGCGTAAAGTCGGTGTATGTGGAGCGACAGGCTCATCTTTGTGAGGCTGCGAAGGAAAACTTCGAGCGATTGGATTTGAAGAATGTCTGCGTGAAGAATGGAGACGGAATAGAGGTGCTGCATTCTTTTCACTCTAAGAAGAATGCTGCATCAGATTTTTTAGGCATAACTGAAGAGCAGTCTCAGTCATTACTTAAGACCAACCTTGGTCTTAAGTTAATCTTCATTGATCCTGCCCGTAGAGACGATGCGGGCAACAAGGTCGTTTCCTTGAAGGATTGCACGCCCGATGTTACCGTTTTGCAGGAAGAAATGCTTTCGAAGGCAGATTACGTCATTATCAAACTCTCCCCGATGCTCGACTGGCACCGTGCCATAAGCGAATTAAGCCACGTAAGAGAGGTTCATATTGTTTCTGTGAACAATGAGTGCAAGGAGTTGCTTTTGGTGCTTTCTGCGCGAAATATGGGCATGAATATGGTTTCAGAAACAGATTTAGGGGCAAAACATGACGAAAATCTCCGAATCTTTTGCATCAACGACTCCCAATCCTTTGTTTGTGATGAGGCAGAAATGGCTTCTTCTGACGTGAAAATAGCTTCTCCTGATAAAATAGTCTCTTCTTCCGTAAAAGCCGTAAAAAAGGTCTCTTCTGATAGAATAACCTCTCCAGCCCTTGGAGGAATGCAGTATCTCTACGAGCCGAATGCCTCGCTGATGAAAGCCGGTTGTTTTGGTGTTCTTTCCGAGCGATATGATGCAAAGATGCTTTCCAAGAACAGTCATCTCTTCGTAAGTGAGGATTCTGTCGAAGCATTTCCAGGCAGGACGTTCCGCATCATCGCCGTTTCCTCCTTTAATAAAAAGGAATTGAAACGCCAACTCTCCGGCATTACGAAAGCGAACATCGCCACCCGCAATTTCCCCCTTTCCGTGGCAGAATTGCGCAAGCGCCTGAAACTGAAAGATGGTGGAGAAACCTATATCTTTGCCACCACTTTGAGCGATGAGAGCCATGTGCTGGTGATTTGTGAAAGGGGGATTTAGTAAGTGCTAATCCCTAAAAAACTGCAAAAATAATAGCAATATTTGGTCGTTTGGCGAAATATTGCTATTTTTGCATGTTTAAAATAACAAACTAGTTTGAATTATCATGTCATTAATAGAAATTAAGAGGGTCGAGAGTAAGAAGGACTTGAAGACGTTCATCGACTTCCATTACGACCTATACGAGGGCAATCCGTATGATGCGCCCAATCTTTTCAGCGACGACATGAACACACTTAGCAAAGATCGCAATGCCGCTTTCGAGTTTTGCGAGGCAGAGTATTTCCTTGCTTATAAAGAGGGCAAGGTAGTGGGACGTGTCGCTGCTATTATCAACCATAAGGCCAATAAGCGTTGGGACCGTAAGTCCGTGCGCTTCGGGTGGATTGATTTCATCGACGACCGTGAGGTTTCCAAGGCTCTCTTCGATGCTGTAGAGAAATATGGCAAGGAGAAGGGGATGGAAGATATTGTAGGTCCGCTCGGTTTTACGGATATGGATCCAGAAGGTATGCTTACCTGGGGCTTTGACCAGCTCGGCACCATGCCTACCATCTACAATTATTCATATTATCCAGAGCACGTAGAGGCTTTGGAGGGTTTTACCATAGATAATAAGTACGTAGAGTATAAGCTGATAGTGCCAGATACCATCCCGGAGAAATATTCCAAGATAGCGGCGATGATAGAGAAAAGATACAATCTCCATGCCCGTAAGATTACTCGAAAGGATATTTATCAGGGCGGATACGGACAGAAGATTTTCGACCTCATCAATGATACTTACAAGCATCTCTATGGCTATTCTGAACTCTCGCAGAAGCAGATAGACCAGTACATCAAGATGTATTTAGCTTTGCTCGATCTGAACTTTGTGACTGCCATCGAGGATTGGACTACAGAGGATCATAAGATGATAGGAATCGGTATTACGATGCCTTCTCTTACCAAAGCCTTGCAGAAATGCCATAGGGGCAGACTGTTTCCTTTCGGTTGGTGGCATCTGCTGCGTGCCATCAAGTTCCATAAGACCAAGATCGTTGACCTCCTGCTCATCGGTATCCAGCCGGAATACCGTGCCAAGGGTGCCAATGCGCTGCTTTTTGCCGACCTGATTCCTATCTATCAGAAGTATGGAATCGAGTGGGGAGAAACACAGGTGGAAATGGAAGACAATGTTGCTGTGCAGGGACAATGGGGCGTCTTAGACCCAATCCTTCACAAGCGCCGCAACTGCTATATTAAGAAAATCAAGTAAATAGCAACTGTTCGTATAAAATAAAATCAGAATTACAAGGAGGAATTTATGCCTGAAGATAAAAACTTGAATGAAAAGGGTGCTGCTGAAGAACTGGCAAATACCCCTCAGGAGCAACCTGTAGAATATACAGATGACAATATCCGCCATTTGAGCGATATGGAGCATGTGCGTACCCGTCCGGGTATGTACATCGGTCGTCTGGGCGATGGTAACTTGCCTGAGGATGGTATTTATGTGCTCTTGAAGGAGGTGGTCGATAACTCCATCGATGAGTTTAAGATGGGGGCTGGAGCACGTCTGGAAATCGATATAGAGGACAATCTGCGTGTCAGCGTCCGCGACTATGGCCGTGGTATTCCGCAGGGCAAGCTCGTTGAGGCTGTCAGCGTGCTGAATACCGGTGGTAAGTACGATAGCAAGGCGTTCAAGAAGAGTGTCGGTCTGAACGGTGTCGGTGTGAAAGCGGTCAATGCTCTCAGTTCCCATTTCGAGGTGAAGTCATTCCGCGACGGCAAGGTGCGCCATCTTATTTTCGAACGTGGTAATCTCCTGAAAGACAATACTTCCAAGACGGAGGATGAGAATGGTACTTTCATCTTTTTTGAACCAGACAATACGCTCTTCAAGAACTACAGTTTCCATGATGACATCGTGGAGACGATGCTCCGCAACTATACTTATCTGAATACAGGTCTCACCATCATGCACAATGGTCGCCGTATCCTCAGCCGTCATGGTCTGCAGGACCTTTTGAGCGACAATATGACCAATGAGGGTCTCTATGATATTGTCCACATGAAGGGTGAGGATATTGAGATAGCCTTTACCCATACCAATCAGTATGGCGAGGAATACTATTCCTTCGTCAATGGTCAGCATACTACCCAGGGAGGTACTCATCAGAGTGCTTTCAAGGAGCATATTGCCAAGACCATCAAGGAGTTTTACGGCAAGTATGAGTATGGCGACATCCGCAACGGACTGGTGGCGGCTATTGCCATCAATGTAGAGGAACCTGTCTTTGAAAGTCAGACGAAAATTAAGCTCGGAAGTACGACGATGACTCCGAATGGTGGGGAAACCATCAATAAATATGTGGGCGATTTCCTGAAGAAGGAAGTGGACAACTATCTTCATATCCATAAGGATGTGGCTGAAATCCTGGAAAACAAGATCAAGGAGAGCGAGCGTGAGCGCAAGGCGATGGCTGGTGTGACCAAGTTGGCACGTGAGCGCGCCAAGAAGGCCAACCTTCACAACCGTAAACTCCGTGACTGCCGCATCCACTTCAGCGATGCGAAGAACGACCGTAAGGAGGAGAGTTCCATCTTCATTACTGAGGGAGATTCTGCGAGCGGAAGCATCACCAAGAGTCGTGATGTAAATACCCAGGCGGTTTTCTCTTTGCGTGGTAAGCCGCTGAATTGCTTCGGACTGACCAAGAAGGTGGTGTATGAGAATGAGGAATTCAACCTCCTGCAGGCTGCGCTTGATATAGAGGATGGTTTGGATTCATTGCGCTACAATAAGGTGATTGTGGCCACGGATGCCGATGTTGATGGAATGCACATCCGCCTGCTCATCATCACGTTCTTCCTCCAGTTTTTCCCAGACCTCATCAAGAAGGGCCATGTTTATGTATTGCAGACCCCATTGTTCCGTGTGCGCAACAAGCGTACCAAGATCAAGAACAAGCAGGCTGTGGCTGATGCCGATGCCAAGTTGGGACCCAAGGAGAAGAAGGGCGATTTCATTACCCACTATTGTTATAGTGACGAAGAGCGCCAGCAGGCTATCCGTGAACTCGGACCAGACCCGGAAATCACCCGATTCAAGGGTCTCGGCGAGATTTCTCCAGAGGAGTTTGCTCATTTCATAGGTCCTGATATGCGTTTGGAGCAGGTTACGCTGCATAAGAACGACCAGGTGCAGAAGCTTCTGGAATACTATATGGGAAAGAATACCATGGAGCGCCAGAACTTCATCATCGACAATCTGGTGATTGAGGAGGATATTCCAGAGGAAGATTCTGAACCGATGGATTGAGTTAAGTGAAGAGTGAATGAAGTGAAGAGTGAAGAACGAAGAGTGAAGAATTCAAGTGCTTTCGTGGGGAAACTATTGAAAACGGGAACCATTGAAACGGGAAACCATAGAAAATAGAACTGTTAACTGTTGACTGTTGACTCTTGAAGGATTTCTCTCTTTCATAAAGCTTAAGATTTAGAAATGAAGAAATATCTATTTATTGCATTAGCGGCATTCTTGGCAGTAACTTCTGTCAGTGCCCAGTTGCGCGTAAAAATGGGCAAGAACAGCCCGATAGAGAAGTTGGGCAGGGCTGAAATCGCTATTGCCAATCTCTATGTGGATAGTGTGGATGAGAATAAACTGGTAGAGGACGCCATCCGGGGAATGCTCGAAAAGCTGGACCCTCATTCTTCCTATACCACTGCCAAGGAAACCCAGTCGATGCACGAGTCTCTGAATGGCTCTTTTGATGGCATCGGCGTGCAGTTTAATATGGTTGATGATACGCTCCTGGTCATCCAGCCGGTTACCAATGGTCCTTCCGAGAAGGTGGGCATTATCGCCGGCGACCGTATTGTAGCGGTAAATGATACTGCCATTGCGGGCGTCAAGATGAGCAAGGAGGAAATCATGAAACGGCTCCGTGGTCCTAAGGGTACGATTGTAAACCTTACCATTGTGCGCCGCGGCATCAAGGATAAGCTTACCTTCAAGGTGAAACGTGATAAGATTCCTGTTACCACGATGGATGCTGCCTATATGATTCGTCCGGGCATCGGTTATATTCGTCTGGGAAGTTTCGGAATGACGAGTCACAAGGAGGTTTCCGAGGCGATGGATTCCCTGAAGAAAAAGGGCATGAAAGACCTTATCTTCGACCTGGAGGATAATGGTGGAGGTTATCTGCAGACTGCGGCAAAGATAGCTAATGAGTTCCTGGAGAAGGGCGATCTGATTGTCTATACCAATGGTCGTAGGGCTCCCCGTCAGGAGTTCCGTGCTGAGGCCAATGGTCGCTGGCGCAAGGGCAAGATTGTTGTCCTCACCAATGAGTTTACGGCTTCTGCGGCAGAAATCGTTTCCGGTGCTATACAGGATCAGGACCGAGGTGTAGTGGTGGGTCGCCGAACCTTTGGCAAGGGACTGGTGCAGCGTCCGCTTACCTTCGAAGATGGCAGTGAAATCCGTCTCACCATTGCCCATTACTATACGCCAAGCGGCAGATGCATCCAGAAACCTTATAAGAAGGGCGACCGCGAGGATTATGCGATGGATCTTGACAAGCGATACAAGCATGGTGAGTTTACCAATCAGGACAGCATTCACCTGTCCGACTCTCTGAAGTATTACACCCTGCGCAAGCACCGTGTGGTTTATGGCGGCGGTGGCATTATGCCTGATTATTTCGTGCCGCTCGACACGACCAAATACACCAAATTGCATCGTCAGTTGTCGGCTAAGAGCATTGTCATCAATCACAGTCTGAAGTTCATCGATGCTCATCGCAAGGAGTTGAAAGCCCAGTTCAAGGACTTTAGTAAGTTCATGAAGACCTATCAGGTTCCTCTGTCGCTTGTGGATGAGATCATCGAGGATGGCAAGAAAGAGAAAATAGAGGCGAAGGACGAGGCTGAATTGGCTCAGACGAAGAAATACTTAGCTATTCAGTTGAAAGCCCTTGTAGCGCGCGATATTTGGGATATGAGTCAATATTTCCAGGTATGGAATGAGACGAACGAGATCGTTTTGCGTGCAGTTCAGCTGCTGCAAACCGGAAAATAAATCAAATCAGCTCATGTGAAATTGTTTTAGTTTCACATGAGCTGTTCTTGTTTAAACTCAAGAAAGAAGTATTATGAGCGTTATAAAGAGTGTTTTTATATTTCTTGCTTATGACTTCTTGTCATCAGCAGGAAATGTCTCAATTGTCAAAAGTGGACGAACTTTTGAATAAAGGACAGTTTGAACATGCTGACATGTTACTTAGGAAAGCAGAGAAAGAGTCCCTAAATTCAGAAGCTCTGAGAGCATATTTTTCTTTTTTGTTTTATTTAGTTTTCTGGAATGATTTAATCTCTGAAGAAGCCTCCAGCAGAGAATGATCTGATCTTTATGGAAAACTCCAGTAAAGATTCAGGAGAAGCCTCCAGTAAAGGATGAATTAATCTTTATGGAAGCCTCCAGTAAGGAATCTCTGGAAGAAAGCTCCAGCAGAGGATAATGAATCTCTATGAGAATGGAGTGGGGAAGGAATTAGTCCTTCCCATGAAGATGATCCCATTTCAGATAGATTCCTGCGAGAATCGTGCCGGAAATACTGTGCCAGGCACAACTGATGGCGCAAGGCAATACGGCCAAAGGCTGGGCGGCAAAGAAATTGCCGGCAAGCACCGTGGCAAGACCAGCGTTCTGCATTCCCACCTCAATACTGATGGTGCGCTTCTTGGCTGTATTGAATCCGGCACATTTGCCTGCCAGCCAACCCAGAAGATAACCCAAGGTGTTGTGGCAGAAAACCACCGCAAAAGTCCAGAGGAAAAGCATCAAGCCACGGGCTACGAGATCATCGTGAACCGTAGAAATCACACCGCCTACGATAATGGCCAGACAGGTTACACTGATACCCGGCATGAGGCTCTGGATGGTAGGGAAGTATTCTTTCTTGCCATATACGTAATTGAGGGCGCAGCCGATGGCTACAGGAATAATCGTGACGATGAGGATGTTGATGAACATTCCCACTGCATCTACATGGATAATCTCGCCAGCCGTAATCTTCATCAGCAGCGGAGTCATTACTGGAGCCAGAATGGTAGAGGCGCAGGTCATTCCTACGGAGAAGGCCACGTCGCCATGACAGAGATAACTCATGATGTTGCTCGATACGCCGCCCGGACAACAACCTACCAGCAGAATGCCGAGCGCCAGCGCAGGGTCAAGATGCCATACATGAACCAGCGTGTAGGCCACACCAGGCATGATGATAAACTGGGCACAGGCACCGATGAAAACATCGAGCGGACGCTGAGCCAGAATCTTGAAATCATTGGTGGTCAGGGTGAGGCCCATCGTGAGCATGATAATGCCGAGAATGACGGTTTGGGTTGTTCCGCGCACCCAGTCGAAGGTATGTGGGAAGAAGAATGTAAACACAGCTACACCTATTACAAAAATAGATGTATAATTGGCCAGCCAGCGGCTGAGTCCTTGAAATAACTTAAGCATAATTCTATTTCTTTTAAAATCCTATATTTCTCTCTCGTTTATGATCTCTCATTGCTTCCTCTCTTTCAAATTCGGGTGCAAAATTACAGATTTCTTCTAATATGACAAAATATTATTAAAAATAATTGCGATTTATAAGTAATTAATGTGTCTATCCTTTCGTTTTCGCACAAAAGGCTTGCAAGTGAGCAATGAAAAAAGTATTCCTCCTATTCTCACTTTTTGGTTTATTTATTTTGTCTTTCCCCTAAATACTTGTATCTTTGCACCATAATTATCGATAATTACAAAGAATGAACGAAGATTTTGACATAAGAAATGAGTCGGTTACGCCCGCCGAGAAGGAATTCGAGAAGGCACTGCGACCACTGAAGTTCTCTGACTTCAGCGGACAGAGCGGTGTGGTGGACAATCTCGAAATCTTTGTTGAGGCTGCCAAATACCGTGGCGAACCGCTCGATCATACGCTCCTGCACGGTCCTCCAGGACTGGGTAAGACTACTTTGAGCAACATCATCGCCAATGAACTGGGTGTGGGATTCAAGATTACCTCAGGTCCTGTGCTCGACAAGCCGGGCGATTTGGCCGGCATCCTGACTTCCCTGGAGCCGAATGATGTGCTTTTCATCGATGAAATCCACCGTCTCTCGCCAGTTGTAGAGGAGTATCTCTATTCGGCGATGGAGGATTACCGCATCGACATCATGATAGACAAGGGACCTTCGGCAAGAAGCATCCAGATAGATCTGAACCCTTTCACGCTGGTGGGCGCTACAACCAGAAGCGGACTGCTCACAGCCCCTCTCCGTGCCCGTTTCGGCATCAATCTCCATCTGGAGTATTATGATCCGGAGACGCTGCAGAAGATTATCCGGAGAAGTGCAATGCTCCTGAAAGTGCCTATCGAGGATGCGGCTGCGGTGGAAATCTCCCGCCGTTCGCGCGGAACGCCTCGTATTGCCAATTCGCTCTTGCGCCGCGTGAGAGATTTCGCCCAGGTGAAGGGTAACGGAACCATCACTTATGATATTGCGCAGATGGCGCTCAAGGCGCTGAACATCGACCAGTACGGTCTGGACGAGATAGACAACAAGATTCTCACCACCATCATCGACAAGTTCCGTGGCGGACCCGTGGGTGTGGGCACCATAGCCACAGCCATCGGCGAGGATGCGGGCACGGTAGAGGAAGTGTATGAGCCTTTCCTTATCATGGAGGGCTTTATCAAGCGCACTTCCCGTGGTAGAATGGCTACGAAACTTGCCTACGACCATCTGGGCAGAAACCCTTATGCAGGGAATGTGATGCAGGGAGACTTATTTGAGTAATATGAAGATAGGAATATTTACGGGTACATTCGACCCATTTACGATAGGACATCAGAACATTGCGGAGCGTGCTCTGCCGATGTTTGACAAGCTTGTGATTGCCGTGGCGATGAGCAAGCTGAAGCATGCTAATGAGGAGATAGAGAAGCGTGTGGAGGACATCAAGGCTGTTTTCCCGAAGGAATGTGCAGAACTGGTGGATGCAGGTGATGCTTCTAAGGGATTCCGCCTGGAGGTGGTTTCCTACGATGACCTTACCATCGACCTGGCGCATCGTCTGGGAGCCAAGTTCTTAGTGAGAGGCGTAAGAAGTGCCAAGGATTTCGAGTATGAGCGTGAGCAGGCTGACATCAACAAGCAGTTGGGCGGTGTGGAGACCATTCTTCTTTTTTCCGATCCTCGCTACAGCAGCATCAGTTCTACGCTCGTCAGGGAGTTGAGATTCTTCGGAAGAGATGTGGATGAATTCCTGCCTAAGGCGAAAGTGTGACAGGAATGAAGCACCTACTAACTTCATCGTATGAATCGAGAAGTGACGTGCAATCCTTGGAGAAATAAGAATGAAGGAATAACAAAACAATTAAGAAATAACAGATAAAAATAGGAGGAAAAAGTATGATTACATACAATGTAGATGGCGTGAAAATGCCAAAGATCAAGAAGCGCGACACCAGTGCCTGGATTCGCAAGGTAGCTGCATCTCATGGCCGCAAGGTAGGAGAGATAGGCTATATGTTTGTAGATGACGAGAAAATTCTCGAAGTGAATAATGAGTATCTGGGACATGATTACTATACCGATGTCATCACCTTCGATTACGATGAGGATGATGTGATTAACGGCGACATCGTGATTTCGCTGGATACCGTCCGCACCAATGCCGAGCAGTTTGGCAAAACCTACGATGATGAGCTTCACCGTGTCATCATCCACGGCATCCTGCACCTCTGCGGCATTAATGACAAGGGCCCTGGAGAGCGTGAAATCATGGAGGAGAATGAGAATAAGGCGCTCGCCCTGCTCGAAGGTGCTTCGATATTGAAGAAGTAAAACCCTTCTATCATTTGAGGAAGTTATGTTTCTTCATTTTCCCAGTAGAAGTATAGAAAAAACAACTGTTAACTGTTGACTGTTGACAGTGAACTAATAAAAAAAGGGAGATTCCAAAGCTGATGGTTGGAATCTCCCTTTATTTATTTTATGGTTCGGCGGATTTGCAATCTGCCGTAAACAAGTCTATATTTGTATTGCCTTGATTCTTTCCCGGCATTCCTTCAGAATTTCCTTCAGTTCATCCTCCTTGTTGGCCCTAAGCATGGCGATACGGGTCTGCTTGAAGTCAGGGATTCCCTTGAAGATTGGGGAGGCGGCGAGATGGCGACGGGTGTGGAGAATGCCTCGGTACTCGTCGATGCGCTCGATATTGATGCGGAGCTGCTCTTCCAGAAGGTCGATTTTCTCATCCACGGTCAGTGGGGCGGCACCGGTATTGTCGAGATAATCACGGATTTCCTTGAAAATCCAAGGCCTTCCGAAGGTGGCGCGACCAATCATCACAGCATCTACACCATAGCGGTCGAAGGCAAGCTTAGCTTCTTCCGGGGTCGTAATATCGCCGTTGCCGATGATTGGGATATGAATGCGGGGATTGTTCTTCACCTCTCCGATGAGGCTCCAGTCTGCTTCGCCCGTGTACATCTGGCTACGGGTTCTGCCGTGGATGGTGAGTGCCTGGATTCCGCAGTCCTGCAACTGCTCAGCCAGGTCGGTAATGATGAGGTTGTCATTATCCCAACCCAGTCGGGTTTTCACGGTTACAGGCACATTGACTGCTTTCACCACTTCTCTTGTAATATCCAGCATCAGAGGAATATTGCGGAGCATACCAGCTCCAGCGCCCTTTCCAGCCACTTTCTTGACAGGGCAACCGAAGTTGATGTCAATCACGTCCGGATGAGCCTGTTCTACAATCTTTGCAGCTTCCACCATATCCTCGGTGGTGCGGCCGTAAATCTGAATACCCACAGGGCGTTCCTCATCGCTTATCGTAAGCTTGCTGACGGTGCTCTTGATGCTTCTCACCAAAGCTTCTGCCGATACGAACTCAGTATAAACCATGGCTGCTCCGAATCGCTTGCAGAGCATGCGAAAGCCAATATCCGTTACGTCTTCCATCGGAGCGAGGAAGAGGGGCTGCGAGCCAAATTCTATATTTCCTATTTTCATCTTATTCTTTTTTGCGGCTGCAAAGTTACATCTTTTTTATGATACTACCAAGTATCACTTCAAAAGATGATGTGTGAACTCTATATCATTTTGAAAAATCATGTGTTTTAGGTATTGCATAAGATTAAAAAAGTTTATACTTTTGCACCAAGTTTAGATTGTGCAATTCTAATGTTTAGGTGCAATTCACTAGGGCTAGTTGCATCTTGAAAAATATAGTCCTATAAAATATGTTACAGATGAAAAAAAAAAATAATTTTGTTATTCATAGTTTTGGGATTTGTTTTGTTTTTCTCATGTACGGATGATGATTCGCAATTTGAGAATGTGCAAAGCAGTAAAGTGTCTTCGTTCCTAGTGTCTCAAGATTCTGCTATAGCGATTTCTAATCAAGCTATTCGTGCAATTTCTGAAAATAGCGAAACTCGAAGTTCACAAAGTGAACGTCAGGTTAGTAGTGTAAAATTGGTTAATCTTACTTCAAATGTAGAGACAAGAAGTCAAAGCAGAAAAGAGATTAACTCTTCCCTTTATCTCATTAATTATAAGGATAGCCAAGGCTTCGCGATAGTCTCTAGTGATAAGAGATTGAGACCATTGTATGCCGTTTCTGATACTGGTAATATTGCAATTTCTGATACTGTGGCAAATAAAAATCTTGCACTATTCTTTCATGGAGTTGCAAATGATATTGCTTGTCAATCTGAAAGGACTCCTCAATTAGATTCTGTAGGAGGAAAAGTTTCTGTTACACTCCCCCAAGTGAGACCGATGATATGGAAAGCTCCAAGACTTTGGGGGCAAGATGCTCCTTATAATACTTATTGCTTTACTACAGATGGAAAGCAAGCGCAAGTAGGTTGTATTGCTGTAGCTTGTGGTATTATTATGACTTATTATGAGTGGCCACGGACTATAGATGGGGTGCGTATCGGTTGGCATGGGTTTAAAAAATATACATTTGACCATGATGTGGATTATGTGTTTGGAAAATTAGGAGAACCCAAACAACTTGATATGGATTATGGTGACGAGGCAAGTGGTGCTTTAATAACAAATGTTTATAGGACATTTGAGAGAATGGGGTATAATAAGCCTGATAAACTAAAAACATTTTCAGAGGATGTAATTTGTAATTTACTGAAAAAAAATACAAGAAAGGGTTATGGACCAATCCTTGTTTATGGAGAAAATGTAAAAACAGGAGGGGCTCATGCTTGGGTTGTAGATGGATATTGTAAAAATCTATCGAATTTAGAGAATATAAATATAAATTACGAAACAGTTCTTTTTCATTGTATATGGGGATGGAATGGGCAAAATAATGGCTATTTTTACTTGAATAATGGATGTATGGGAGGTCCTGTAAAAATAGTAGATGGCTATGATAAAGGAACTACAGCCACTAATATGTACTCAAATTTGAGTTATATAGCAACATTTGTTAAAGATAGTAATAGGGGGAGTGTAACATTACAATGAAACGGTTGGTTATATACTTGCTTGTTCTAGTGACATTAAGTAGTTGTTGCTCTTCCTCAAAATTACATTCTGAAAATACTGAAAGTTATCACTTACAAGTGTTTTCAGAGGATGTAGAAGTAAGGAAAGATGGTAATGCTTATGTGGTAGATGTTCCTAGTAGTGACACAACATTTGAACTGCAAGTTCGTAATTGTGATGGTTGGTGGATAAGTTCTATTAGTATCAAAAATCCATCCGACAATCAGTTTGTTCCTCAATATAAAGATAGGAAATTTTACCATGGTCCCCTAAAACGGTATGATGGATGGTACGAGTTTGAGGCGAATGGAACGAAAGCAAATTGTCATATATATAATAATACAAGTGAAAAATCTCGTGAACTCAAATTATGTATGACAGAAGGAGATTTCTTGGCTATTATATATATAGTTCAAGCAGTACCAAGCAAGTAATTTGGTATAAACAAGGGCAAGTAAATTTGATATAACAGAACAACTAATATGAAAGGGATGTGAACAAGTTGATAATTCTTGTTTCACATCCCTTTTTGCTTGTTCATCCCTTTGGCTTTCTTCACTTTAATAGATGATACATTCCCCCTGCCAATGTCCTCAATATCCCTTTCATTTCGAGAGTGAAGAGGAGGGCGGCGAGGCGGCTGATGTCGATGCCGCTCTGCACGGAAATCATGTTGATCTGCAGGTCGTTGTTTCTTGACAGAACATCCACGATGGCTTGTTCTTCTGCAGAAAGGTCGGGGAAGAGACTGCGCTCAATGCCCTGCTGCTTGGCGCGCATCAGCTTGGCGTCATCCTGCCAACCCATATCCTTCACGAAGTCGGAGGCACTCGTAATCAGCATGGCACCATTCGAGCGGATGAGGTTGTTGCTGCCCTCGCTGTAAGCATCGCCTATCCTGCCAGGGAAGGCGAAGACATCTCGGTTGTAGGCTTGTGAGATTTCGCACGTGATGAGACCTCCTCCATGGGCGGCACTCTCTACCAGTATGCAGGCATCCGACATTCCTGCCACGATGCGGTTGCGGCGCACGAAGTTGATCTTGTCGGCGTTCGTCTGGGTCAGAAATTCCGTGAGCAGTCCGCCCTGTTCTATCATCCTTAGCGCCGTTTCTTTGTGGCGGTTGGGGTAGAGGTCGTCCAGTCCGTGAGCCAGCACGCCTACCGTCTCATACCCCTTGTCGAGCGCCTGTCGGTGGGCATTGATGTCCACTCCGTAGGCGAGTCCGCTCACGATGAGAACCTGTGGACAGAGCTGCTTCAGTTCGGTGATGAATCGGCGGATGAGATCCTCGCCGTAAGGAGTGCAATGGCGGGTTCCCACGATATTGATGACGCGCTGCTGGTTCAGGTTGGCGTTGCCCTTGTAGAAGAGCATGAG
>CDZB01051596.1_pt1 | contig 20748 bp, 15 predicted proteins | sample 554961 | NCBI WGS metagenome assembly CDZB01 (sample SAMEA3182106, study PRJEB8094) | gut metagenome | biome: human; feature: gut; material: Stool; isolation source: human stools | place: Canada | collected 2013-02-26
ATCGTATAATTCGTGCCTTTGCTCAATGTCGTTTTTATTGCCAGCGTCCAGCCGACCGTCACGGTATTTCCCGAACGGACAACGCGCATCCAGTTTGATGCCGTATTTACGAAAGAGGTGGTGATATTTATACTATGCGTTACTCCCCTGTAGACAAAACTAAAAGAAGGCACGCCGTTCCCTTCCGCCGAACCGGGATACAGATATTCGGTCGTGACGATCTTATCGTCGTCCGACGCGCTCGGCACGCCGCTTTGACCGAGCTGCGCCTGCGTCGCCAGTGCGGCTTGATCGGCATAGCCCGCGGCGTCCGCCTGTCCGGCACGCAACTCCTTATAATACCCCGACGTGTCTGCTTTGGTTGCAAGGCTGTTGTTCAGCTCCGTTTTCGTCGCGTATGTATCGGCGATCGGATTCCCGTTCCCGTCCTGCGTCGCTTTCGTCGCGGAATCGGCGCTATTTGCATGGCCTACATACAAATCATTGTAAGAGCCCGACGTATTTGCTTTGGTTGCAAGGCTGTTGTTCAGCTCTGTTTTTGTTGCATATGTGTCTACGATATTATTGCCGCTCCCGTCCTGCGTCGCTTTCGTCGCGGAATCGGCGTTTGCCGCGCCGTCCGCCGTTTCCGCATGCCCCGCGTTGGTTGCATTCGAAGCGTTCCCGACCGTCATGTTCGGATAAGTGCCGTTGACTTGCGCGTAACCCGAAAGGTCGACGTCGTTCACGTTCCCGATGAACTCGTATTTGCCCGTCTCCGTTATCCACAGGTATTCCGAATAACTGTCGTTGCCCGATCCGCCCGAGGCGGGAACGAGATAAATATATGCGCTGTCGCCGGGGTTCGGCAGCTCTTCAAAACCGTCGTATAGCTGATATTCTTTTTGCGCGTACCGCTTCGCCTGTTCCATGTACGCCTGCGCACGGGTCGCACAGCCGGCAGCGTCCGAAGCGGAATCGGCGGCATTTTCCGCGTGGCCGAAAGCATCGTCTTTGGCCGACTCCGCCGCGGTTTTCGCGCTCTCCGCTCCCGCTTGCGCGGTCTGCGCCGCGGTTTTCGCGGTTTCGGCCTCGGATTTTGCGCTTTCAGCCGCAACGGCGTACGACTCCGCATTCCCTGCCGACGTTTGCGCGGACAGAGCCGACGCGGCTGCTTCCGCATTCGCCGCATGCGCTGCGTCAAAAGAGACGGCTTCTTCCCAATACTCCGACTGCAATACTCCGTCCGCATAGGGCGCATGCGTGTTTTCGTTCGCCTTGGATCTCAAAATCGCGCCGTACTCACCCGCATCGGGGACAAACACAAGTTCGTTCGCGCCGTATGTGTATGCGGCATTCCACGCATAGACCGAGCGCGCCGCATAGTACCCGGCACCGACATCGCCCGAAAGAGCGGCGATATCCTGCAATATCTCCTGATAAATATCCGCGTCGGGCGTTTCGGGAAGTTCCGCCCGAACCCCGCGCGATACGCTGAAAACGGCCTCGCCGCTCGCGGAGAGCGTCCCCTGCTCCCCGGCATAAAAATAAAACTGAACGGCGACAGAGCCGTACTTTTCGGCGACGCAGGCGGGCAAGACATACGTCCATCCCGCAAGCGGGTCGCCCGCCTCTTCACCGGCCGCCCAGACCGCCCCGACGGACTGCATGAGAGCGGGCTCCGTTACTGAGCCGTCGGGCAGGCGGAACGCCGCGGTCACGCGGATGTTTTTCGAGAAGGGCGCGAACAGGCAGATCTCGTCCGCATTCGCAGACCCTTGATGCACGCTCCCGGGCATGACTTTCACGACGTCGCCGTTTTTATCCGCAAAAAAAATCAAAACGCTTTTCCTCCTTTTTCTCTGCGGCATGCCGCAGGAATCGAAAGCGCCCGCCCGGCACGGAGAAAGGCATGACGCGCTTTACACCGATATTATAAACCGAAAAAACACGCAAAGGAAGCGTACCTGCCCTTAAAAAATAAAAAGTCCGCAAACAGCGGACTTTTACGTGGTTTCAATTGTTTATGTTTGACATAGTACATCGCAAAATTATTGTTTATACATTTTTCTGTTCAGGTACAGCGAAAAATTTTCAGGTAAAACCCTCCCCGCAAAAGCGTAAAACTTGTTTCTCTTTCCGCATTGTATTTCGTGCGGCGGCTTTTTCATGGCGAGAATATCCGCCACGATCCGCGCGACTTCCCCCGCATTCAGTCCGCCCTGCTCCATGTTCGCAAGCGCTGCGGTCGCTTTATTGACGCGGGAGGAATACTCTTTATTGTCCTCATCGGGATAAACTTTTCTCTTGAAAGTAAAACTCGTCGAAGTGCCGCCGGGCTGAACGCTCGTCACACGGATGTTGAAAGGCGCAAGTTCGATGTCCGCGCTCTTAGCCAGCATGTCGAGCGCCGCTTTCGAAGCGGAATAAAAGCCGTCGAACGCCACGGGAAAAAGCCCCGCCATCGAACTGATCAGCACGATCCTGCCGCCCCGTTTTTTCATGAACGGCAGCACGGATCGGATCGCGCGCATCGCGCCGAAAAAGTTGACTTCGAACAGATAGCGGTAGTCCTTCGGATCCGCATATTCGATCGGTGCCGCCATGGAGAATCCCGCACAATAAACAAGAGCATGGATCGCTTCCGCTTTTTCCCCGATCGCGCGGATCGCCTTTTCCAAAGTAGAACCTACCGTGACGTCCGCCGCGTAATTTTTCACTCGTTCCAGCGGACACGGCGTGCGCGAGATATTGACGACGTTGTAATTCCTGCCTATAAGCCTGAGCGCCGTTTCGTAGCCTATGCCCGACGAAGCCCCGACGATGAGCACGGTTTTTTTGACCTTCTCCGCCCGCACGACCTCCTGCACGCGCGCGGCGTTATTCCCGTCCTCTTCCGTTTGCGCGGCCGTCTGCCGCTTTTCCTGATTGACCGGTGTTTCCATACGGATTAGTTTTGCCCGAATACGGAAAAATATACCTTAACCGAGAAAAATATCCAAAAACATCATGAGTGTAAAGCCCGCGACCACGCCGAGCGATGCGAGAAATTTATTTTCGGAAAAACTTTCGGGGATCAATTCGGAACAGACCACGGCGATCATGGCGCCCGCGGAAAAAGCGAGCGCCCACGGCAGCAATACGGAAACGAATCCGACCGCCAATGCGCCGAGCACTCCCGCGGGCACTTCGGCGAACCCCGAAGCCTGCCCGACAAAAAACGCTCTGCCCGCACGCATGCCGCCTCGGCGCAGGGGCATCGCGACGCACAGCCCTTCGGGAAAGTTCTGTATCCCGATGCCGACGGCGAGCATGACCGCAGAGATCAGCGCACCCTGCGCCCCCGCGAGCGAGCCGAACGCGACGCCGACCGCAAACCCTTCGGGTATATTGTGCAGCGTCATCGCCGCGCACATCAGCGCGCCGCCCTTACTCCGACCCTTGAAAACGGTCAGCCGCGAGAGCAGCACGTCGGACAACATGATGAACGCTCCGCCCGCAAGAAACCCGACCGTCAGCACGAGCGCCGCGCTCGCCCTGCCGCTTGCCCCCGCTTGTTCGAGCGCGGGCAGAAGCAGAGAAAAGAAGCTCGCCGCGATCATGATGCCCGCCGCAAGCCCCGAAGCCGCCGTCAGAAATTTTTTACCGCCCCGCTTTGTAAAGAACACGAGCGATGCGCCCGCCGCGGTCATCAGATAGGTAAAAAGCGTTGCCGCCAGAGCCTGCGCCCATACGGGCAACGCGAGAAAGTGCTCCACAACCTTTTTCCTCCGTAAGATCCTCTCTATACTGTATTCACGGAAAAACGAAAAGGTTACAAGACGCGCTTCTTTGATTTTTATTCGAATTTATGCCGCACATAATACTCGGCAAACATGAAAAAATAAAGAGAGTACAGCCCGACCGGACGATTCCGAGCGCATTCCGCATCGAAACCGAGTCGCCGAGGCGCACCCTCTTTTTGCTCTGATTTTTCTTATTTTTGCGCCCGAACCCGCCCGAGCGTCAATTCAGGAAGCCTTTGATGACGGCGTCCTCCGCCTCCTGTTCGGTAAGCCCGAGGCTCATCAGCTTCATGAGCTGTTCCCCCGCGATCTTGCCGACGGCGGCTTCGTGTACGAGGCTTGCTTCGGGGGAAACGGCGTCGATCTTCGGCGTGGAAACAATGCGCGCCTCGCCGAGCAGGATGCCGTCGCATTCTACGTGGCCGAAGCATTCGTTCTTGCCGATGAGGTCGGAGGCGAATTTCTGCACAGACCTCCCTTTCGCCACGCTCCTGCTCACGATGTCCGCACGGCTGTGTTCGCCGTTCAGGTACACCTTGAAATCGGTCACGGCGCTCTCCTCGTTATCCGTCAGGATCTTTTCATTTACGATGAGCTGCGCGTTTTTGCCGAGCGCCGCATACGTTTTGCGGACAGTACTCGTAACGCCCCCGAGCTGGGTCGATTCCATGACAAAACAGGAATTTTCTTTACAATAGATCTTCGTCACGGGGTCGAACGACTTTTTGCCCGATCCGTCGCCCGAGGCGTAATGCCGCTCGATATATTTGACCTTCGCGCCCTTTTCGAGATGAAAAGTATGCACGCCGTCATGCTCCGCGTCGCCGCAGGCATCGTTGTGTATGCCGCACCCCGCGATGATGGTAACGTCCGCGCCCTTTCCTATGAAAAAGTCATTATATACCGTTTCTTTGAAATCGCCTACCGTCAGCAAAACGGGAATATGCACCGATTTGTTGACGACGCCCGCCTTGACAATGATGTCGATGCCGTCTTTATCTTTTTTGGGAACGATCTCGATATCCGCGGTGGAATTTCTCGCCAGCAGTTTTCCGTTTTTGCGGATATTGAAGCTGCCCTCCGGTATGTCGTGGAGCCCGGCAATCGTCTCCAAAAGTTCCGAATCCGTCCTGTCCATATCAATTCTCCTTCAGATTGCGCCAGCAGAGCGCGGGCCTTTTGGTCATGAGCGCGAAAAGTTCGTCGCCCTTCCCCGCAGACGTGATCTTGTCCTGATCGAAAAGAAAGATCTTATCCGCGGTTTCTAAAATCCTCTGTTGGTGGCTGACAATGATGACCGTTTTATCCCGCAGGCGGTCGAATATCTTCACGAGGTCTTCAAAACTCCAAAGATCGATCCCCGCCTCCGGCTCGTCCAGCAAAAACACTTCACCGCCCTTTGCGACCGCCATGGCAAGTTCGATACGTTTGAGCTCACCGCCCGAAAGCGTGCCGTCCACCGCGCGGTCGATATAATTGCGCGCGCACAGGCCGACCGACGATAGGCAATCGCACATGTTTTCAGTATTCATCTTTTTGCCGCTCGCAAGTTCCAAAAGTTTTTTGACCGTGATACCTTTGAAACGCACGGGCTGCTGAAAGGCGATCGTAAAACCGCGGCGCGCGCGTTCGGTCACACCCAGCTGCGTGATGTCCTCGCCGTTGAAGAGTACCTTCCCCGCCGTAGGGCGTTCAAAACCCATGATCAGTTTGATGAGCGTCGACTTTCCGCTGCCGTTCGGCCCCGTAATGACGTTGATGCCCTTATCCTCGAACGTCAGACCGACGTCTTTAAGGATGTCCTGCATCCTGCCCGTGTTTTCGTCCTTGACGGAATACGAAATGTTTTTCAGTTCCAGCATTTCCGATCTGTTCTCCCGCGCCCGCCGAAATGCACGGAGGGCTTTTTCTGTAAGTATTTCTCTTTGACACGCAAATTATAGGCACAAAAGCCGCCCGTGTCAATGATTTCGGACGGCTTTTTCGGGCAAAAATCCCCTCTGTTTTTGTCCCCGAACGATCAGACGCGCACTTCGCCGCTCTCTCCGAGCAAATCTTTATGCTTTTCGAGGATCGGGTCGATCTCGGCGGTCAAAAATTCCTCCACCTGCTCGGGGCTTCTGCCGATAAAGTTTTTCGCATCGAGAATGCCGTCCAGCCGGTCTCTGACGGCGGCAAACATGTCGTCCGCCTTGATCAGATCGATGAGGTTGTTGTCCTTTCCCTCCGCCTTGACGTTTTTGGACGCTTCCATGGAAAGGACGCGGATGCGCTCGTGCAGTTCCTGCCTGTTTCCGCCCGCCTTGACGCATTCCATCATGATGTTTTCCGTCGCCATGAACGGCAGTTCCGCCGCGATATGCTTGGCGATGACTTTATCGTAGACGACGAGATTTTCCGAAATATTCAGATACAAATTGAGTATCGCATCCACGGACAAAAACGCCTGCGCGATCACGATGCGCTTGTTCGCACTGTCGTCGAGAGTGCGCTCGAACCACTGCGTGGACGCGGTGACGGCGGCATTGACGGGAAGGCTCAGCACATAGCGCGCGAGCGAGCCCACGCGTTCGCTGCGCATCGGGTTTCGCTTGTACGCCATGGCTGACGAACCGATCTGATGTTTTTCGAAGGGCTCTTCCACCTCTTTCATGTGCTGTAACAAGCGGATGTCGTTGGAGAAGCGGTAAGCGCTCTGCGCGATCTGTGAAAGCACGCACAGCACGTTGTAATCGAACTTTCTAGGATAGGTCTGCCCCGTAACGCCGTACACTTTGTCGTAGCCGAGTTTTGCGACGACTCTTTTTTCGAGTTCGCGAACCTTTGCCCCGTCTCCTTCGAAGAGATCGAGAAAGCTCGCCTGCGTGCCTGTCGTGCCCTTTACGCCGCGCAGTTTGACCGTCGCTTTCAGGTTCATGAGAGAAACGTAATCCATTTCCAGGTCGGACAGCCAAAGGGTCGCGCGCTTGCCTACCGTCGTGAGCTGCGCGGGCTGCAGGTGCGTAAACCCGAGCGTCGGGAGCGATTTGTATTTGCGCGCAAAAACGCGCAGCTTGTCCATGACGTTGACCAGCTTTTTCAATACCATATCGAGCGCATCGTCGATAATGATGACCTCCGCATTGTCTGTCACGTAGCAGGAAGTCGCGCCGAGATGGATGATGCCCGCCGCTTTTTTCGCCTGTTTGCCGAACGCCTTGACGTGCGCCATGACGTCGTGACGCACCTCGCTTTCAAATTTGCGCGCGTCGTCGTAATTGATATCGTCGGCATACTTTTTCATCTCGGCAATCTGTTCGTCCGTGATGTTCAGCCCGAGTTCCTTTTCCGACTCGGCAAGCGCGATCCATAATTTTCTCCAAAGACGGAATTTCTTATCGTCCGAAAAATTCTCCGCCATTTCGCGGCTCGCATAGCGGCTCAATAAAGGATTTTCGTAAACGGATGTGTCTGCCATGATTCAATCTCCCGTATGAATGTTTGATGTTCGCCTATCATTATACACCAAAAAAAGTTTTTTTTCCACCGATTGGGCGGCGTATCGCTCAAAAAGCGCAAAGAAAATATGCAAAAAAACAGAGGGAAAGCGCTTGCGCCTTCCCCCTTCATTTTCGCATCGGGTCAGATGTCCGATTTTTCGAGCAGGTCTTTGAGCGTTTTCATCTCATCGGGCGCGAGCGTTACCCCCTTGCCCATCCTCTCATGATCGGGACTCCACGTACGGATATCGTAAACAGGCTCGCGGTCATTCCAGCTGACAAGGTTGAGTTCCTTCGTCCAGCCGTTTGACGATTCGCTGAGCACGCCCAGTTTTTCCGTTATTTCGTATTTGAGTTCTGCCATAAAAAGCACCTCCCTTGCCGTTTACCTTTACGGTTTTTTTAATTATATCATATGAGAACGGCATTGTAAAGACATTTTCGAAAAAACTGCACTTTTTTGTAGCCTTTGATATGAAACAAAATATAGACTTGCCGTTGTTTTTCGGTCAGACACGAAAGAATCTTCTGATACCGTTCGCGTCGCTCCTCTTTTGCTACGAGCGTTTCCAGCGGATCAGGAGTCTCCGACGGCAGATCGTAACCGTCCTCCCCAAATTTTTCCTGCGATAAATTTTTCACGCAGCGAAGTCCCGCCCGTTCTTTTTGTTTCATCTCTTTCCAATGCAAAGCCTGTTCCCGCACAAGTAAGAATTCGTATTCTCTCTTGAACTCTTCTGTAACCTCCACTTCTTCCGAATGTCCGTCCGCAAAAGTGTACCTGATTGTTGCCATTGTTCCGATCCTCCGTAACGATTTTTTGAATCGCCACCGAGCAATCGGGTAGCCGGCACAATCGGCAAAGAAATTGCCCGATGGCCAAGCGTCCACCGGGCATTGCCCTTTTATATAAAATCCTCCTTTCTCGTTCATTTTATGCAGTATATTTCTATATTCAGCGACGCAAGTCGGACAAGATATAAAATTATGAAGAAATTTAAACTATAAAGGCTGTCGCAAGAAATACTCAGTTTTCTTGCGACAACCCGAACAGTGTTATTGCTCTGCTTAACTGCAGAAGTGGAGCACGTTAATAAATAATTGCTCACCGTTTATGTTTAGTTTTGTTTCCCTTGCCTAAATTATTTCGTTAGAAATACGGGAACTCCGTCGACGATTGTCCAATATGCGCTATCCCAATCTTTGATTACGGATTGCGTCGTTTCATTGGCTTTAAGTTCGTCGTTGTTTGCAAAGTATGCGATAGCCGCATAGTTGTTGCCCCTGTCGCCGATAGCTTGCTCGGGGTTGTAATTTTCACTCGGACAAACGCCGAACACTCCGCCAAACCCGCTTGCCGTGCCGGACGTCAAAATTCTGAACGTTGACCCGTTTCCGACGACAGTTGCTTTACTTGCGTCAATAAATACGTTTCGCATAGCACAACCGTCTTGGAAATTGGCAATGGTTCCGTTGTATTGGCTACCTGCTGAAATTTCCGTATACTGCACGTATACGTTTTCGATCGTGCCTTTACCTCCGGATGTAAGGAAGTTACCCTCGCCCGTAATTTTGACGTTAGTGAACGCAATATTTTTAAGCACGCCGGTCTCGGTCATCGTGGTAACAAATGCATTACTGTCCCAACTGCTTCTGTTAAGCCCGTCAATGACATAACCGCAACCATCGAACACACCCTTAAAGCCTTCGCTTCCGTCGGTCTCACCGCGATTAAACATAACCATTGACGTTGCCGTAATGTTTGCGCCCAAGCGGAAATATCCGCCCCACAAAGTTGCGCTTTGCTCGCACGCCTTGGCAATGGTAATCCAATTTGCATATTGGTCGGGGGTCGTGATCGTCATTGTAACGACAAGAGCGTTTATTGTAACGTTGTATGTTTCGTTTTTGTCGGTTACGCTTATGCCAAACGCCTTTTCTCCGTATATACCGAGCGGCAAAACAGTGGCAAGACTGACGACGCCATTCTGAACTGCTGCATCGTAAGTCGCTTCGTCTACAGTAAGCGTTACTTCCGCATTTCCGTTGTAACCTATGGTTGTCAGATCGAGTTTACCATCGGTCGCTTTTCCATTTCCGTTGTCCACGGTCGCAGCAAGATCAATCGTTTGTTTGGTGCCGAGAGTACCGGTAACGTCCTTTTTGCCACATTTGCAAGCCTCCGTTTGCAAACCATCGCTTTCGCTTACCGTAATGTTGTGTTGCGGAGTTATCGTTAAAACTTTTTCCGCGCCCGTGTAGTTGGAACTGTCGGCAACTGCAGCCTTGACATAATAGGTTGTACCATAGATAAAGGCGAAGCCTGCGAGCTGTTCTTTTGTATAGTAATCCTTATCGTTGTCGGAGTAAGTAAACGTTACCGCCGTGCCGCTTGCGGAAGTTGCTGTAAGCTCAGGGACGGAATCTCCGCAGCGTACGGTTACGTTGTCAAGAGAAAAGTCGATGCTGTCGGCAATTTTGGCAATTGTAATCGTAAATTTGTTTTCCCCATCGACTACATTGTAGTTGGCAGCGGCTACAGCTCTGTAAACAACCGTATACTCGCCCGCGTCGGTTGCCGTGGGTATGTCTGTCGTCCACTCGCCGTCACCGAGTTTGTATTCGATTGTCGCGCCGATCGCACTGCCGGCAACGACAAGCGCCTGCGATTCGCCGTTGTATGTCAAACCCGTCTTTGCCGTGGGAGCGGTTACTTGCGCGTCGGCTTTTGCAATGGTTACGGTAAGTTGTTGCGTTTCGTCGTCGATTAAGTCGCTGTGGTTGTCGTCGCCGAGAACTTTGTAGTACACGGTGTATTCGCCTGCGTTTGTCGCCGTGGGTATTTCAGACGACCAACTGCCGTCGGCTCCGAGTTTATACTGCATTGTGCCGCCGTCTACAACGCCTGCCGTAATCAGATTAAGAGCATCGCCTGTGTAAACAAGGTTTGCAACAGCTGTCGGTTTGGTTGTAAGTACAGCTTTTGCACGAGCGATCTTAAACTCCGCCGTCTTTTCCGCGCCGTCGTAGTTCGCCGTTGCGACAACCTTTGCTTTGACAAAGTAACTACCAGCCGCTGTCGGAACGGTTTCGACAAACGTTCCGTCGGCAGTCGCACTGTAAGCAAACGTCGGCGTGCCGAACTGCGCCGTGGCAACGGGCATTTTGGGTTCTTCGCCGTATGTCCAACCTTCCAACGACAAAGCCGTGATTTGGTTAGGCGCCTTGGTAATAGCGAACTTCAAAGTAACCTTGGTTGCATCATCGCTGTCAGGCGTTGCCCATTCGTACTTTGTTTCATCGGACAGTTTCAGTACAACGTCGTATTCCCCTACATCCGTACCGCCTTCGTTGGAAACAATCTCGTAGCCATCGTTTTGCGGTACTACCGCGGTCAATTTACTGCCCGTGTAGACCTGCGAAGCAATGGTAGGAGTTTCCAACTGTGTTTTTGACTCTTCTACCTCGCATGCGGCAAACGTGGCAAACACAGCCGCCAATGCAAAAAAGACAGTCAACACACTGAGAATCTTTTTCATATCATTTCCTCCACTTATTTTTTCGCATTGTCAGGTGTTCTGCAATGCGTAATTTCCGTTATGTCCTTACTTATTTATCATAAAAAATCAAAATGTATAAAGGAGCATTAAATTATTTGCAAAATTTCTTCAAGTTTATTTACTTTTTTGCAACACAAGCAATCCAACCCGCTTTGAGTTATGTTGCCGCCGTTAAGTCCAACGACGGGGAACCCGGAAAACCGCAACGATAACACACCGGCAGCACTGTCTTCGATACCGATGACAGTTGTCGGATCGGTTACTTTTAATCCCAAATATGCCAGTTCGGTATAAATCCACGGATGCGGTTTTGAAGCAACTTCGCCCAAAGTGCCGTAATCGCCGACATCTTTGCGGCGTCCTCCGGTAATGATTGCGTCATAGTAATTTCTCGGGTCGCCCATATTAAGTGTACGAAATGCCGCAACGATTTCGGGAATGGCTTTATAGTCCAGACCGCTTGTCGCCAGACCTATTTTAATATTTCGTTTTTTTACTTCCGTCAGAAAATCTTTCAGCCCATCTGCAGGCTTAAATGCGTCGACATGCCCCCTGCCTTGCATTATTTCTTTGAGTTGAAACTCTGCTATATTGTGATAGCACTCTACCGCTGAATTTATATCCTCGTCTGGCATATATTTGTTTAGACAATAATTTAGATGATCAACCGTTGTAAAGCCCGAAACAAACGGAATATCGGCATCTTCCAGCGCAAACTTGTCGTCACCGAGCATCTTTTGCATTGTCTGCTCTATTACAAACACCCAAAACTCCTCGCTTGTAAGAGTGGTTCCGTCCAAGTCCATAAGTATTGCTTTCGCAGGGCCGAAAAAGCCCACAGGTTTTATCAAATATGACGCATTTACGCCATAGTTCGTTAAATTACCGTACAAATTACCGTTTTGTTCGGTAAAAACCACATTGCCGAGACTTTTGCCGATTAACCTTTTCATGCAGTCTCCTTTGCAAAATCCGTTACTTCAATCGTTTCAATATCTTTGTCTGTTGCTCCGTATATGTACAAAGTGATTTGTTCGCCTGCCTGTAAATCTACGTAATTATCCGAATAGGTAAACCTGTAATTGTCTTTCATGCGAACAATTACGCCCTTGGCAAATCGTTTTGCCGCAATGGTTACGGCGTAGCAATCGGACAATTTCTCCACCTTATAAGTATAATCGCTTGCAAAACGACACGTGTGCCACATATCATATGAGAACGCCGTACTGTGCTTTACACCGTCCATGTTGTACTCGGCAAACAAATAACTGTCGGGAGCGTTGTATTTGTCTGCAACGTCAACGGCACTTCCGCCTACAGACGTAAGCGTTACTGTGCGTTGCCACACGGTTTTGCCGTCAAGCGTCCGCATTCCGTATGTTACGTCTACCGTAACTTCACGTAAATCGTCATTCAGTAAAACCAGTTGCAACCGTTTATCTTCGTTTTGCACATACGTGACGACAATCGGAGCATAACTGCGCTTCATTTGATAATAAGCTTGCTTCGGCTCGCAATAATAATCCACTACCGCCCACGTTGCCGACGGCCAGATATCGCTGTACATCCAGTTCATAAAGCCGCCACATGCAGGGTTTGCACGAGCAAACTCTATTTCGGCGCGCATTGATTCGGCGTGACTCGTCATGCCCTTTGCCACAAATTGTCGCAAAGTGTCGCTCTTGCCATACAGCGTGTCGGCATACAATATTTGCCTCTCGCAAAACGGCACCTTGAATTCCGAATATGGATTTTCCATCAGGCGGTCTCTCCAATACTCGTTCATCGGCCACAGTTTATCCTCGGGAAACATCCGTTTGTATATCTCTAACGTTCCCGGCCCCATATTGGCGCATTCCGATACAAACATAACACCCGACTCGCTGACTTTGTTGCGATAGTTAAGAACCCCGGAGATAAGACTGCTTTCGTAACTGCCCGCATGCGACTCGCCCGAACTTCTGTCGTTGCCGACGTCGGTAAGCGAACAAGGACTTTGACGTGCATAAGGACGCGTACCGTCATAATTATCTACCGTACCGCGCAGAATTACGTCAACAAAGTAGTCTCCCTTGGTGATTTTCAACCCGTAGGATCCTGTTTTTTCATTGCCTCCGCACCAATATACCAGTGACGGATGGTTGCGCAGTCTGCAAACCTGATAGGTAATCTCCTTCTGGCAAGCATCAACAAACCCTGCGTCGTCTTCGGGTATATCGGAGCAGGCAAACATAAAATCCTGCCACACCATGATACCGTTACGATCGCAAATATCGTAAAAAACGTCCTTTTCGTACAGTCCGCCACCCCACACACGCAGCATATTGAAGTTAGCCTTGGCGGCTTGCCTGATCAATCGTTGATATTTTTCCGTAGTAATACTGCCGATAAAACACTCGGCAGGCACCCAGTTACTCCCCTTGACAAACACGTTTTTGCCGTTGATTTGCAGTTGGTACTGCATACGCGTTTGATCGTACGGTTGTTGACATAAAGATATCTCTCGGAAAGCAAACTTTCCCTCTCGCTCATCCGCAACCTTACCGTTACGCACAAGTTGCACCTTGTACTCGTATAATGGCTGTTTGCCGTAACCATTTGGCCACCACAGCGCAGGATTTTCGATAGTAAAGTTTGCAAAATTCTTTTCACCCGAAACTTTGGTTTCGAAAACGATACGGTTGTTATCCGAAATCTGCTCGTCGGGGCGTTTCGCCACTATATAACGAAGCGCGTCGTTTATGCACTCCGGGGAACACTGTCTTAGCTGATTGTCTTCGGTCATATGTTCGCGAACGGTGTAATTAAGATCTGTAAATATGCTCAATTTTCCGTTGTTAAATGCGCGATAATGAACATCACTGATACGGTTTTTCTTACATCCGACTAACCTTACATCGCCGCAGATACCGTACCCCGGCATATCGGGCGCCCAGTCCCACCCGAAGTGACACTGTGCCTTGCGCATAAACAAACGTTTGACGTTAAACACGCCGTGATAGCCTCGAGTGTCGATGCTGTCCATCACTTGTCCCGTCGACAACATTTTTACAATAAGCAGGTTGCCGCTTTTTTTGACAATATCCCTTACAGAGTAGGTGTACTTCAAAAACATGTTTTGAGTATGCCCCAGTTGTTTGCCGTTGAGATATATGTCGGCATATGTGTCTATGCTGTCAAATTCCAGTAAGATTTCCTGTTCGGCAAACATCTCGTCGGAAACGTCGAAGCGTGTTTCGTAGACGAAGTCGCGGTTGATTATCCAATGCAACTGTTTGTGATTCATTCCGAAGTACGGATTGTCAATTACGTTGTTGTGCCACAAGTCGAGGGTCACATCGCCGGGTACGGCGGCAGGCAACTTCTTTCCGTCGAAATCCACCGTCCATCTCTTGTTTAGTTTCAATTCTGTCATATTTTTTCTTCCTCTGTAAGTTTTGCGTTACAACAGTTGCAGCAGATCGGTGTCGATAAGGTCGGATTTTTCCCAAACGGCATCGCGTCGTCAAGCAATGCCCGATGATAAAAAATTTTGTACCGTTGTAATTTTTTTATATCCTGCATCACTTTTTTTCCTCCACTGCAAGGCCGACTTCAAACATTCTGCTCCAAGGCATATAGCAGTCGGAAATTTTGTACTCGGTGTAAATTTCGGGGAAGTAATCTCCGACAAATTTATCCAATTGCCGAGCCACCACGTCGGAAACTTTGCCGCGTTGTTCACCGACATCGAAGTAGTTGTAACCGAGTTTCGGCAACTCGTTTGCGGTAACGCTGCCTCTGACGTGAGAGCAATATGCAATATCCTCGTACACACGCTCAGCAGTAAAACGTCTGTGCGTAGGCGTGTTTTTGAAAAAGTTGTAAAACACTGCCTGACAAATAACCGTACCCAACGTATTGGACGAAGTGTTCCACCCTGCGTAACCTGCGATGTTAAGCAGTCCTACCGACTCGGAAATCATGCGGGCAATTTCTGCGTCGCCTCCGTTGGCATACGCTATGTCGGCAACGGCAACGGCCTTGCCTTTTGCATGAAGTTCGGCAAGTTTTGAAACAAACTTGGGCAAGTCGCGATCAACGTATTGCTTGTTGACAAAACTGTCAACGCCGTTTGTCTTGCCGATATACAAACCGCAAAAGTCCAGCATTTGTCCAACCGGCAAATTGCAAAACAGATAAATGTCGGCGTCGTTTTCTTCGGAAACCGTGCACCCTGCGCTTTCTATCTGTGCGGTTATACTCTTGTACACCGCCCTGTCCTCGAACAGCGGAACAACGTTCCTGCACTCCGGTCTGGGATAGACGGGACAAATCTTGGGCGAGTAGCCTTTTATTTTTGTCAGCACTCTGGCAAGCAACGTCAATCCGCCCTCGTCCGAACCGGGATAAATGTCAATATCGATATTGTTGTCTCTAAGACATTTTTTTACAATGCGTTGGTCAAGCGCAGTGTAGCCGTATGGGTTAGAATCGTCCTGCAAAATGACAAACTCGTTTATTACGTCGCCGACAAGTTTAAGCACTTCGGTAAGCACCTCGATGTTTACACTACGTCTGTTAGTGTAATCTTCAATTACTGATTGTGGTACGTTTAACAAGGCTTTCTGCGACAAATACTCTTGTTTGTCGATCAAGCCGTCCAGATACTTATGCTCGTTGACGCCGTACTTGAAGATTCGCTCGCCGTATTGTTCGTAATAGTCCGGTTCTTCGTCGGAAGAGGAGTATGTCGGGCAACGCATTACAAGCGAAAAGGCAAAAATCTTCAGCTTGGGATTGTTGCGCTTGATTGTCTTGATTACTTCGATGCGCGACGAAACTTCTTCTACGTCCATATAATGCAGTCTTGACGGTACCAGACCGCCGAACAACAACATATCTACGGCAAGTATCAGGTAGTCGGCGTCAGCACATTGTTCGGTCAAAAACGCTGCAATTTTTTGATAGTCTGCGGGCTTCTTTTTAAGTCCGAGAATCGACAACGGTGGACAAACCAGATTTATTTCGTTGTTATTCTGTGCGAGAAATTGACAAAAAGTATTGTTGCATGGACGTTCGTCAAGCGGTAAATATACAATTTTTTTCATGGTCGTTATTTTTTTTATTTTATTTTTATTTTCCGGGCGATAAGTAGTCACGTAACATCACGTAACGGGTCGGTACGTGAAACTTACCGCACATTGTCGGGTTTAGTGCAAACAGGTGCTTTTCCATCTCGCCCCCGTCGGTTTCCAAACGATAGGCATTAAAGTAGATTTGATCGACGGGCATGTTTAGCCTAACCTTGTCTATGACAAAGCAAGCAATGTAGCCACCGGACATTTTGGCAGTGCTTGAAGTAAAAAAACAGTCCTTTTCGTCGACAAATTCTATATTCAACTTTGCCGCGCCGTCTCCGTCAAGTTCCGTCACCGTCATTTTTGCAAGCATTTTGGAATTGTCGGGATTTACTTCCAACTCGTAATATGTTTTACGCGCAGGATCAATACCGATAAGAATTTCCACAGCGTCGCCGCAAGAGTGTATATCGTTGTAGTTGTGGTATGGGCAGTAATAATTACTATGTTCCGCCACAAAGTTAAAATATATGTTTCGTTCGTCCTGCGACACCTCCACCGTCGTTCTGTATACGGAGGCAGCACCGTCGCGATTGTTTTTTAATAGGTATTTCATTTGATAAAAGCCCGATATCATTCGTGTCAGTACTCGGGATCGTAGTGCTGTTGATTGTTAACATAACTGATTTCACGAATCACGATGTCACGAATTCTGAGCATTGTGCAGTATGGGGAAAAGCCGATATGTCCCTTGTTAAGTTTTAGTATACCGTCAAGATGCTCGGCAACAAGTTTGCCGTCTACAAGCATGAAGCAATGTCCGTTAATCGAGCCGAAAGTAAATTCGATTTCCTCACCGGCCTTATACTTATAAGCGGTTTCAGACATTCCGCAGAAGTCGCCCAAACCTGCCTTGTATCCTTCAATACCCGACTTGTCGTCGTACCAACCATTTAGTCCGCACACATAGTAATCGCCGAGATAGTCGGTTTTATCGTCCCATTCGGCGCAGAAAATGCCGTTTACATCGCGCGTGGCAGGCAAAATAGTACTGATTTTGCAAGTCAGCATTACGTTGATACCGTCAAAACGTTGTTTAAAAAACAGCACGCCACCTTTATTTCCGCGCTCCACTCCCACAAGACAACCGTCTTGCACGCTCCACTCGCCTGCCATTACCTGCCAATCGTCTTGCCAGGAGTCATCAAGCGGTTTGTTGTAGATAATTCTTGAATTATCTATGTCGATAATTTTATTTACAAGTTTTATTTTACTCATTTTCGTCATCCAATAATTGTATCGTCAGTTCGTTTTTCCCTTCGCTTAATACGGTAGTTTTGCCGTTGCAAACTACACTTACATTAAGTCCGTTCGCAACGAAAACTCTGTAACGTATCGTATTATTCGTCTTCCTCCACCGCACTTCGACAGGCTTTCCGTCATACAGCGCACTGCCCTCGGCATGGCTCAACTTGCGCGGAAAGCGCGGTCGTAATACCACTTCGTTTGTACGTTCTTTATCGGGCAAGCCCAATAACACCTTAGGCAAAAACTCCGCAACCGCACCGAACATCGGGTGCGCATGGGAACACCACTTTGTGTCGAGATATTCCCAAATAGTTGTTTCGCCGAGTCGTTTCAGGTAACCGAATGATCCTTTCACGGTTGCCGACAACAAATCGAACGCAACGTCGACTTTGTCATGCACAAGCAGTTGTTCCACAAGCACATATGTGCCTATAAAACCGGTATCGAAACGACGGTTTACGGTATACTTTGCAACAAGGTTATCAAGCGTGCGTCTGTCACCCAAGCCTGCCGCCAACGCAAAGGCGTCCGCACCTTGTACACCGCCCGCAAAACTGCCTGTCTTATCATCAAAAAACGCCTTCGTTACCGATTTCCGATATTGTTTACATAGCTCTACGAACTTGTTTACTAAGTCGAAATTTCCGACTTGTTCTGCAAGAAAAGCGGCTTTTTCAAGCATGCACACAAATAACGTCGTGTTTACAAACTCCTGCGGTATGACCACGACCGACGTCGCCCAATCGCCAAGACACCACCCGCCGTTTTCCTCACGGCAAACAAGTCCGTTGTCCGTACGAGATACAATGTAATCCACCCATTCGGCAATGTGTGGCAACACTTCTTGCACCAACGATTTATCACCGTAGTGCATATAAAAAGCGTATGGCACTTGAACCACTGCGCCGCCCCATCCGACAGGCCCTCCACCGCCGCCATAAAATGGCGCGGTGTGTTGTATGTGACCATTATCGATATTCTGACAATCACAAATGTCTCGTATCCATTTGCGGTAAAAAGACTCGCAATCAAACATCGTCATTGCCGCAGACGCCGTTATTTGCCCGTCTCCGGTATAACCGAGCCGCTCCCTGTGCGGACAGTCCGACGGGAAACCGTCGTGCATATTGATTAGTTGCGTGCGTTTGTATGCGGTATACAACCAATTGAGAACGCTGTTGCTACACGCGAAAGTCGTACGCTCCGACAAGCAGGTATGTATCACTTCCACGCGCACAACTTCGGCTGCGCCTTCCACCTCGAAATATCTGAACGCTTGCTTACAAAACTTAGGGTAAAGTTCACGATTCGTTCCGTCAAGCACATATTTCGTCAATTGAAGTTGCTTTTCACCACGGTCGTTTAAGATATCTCCGCCGGACGAGTTGACATCGAGCGTACCGTCCTTGGCAATGCACTCGCTGTGGTTTACCATAACAACATCGCCGCTGTTACCATACGCACGCAAACATACCCTACCGCTGACAGTCTCGCCCGCATCGTACACACATTTGTTGCCGTTTTGTTTTACAAGTCTTGGCGTAATCGTGCGTATCACTCGTTCGGCAGGACAGGTTTGAAGCGTAAATATTGTTTCAAAATCGTCTTCGACGGTTACATCGCCGTATTTCGACGTCTTTACGAGTACCCGTAAGTCCTGCGTTTCGCCGTAAAAAATATTGTTTTCCGTAATTTCCGTTTGTCGCCAGACCTCGGTACCGTCAGACAGTATTTCACGTTCGCAACCTTGTTCGTCAACATAGCGCAGGCTGAACCGAGCAATAAGTTTGTTTCCGAATTCCAGATGACCTTCGGCTGTGCGCTTTGTCTGACGGTACCACCCGTTGCCCAGGTAAACCGACAATACATTTTCGCCGCATTTAAGCATTTCAGCAATGTCGTAGCGACAAAAATACACACGATGAGTCATTTTGTCCGCAATCGGATATAGCAAATTATTAAGCGAGCGTGCGCGGTAGTCGGAAAAAACAGGGTTAAATAAATCGTCGGTAACTTTCTTTCCGTTAATTTCGGCGTAGAAATACCCTAATCCCGTAATATCCAATATTGCCGACCGCACCTTACCCACCGAAAACTTTTTTTCGATGCAGGGTGCCTGTTCCGCTTCCGTCGCGGCAATCCACTTTGCATTTTCTATCATACAGTCTACCGTTTCGCGCACAAACCGCCGATTTTTAATCGTGATTTAGCTTTTCTCTCTTAATTATGTTTTACTTGATTTCAAACGCAACCCCGCTTGACTCAAGGCGCGGTTTTACCAGGTCGTATACGTCGGCAACCGACTTATTTTGCTCGATAGCCACAGCCGCCGCAATACCTGCCGCCTGTCCCGTCAGACAACAGCACGGCACGACACGCAACACATGCGCACCGTTTCCGTCGGCACTGACAATACGTCCGGCACACAGCAAATTAGGAAAATCGGTATTATATAAACAACCGTAAGGCACGTCAAAGCGATAGTCGCAATGGGCAAAATCACCAGTGCTGCCGATGGAATTTGCCACGTGTTTATCTATGTCCTCCACACGACCGAGGAAAGTTTCCGCTCCGACAATAGCGCGAAGAAGCCGTATTTGAGGTAACTCCGGAAGAGTCAATATTTCGCGCTCGTTCTTATCGGTGCCGACGTAGTAAGCCAAGGTCATTTGCTTGCTTCGACGCAAGTAGTCGTTTTCAATGGCAGACGTCACTTCTCCGATTGTTTCCGCTCCCGGCTTAAACCACTGCCAATGGCGCAACTTTGTCATGTCGCCGCTGTCGGCAAACTCCGCCGCGCGCTGGCGATTTGTGTCGTGCACAACGTATGTTTGCGTATTGTCGTACGTCCTTGTCGGCACGCCGGCACGACTTGCGACAGTCGCATCGCCTGTACAATCGATTACCGCCTTACACGGATATAATAACCGCCCGTCGATATTTTCCACAGTTATGCCGACAATCACGTTATTGTCGACTTCCGGATAGGTTGCAAGTGCGTCGTACAATATCGTAACGCCGTTCTTACGTAGTAAATCATCGAGCGCCAGCGAGAAAAACGTCGGCGAAAAGTGAGTGGAATATCTGTCGCTTGATTGCGCGTTTCCGCTTGTACCGCCCCAGATTTCGGGTAAGTTGTCGTAGCCGCAACCGACCGCAAGACGTATCATTTCTTCCGCCATGCCGCCCATCATTTTTCGGCCTTCGCCGTCGCACAACGGCTCGAACCAACTGATAAGCCCAATCGTTGCAAGTCCGCCGAGATTGATGTGTTTTTCTACAAGCAATACGCTTTTGTTTTCTCTTGCGGCGGCAAGCGCGGCACAACAGCCCGCAATACCACCGCCTACTACAATAATGTCGTAACCTTGTTTTTTCACCGAAGTAATCATACTTCACCTCTTAAAAGGCTGTAATTTACCTGTTTGATACCATACAAACGGCGGCGGCAAGCGCGGCACAACAGCCCGCAATACCACCGCCTACTACAATAATGTCGTAACCTTGTTTTTTCACCGAAGTAATCATACTTCACTTCTTAAAAGGCTGTAATTTACCTGTTTGATACCATACAAAC